>JACXTT010001994.1_pt1 | contig 33118 bp, 22 predicted proteins | sample 9270951 | NCBI WGS metagenome assembly JACXTT01 (sample SAMN15532306, study PRJNA645909) | rock metagenome | isolation source: weathered quartz diorite | place: Puerto Rico | collected 2017-06-21
CTACCGACGGGGGTGGTCGGTTGGCTCGTCGCGCGGCGATCATCGGCTGTTGCATGGCGGCTCTCGGTTGCGGGCGCGCCGAATTGTACGCCCCGGCGGAGCAGCGCGCGGGCGGCGGCGGCGCAAGCGGCGGCTGTGCCGTGGATTGCCGCGCGATACCCGCGCCATCCTGCGCCATCGGCGTGTGCGACCCCGGCCTCGGCGTTTGCAAGCTGGTGTCCGCGCCCGACGGTGCGGCCTGCGACGACGGCAAGGCGTGCACCAGCGCCGACGTCTGCCAAGGCGGCGTGTGCGCGGGCCAGGAAGTTAGCTGTGGCGGTCCGACGGCGCCGTGCCAGCGCGTCGTGTGCCGCGAAGCCAACCACGGCTGCGCCGCGGAGCCCAGCCCCGACGGCGATCCGTGCGCGCTCGCCGACAAATGCCAAGTGGGCGCCGCGTGCCTGGCGGGCATGTGCGTCGGTCACGCCAACGATTGCAGCGCTGACCTTCCGCCCGACGAGTGCCACGCGCTGAGCTGCGACAAGAGCGACGGCACGTGCAAACCCGTCGCCGCCCACAATGGCGCGCCGTGCCTTACCCCGCCGCCCGACGAGTGCCACACGATGCAGTGCGCCGCCGGGCTGTGCCAGCCGGTGGTGGCGAACGACGCTCAGCCGTGCCTTGCCCCGCCGCCCGACGAGTGCCACGTGATGCACTGCGCCGGCGGCAACTGCGTGGCCGTTCCCGGCAACGACGGCAAGAGCTGCAGCGACAAGTGCTCGCCGACCGCCACCTGCCAGGCAGGGTCCTGCAAAGGGCCGCCCAAGGACTGCGCCGCGCTCGACTCCGGGCCGCTCAGCGCGGCCTGTTTCGTCGGCGTGTGCCTTCCCGCGAGCGGGCAATGCGTGACCACGGTCGCCGAGGACGCGACCGCTTGCTCCACGGGTGTCGACTACTGCGCCGGCGAAGTCTGCACCGCAGGCACCTGCGGCCCCGGCGGCAGTCCCATCGCCGTTTGCAAGAACGGCGACAAGTGTTGCCCGGCCGTCTGCTCGGCGCAGAACGACGACGACTGCACCAAGCATCTCGCGCTGGGGGACGAGTTCACCTGTCTGCGGCTGGGCACCGGCGGGTGGAATGCTGGGGCGTCGACGGCGGAGGCCAGCTGGGCGACGGCAAGAACGGCTTCGCGCCGTTGCCGGTGAGCGTCGTCGGCCTCGGCGGAGCGCTGGGCGTATCCTCCGGCAACAACCACACCTGCGTGGCGCTCGGCGACGGAACCGTGCGCTGCTGGGGAGTCAACGGGTCCGGCAAGCTCGGCGATGGCACCCAGATGCAGAGCAACGTGCCGGTCAAGGTCGTCGGGCTCGCGAACGCCGTCGCCGTCGCCGCGGGCTCGGGCCATAGCTGCGCGGTCGAGAGCGACGGCGGCGTGGCGTGCTGGGGCAACAACTACGACGGCGAGCTCGGCGATGGCGTGTTCGCCAGCAGCCTCACCCCGGTGGCGGTCTCGTCCATCAGCGACGCCGTGGCGGTCTGTGCCGGCGCGATCCACACCTGCGCGCTCGGCAAGGCGGGAGCGGTGAAGTGTTGGGGTGGAAATTGGTACGGCGCGCTCGGCAACGGCACCTTGGCTGGCAGCAACGTTCCGGTGGCGGTCGCCAACGTCGCCAGCGCTACGGCGATCAGCTGCGGCTGGTTCCACACCTGCGCGCGGCTCGCCGACGGCACCGTACGCTGCTGGGGCTACAACGCGTCCGGCCAGCTCGGCGATGGCACCAACAAGAACAGCGCGCTGCCCGTCGCGGTGAAGCTCTCCGCCGCGAGCTCGATCTCCTGCGGCCGCGCGCACACCTGCGCCCGCGTCGACGACGGCACGGCCCGCTGCTGGGGCGAGAACAACTACGGGAAGCTCGGCAACGGCGGCAACATGGGGAGCAACGTGCCCGTGACGGTCGCGGGGTTGAGCGGCGTCGTCGAGGTCATCGCCGGCAGGTTCGACCATACGTGCGCCGTCGTCGCCGGCGGCGTCCGCTGCTGGGGCTCCAACTACGGCTACGAGCTCGGCGATGGCACGAGCATGGGCAGCCTCACGCCCGTGGCGGTGAAGGGTTGGTGACGGACGCGATGAAACGCCATGCCGTTTTCGTCCTTGCAAGCCTCGTCGCCTTGGCGAGCTGCCGCACCGAACTGCTCCTCGTCGACCCGCCGGTCACCGGCCAAGGCGGGTCGGGAGACGGAAGCGGTCAGCCCATCCCGTGCGCTTCGAACTGCGCCGCGATGGCTCCCGCTTGCCGGATCGGCTCGTGCGACGAGCCAACCGGGATCTGCGTGTTCAAGCGAGCCCCCGACGGCGACGCGTGCGACGACGGCGACGCCTGCACGGTGGCCGATCGTTGCGAGGCCGGCGCGTGCGTCGCCGAGATCAACGACTGCGGCGGAGCGCCGACACCGGACGAATGCCACGTGCCGACCTGCGACCGCGACGACGGCGTTTGCAAGCCGATTGCCGGCAACGACGGCGGTCCGTGCTCGGCGCCGGCGCCGGACGAATGCCACGTGATGCGCTGCGCCGCGGGGAGCTGCGGGGCCATGCCTGGCAATGACGGGCAGCCGTGCGGCGGTGCGCCCCCCGACGACTGTCACGTGATGCGCTGCGGGAGCGGTCAGTGCGTCGCGGTGGCCGGCAACGACGGCACGAGCTGCGCCGTCGCCGACAAGTGCACCGTGGGGGCTTTGTGCAACGCGGGCACGTGCGGCGGCAAGCCCAAGGACTGCTCGGCGCTCGACTCCGGCCCAGTCAGCGCCGCGTGCCAGGTGGGCGCTTGCGACGTCGCGAGCGGGGGCTGCGTGACGGCAGCGGCGAAGGACGGCACCGCCTGTTCGACGGGAAGCGACTATTGCGCCGGCGAGGCATGTACAGCGGGCAAGTGCGGCCCCGGCGTCGGTCCGATCAGCCAATGCAAAGGCGGTGACAAATGCTGCCCCTTGGCATGCTCGGCCAAAAACGACGGCGACTGCGACACCGCGCTCGCCACCGGGGGCTTCTTTACCTGCGCGCGGCTCGGGAGTGGCCGCGTCGAGTGTTGGGGCAACAATGCATTGGGCGGGTTCGGCGACGGCACCGAGACGAGCTCGCTCACTCCGGTCGACGTCGGCCTGGCGAACGCCGTCGGCGCCTCGGCGAGCTACTGGAGCAGCTGCGTGGTCCTCGGCAACGGCACGGTGCGCTGCGCGTGCTGTGGCGCCGCGCCCGCGCTCGTGCCCGGAATCGGCAGCGCGCTCGCGGGCGCCCACGGCCGAAACCACATCTGTGCCCTGCTCGCCGACGGCACGGTGCGCTGCTGGGGGGCCAATTCCAACGGCGAGCTCGGGGACGGCTCCAACGTTCCGAGCCAGACGCCGGTCGCCGTGAAGGGAATCTCGGACGCGGTCGCGATCTCGAGCGGCGCTGTGCACACTTGCGCGGTCACCAAGTCGGGGGCCGTGACATGCTGGGGCGCCAATTGGTACGGTCAGCTCGGCGACGGCACCACGAACAGCAGCTCCGTGCCCGTGACGCTCGCGATGCCCTCCGGCGTCAGCGCGGTTGCTTGCGGCAGGTACCACTCGTGTGCGCGGCTCGCCGACGGCACGGTGCGCTGTTGGGGCAGCAACGACTACGGCCAGCTTGGAAACGGCACCGGCGTGGACAGCGCCGCGCCGGTCCAGGCGGCGCTCGCCGACGCTGCGTCCATCGCGGCGGGTGAGTGGCACAGCTGCGCGTTGATGGCGGACCGAACGGTACGCTGTTGGGGCAACAACGACTACGGCCAGCTCGGCAACGGCAGCGCCGTAGCGCTCAGCGCGAAGCCGGTGCTCGTCCTGCTCGGCGGCGCGTTGGCGGTCGCGAGCGGCTTCGCCAGCGGTCACACGTGCGCCTTGCTCGCCGGAGGCATCCGCTGCTGGGGCGACAACAACTCGGGACAGTTGGGCAACGGCACGACCAAAGCCAGCTCCGTGCCCGTCGCGGTCAAGGGCTGGTAGCGCTCCGGACCGCGACCCCGGTCTAAAATCGCAGGCAATTCGGGCACTTCCAAGAAAAGACGCCGCCGTGTCGGGTTTCTCCGGCGCCCTACGGACTGGAGGGCGAGGAGAAAAAACGATGACCAGCACGATGTTGCGCGGCTTGGTGGTTCCTTCCCTGGCGATGCTGATGGCTTGCGCGGGCGCCTCCGAGCCGCTCGGGACGGATGGGAGTGACGGCGCGGTCGGAACGACGACGCAAGCCCTCGCAGGCGACGCCCTGCACGACGGCACGTGGGGCGGCAACAACGAGGGCGCCGACATCGCCCTCACCAACATCGACGCCGATCCCCGCCCGGACCTGATCTTTCTGCGCGTGGACGCGCCGAGCGGCGGGAACACGGTCAACTACCGCGTCGGCTACAACGTCGATGCGACGACGCACGAGCCGACGAGCTATGGTCCGCCGATGGGGGTCCCCGGCACGATCGGCGACCACACCTCCGGGGCCGGCGTGACGACCGGCGACATCAACGGCAACGGCGTGCCCGACCTCTTGTTCGTGTACGTCGACAACCCCAGCGGCCAGGACGCCATCTGGTACCGCATCGGTTGGGACCTCTCCGCGAACGGCACGGTGTCGTCCTGGGCGCCCGCGCGCCGGTACCTGGGCGGTTTCTCGGGTGACAACACCGCCGGAGCCGGCTGCGCGCTGCGCGACCTCGACGGCAATGGCGTGCTCGATCTCGTCGTCGGCACCGTCGACGACCCGAGCGGCGAGAACAAGATCACGCTGTCCGTGGGCTGGAACCTCAACACCGCGGGCTACAACGACGCGCTTCACATCTTCTTCAGCAGCATTCCGATCATCCGCGGCGGCACCGTGTTCGAGAAGCGCGGCTGGGTCGGCAGCCGCACGGCCGACATGGGGCTCAGCCTCGCGGACACGGACGGCAACGGCAAGCTCGACGTGATCGTCAGCTGGGTCGATGCGCCCTCGCCCGGCCAGGATCAGAATTACGCGCAGGTGGGCTACGACGTCGCGCCATCGGGCAGCGTCATCGCCTGGGGCCCGCCCCGCAAACACCCGACGGCGGCCGGCGAGACGACCGATGGCTCCGGCAACGTCGTCTACGACTTCGACGGCGACGGCAAAGCGGACGTCATGAGCTTCTTCCTCGACCACGGCGCGGCTGGAGACGACGCAAACATCGCGGTGGCCTTCGATCTCTTCGACGCTCGACGCCAGCGCGTCCGGGTGCACGGAAAATGCCTCACCGCCCCGAGCAGCGGCTCCAACGTCAGCTGGGTGGGGTGCTGGAACACGGGCGAAGCGTACCAGTGGATCGTGGCGACGAACGACTGGGGCAATCTCAACCTCATCCACAAGGCCACCGGCAAGTGCGCGGGGATGGACGCCGACAATGGCGACGACTTTGGCGCCACCCTGACGCTGCAGGACTGCGGTTACACGACGGCTACGCAGAGTTTCTCCCTCATTACGGTGCAGGACCCGAACTACCCCCTCACCGACTACACGCTTCTCAAGCTGCACAACTACGATGTCTGCGTGTACGACCAGTACGACAGTTCGGGGAGGTTCACGCAGGCCGGGTGCAACTCGAACATCAACGTTCAGGCGCACGAACGCGTGGCATTCCTCGCGCCCTGAGATCGGGATGGTGGTGGTTCGCTGCCGAGCCCTCGGTGCCCGAAGAGGCGCCGGGGGCCGTTCGCGTTCGATCATCGGGCCTGGGCTGCGAGGAGCTCGGCCATCTTTCCGAACAGCGTCGCGAGCGCGGCCGCGGCTTCGGGCGGAGCTTCGATCGCGAGCCCGCCGGCGTCGGTGCGGCGAACCGTCAGCGCCGAGATGAGCTTCGTGACGTCCGCCGGCGTTGCCAGAGCGCCGGCGTGGGCGCTGTCCACCGCGGCCGGAGGCTCGATCGGGGACGGCGCGGGCTCCGTCGCGTCCGCGAGCACGTCGAGATCGCGCGCGCGCACGCCGCTCGCGGGCTCCTCGTCGTCGGCGTCGTTCGCGGCGGGTGGGAGATCCGGCAGCGCCGCGGCCTCCACGAGGCGCGCGATCTGCTTGACCACCGAGCCGGCCGCTTCGAAGCGCACCTCGTTGCTCGTCCCGTCGAATAGCCCCGTGAACAGCGCCCGCTTGTCGCCGACGAGCTGAGCGATGCGCGACTCGATGCCCTGCTCGCTGACGAGGTTGTACACGTCGATGGGCCGGCGCTGCCCGAGCCGATAGATGCGACCGATGCGCTGCTCGAGCACCGCCGGGTTCCAGGGCAGCTCGACGTTCACGCACGCGCTCGCGGCGCGCTGCAAGTTGAGGCCGACGCCGCCCGCGTCGCTCAGGAACATCACCCGAACGCGCGGATCGTCGTGGAACGCGACCACGCTCGCCTGCCGCTGCCGCTGGCTCTCGGCCCCGGTGAAGAACACCGCGGAGAGCCCCGCGTCGCCGAGCACGTCGGAGATCGCCCAGTCCGCGAGCCGCAGCATCCGCCGCCACTGGCTGAACACGACCACCTTACGCTCTTGCGCGACCGCGAGGTCGGCGACCAGCCGGCGCAATTCGGCGAGCTTGGGCGACAGCAGCCCCTCGAGCCGGGCGGGCGTCGGCCTCTTGCCTTCGCAGTCGGGCCACATCGCGTCGAAGTGCTTCTGTGCCAGGCCGTTGCAGATGATGCGCTGCACGGTCATCAGACTCATGAGCTGGAGGAACTCGGCTTGTCGCAGCGGCCGCTTCTGCGACTTGGCGATCAGCTCGGCGATCGGTTGATCCAGCTCGCCGTGCGCGTCGAGCTGCTGCGGCGTCAGCTCGACGGGGACGCGTGTGTCGGTGCGCGGCGGCAATTGCTTGAGCACGTCTTGGCGGACGCGGCGCAGCATCGCGGGCGCGAGGCGCGCTCGCAGCGTGTCCAGGTTGCGTGCGCCGTGGCGACCGCCGGCCGCGTCGCTTTCACATAGTGTGTGCCACGGCGCGAGCCGCCACTTCGGCTCGAGCGCGAAGTCGTCGACCCAGTCGAAGATCGACGCGATCTCGTCGAGGCGATTTTCCATCGGCGTCCCGGTGAGCACGAGCCGGTAGCGCGGCCGCAGCGATTTCACGTAGACCGCCGTTTTCGTCGCCCAGTTCTTGATGCGCTGCGCCTCGTCGAGCACGACGAGATCCGGCGCGAGGGCGTGGATGCGGTCGAGGTCGCGCAGGAGCTGCTCGTAGTTCACGATGAGGAACCCGCTGCGGAGCCCGCGATATTGCTTCGCGCGCTCGGCGGGGTTGCCGTCGACGACCTCCACCGGCGCGTCGGTCGTCTCGCGCCACTCGCGCAGCCATTGCGATTTGAGGCTCGCCGGCGCGACGACGATTCCGCGGCGAACGCGGCCCTTGTCGAAGAGCACGTGGCACGCGGCGATCGCCTGGGTGGTCTTGCCGAGACCCATGTCGTCGGCGAGGAGCAGCCGCCCCGTGGCGAGGAATTGTCGCAGGCCGTCGATCTGGTAGCGATACAGCTTGCGCTTGATGCCGCGCAGATCCCTGCTCGCCAGATCGATGCCCGCGGCGGCGCGCTCGAGTCGCTCGTGCTCGTCCTGCAACATCGCGGCGAGCGCCGGGGCATGGCGATCGCGTCGCGCGATCGCTCGCAGCTCGTCGACCAGTTTGCCGCGCTCGGGGTGGCGGCCGTAGCAGGCATCTCTCAGTTTGCCACGCGAATCGAAGCGGCGACGGAGGGCGGGCGGCGCGTCCTTGCTCGTGAGCCTGACTCGGTCGAGCCAGTCTCCGGCGCCGAGCAAGGGCCGGATGGGATCCCACGCGAGGATCGACTTCGGCGCGGCGGATTGCTTGCGCAGCGCCGCGGCGAGCTTCCTCGGCTTGGCGTGGAGATCGCGCAGCACGACCAGGAGGTGCTTGCAGAGGCCGAGCGAGCCGCGCAGGAAATCCGGGCAGTCGCAGCTTCCCGCGGGTGGATCCACGCCGAGGAGCACGGTGCGATACGGCCGTGTCGAGCCCACGCCGCGCGAGCGCGTGCGGTACTCGCCGAAGATGGCCGTCGGCCGCCGCTCGATGCGCAGATCGTCCCGGGTCGCGAAATCCATGCGGCGCAAGAGCGCCTCCATCGCGGCGCGAGCGACGCGCCAATCGGCGCCCTCCGTCACGCGCAGCGCCTGCCGCGCGAGCAGCTCCGCCGGCAGCGGCGCGCGGCGGGCCATCTCGCACAGCTCCGCAAACGCTTCCTCGTGGGATTTCTCGGGGTGGTCGCCGGCGTGCGTGGCGCCGATCGCAGAGTGAGCGTCCATGCGCCTCGCCGTAGCCGCTATGGCGGCGCGTTTGAAGCTGGACTTTCCGCTCGCCTTGGTTGCTTACCGCTTCCGCTGGCGATAGCGCCCAGGTGCAACGACCGTGATCGCTCCTCGACGAGGAACGTGAACCTACCCCAGGCGCCAGCGAGGTTGAATGATCAGGCGATCAAAACGGAGGCAAGATGGCGATCAGACGATCCGAGGCATCTCGGCGACGAAGACTCCCGTCGCGGCGGCCAGTGCGATTGTCCCTCCGTTCGGCGAGACGGCGACGCCATTGTGCGCGATGCTTCCGGGAAACGTGAGCCGGGCGCGCTCCTCTCCGCGATCGGCGTTCCATACTTGCAGACGCGTGACCCCACCATTCGGACCGATGGTGGCCGTCACGAGCGTCGCCAAGTCAGGCGTCCATGCGAGCCCGCGCGTCTCCGGCCACGCGAGTGAATCGTTCCAATCGGACTCGCTTCGATGAGGCGGCCTCGTTTCGCTCGGCGTGGCCACGGGCAAGGAACGCCGGATCGAGAGGTCCGTCGACGACAACAGCCGGACGTCGGGCCCGTCGCCTGCGACGGCCACGACGTCGACCCCGAACGCGACCGCGTTCAAGCGACGGAGCGTGCTGTGCTCGTCGGCCCGGTTCTTCTTCTTCTCGAGGTCCACGAGCACGACGTTGCCGTTGCTCTGACCGGCGACGAGCGATCGGCCGTCGCGCGAGACCGACAGCGCAGTCACGAGCGACCAATACGTTCCCTGCGGCTGGAAGCGCGAGAGCTTGCCGGTAGCCGCGACGACGCGACCGACCCCGACGGGAATGCCGACGAAGACGCCGCGTCCGTTCGGCGCAAATGCCACGCTGAGAAACGGCGCCATGCTCGTCCACAGCGGCTTGCCCTTCGCGAGATCGATGCACGTGTCCGAGGTGACGACGCGCTTGCCGTCAGGCGAGACTGCGATGGGCCCGCTCATCGCTCGTCCCGTGGCGAACGAAGCTACCACGGTGCCGTCGAGACGCATGACGCGCACCCGGCGGTCCGCGTACGCCGCGACGATTCCCGCGTCCGCCGGTAGGAACGCGACGCCCGTCGGACAACCGTCAAGAACGGTGGCCGGCCCTAACAACCGATAAGCGCTCATCGCGTTGCGCCCGATGCTACTCGCAGTTTGATGAGAAGGGATGTCTCGCGGAAGGTCGCGGCGGGGCGCCTCCTGGTCGGCGGCGACCGGGCGCGCGGTAACCGCCGGGGTTGGGGGCGCGTATGCCCGGCGTGATGGCGGGGAAGTTCGCGGCGGTGGTGGGGCTGGGGCTCGGGTTGGCGGCGGTCGCTTGGAGCGCGGAGGCCGGGGCGTTTTGCAATTACACGGCGACGTGCAATGGGCATCCGGAGTGCTGCGAGAAAACGTGCAGCGATACCTGCTGCTTCGCGCACGGCAGTCCCGGCTGCCCGTGCGAGGCGAAGGAGTGCGCCTGCCCGTGCGAGTCGTGCAACGGCGCCTGCAGCGGGCCGCCGCCGAACACGTGCACGACGCCGGCTTTGACGGAGGCCGACATCAAGAAGATCCTGACGGGCGCGGGCCTGCAAGAGGTGTCGTTGCTCGGGGGCGCCGGTGCGGTGCCGGTGGCGACGAAGTTCGCGAACGGGCCGAACTGGAACATGCTCGTGTCGCTCAGCGCCAGCGACGGCCTCACGGTCAGCGAGGTCGCGCTCGGCGGTCGAACGATGGCGCGCCAGGTGAGCGCGCCCTACCTCAAGCTGAGGCTGTTCGGGTCGGACGAGGCGGCGCCGCGCTGCGAGCTGAAGACCGGCGCCGGGCCGTTCGACGCCTGCGACGGGGCGATCGACGGCTTCTGGGGCCGGGGAAAGGTCAAGCTCGTGGGCTTCGGCGTGTTCGCGGGAAAGGGCGGGGCCGACGGCACCGTCGAGTCGCTGCACGTCCACGCCGATTGGGAGGTGGCGCCCGCGACGCCGGACCCCGACGCCTGCCTGTGGATCGCCCAGGACTACGCGTTCACCGCGCAGGATCCGCGCGGCTGCGAGACGTCCGACACCCTGCCCTGCTGGCGCTTCTACCCGACGATGGCCTTCCGCTACACGCCGCGCCAAGGCGCGCCGAAGGCGATCGGCGTGCGCATGCCGCAGCGCATGGTGTTCGCGCCGTCCGGCAGCGGCAAAGGAGCCATGGTGTTCTTGTCCGACGGCCGGAGCCTCGTGCCGTCGATCAACCTCTCGCCGAGCTCGCCGCTCTTCACCATCACCACGCCGTACCTCGGCAATCCCCTGCCGAAGGAGACGCACAAGAAGGTCATCGCGCAAGGCCAGGTCGTTCCGGAGCCGACCCTCGCGCCGTGGCTCGGCCTCGGCTTCGACCGCTCGATCGACAACATGCACTGGAGCTGCGCCGCCGACGTGAGCGAGCCGGGGTCGGGGCTCAACACCACCAACCCGAAATGCTCGCTGTTCTTCGAAAAACCGGGCTGCCCGGAGTGCGTCCACATGCATTGGAACTGGACGGCCATCAACAGCTACACGCAGAAGCTCAATGTCTTCTGCCCCGAGACGGGCAAGCAGTACAACTTCGGCAATCCGCTCATCCCGGACGGATCGACGCAGGACGTCGACATCGCCGAGGTCGCGCTTCACCTCGGCGAGGAGGATCCCGCGGACTACCGCGCCCTCGCCGACGACAACGAGGATCTCGCCGACAAGGACAAGGTGTTTTGGTACGAGGGGATCTCGGTCGCGGCGAGCGATTCCTTTCTCAACGGTGGCAGCAGCGGCGTCTTCTTCAATCCGAAGGACAGCGTCTGCAACCTCGGCGCGACCTCGTCGCCGCTGGAGTCGGCCCCGGGAGCCGCGCCGGGGCTCTCGAGCTCGACCAAGCCTCGATCGGACGACTCGTGGCTGCTCTTGTTCACCGTCGCCTACCTCACGCGGCTGCGGCGCCTGCGGATCGGCGCGCGGGTCTTGCCGGCCGCGGCGCTGGCGTCGATCCTGCTGGCCTGCACCCCGCGCGCGAGCGTCGACGGGGTCGCGCCGGGCGTTCTCTACCGCGGGCGCGCGACCGAGATCGTCTTCAGCGGATCGTCGTTTCGCGACGACACCCCCGTCGCCGCGAGCGGCGGCGCGCGCGTATCGGGGGTACGCGCCGTCTCGCCCAACGAGCTCCACGCCGTGGTGTTCGTCGCGGTCGATTCGCCGGAGAGCTCGCTCGAGCTGACGGTCGACGGCCGCTCCGCCGCGACCGTGCCGCTCGCCGACGCGCTGCGGCTCGGCGCGTCGCCGGCGCAGCTGCAGCAAGGACGCCACGCCAAGCTGCTGCTCCAGAACCTCGATCCGGCGCACCCGACGGGCGACGATGCCGGCGCGTCGGCGGGCGACGGGGTCATCGGCGGCGGGGTCGATGCCGCCGGCGGAATCCTGACCCTCGGCCTTTACGCCCTGCCGAAGGCGAAGGTCGGCACGCGCGATCTCACGGTGACGCTCGGCGAGCCTGCGCTCGGAGGAGCTGCCGCGCTTGTCCGCGGCGCGGTCGTCGTTCAGCCGCGCGAGCCGAACCCCATTCTGCCGAACGTGGACAAGGCAACGGCGATCCCCGCCGACGAGCCCGGCGTGACGCTGGACTTGGGCGGCGCCACCGGCAAGCTCGTGGACCTTCGGTTGATCGCGCCGCCGAAAGGATCCTCGGGCGCCATCCCGGCGATCGTCGAGCTGCTCGATCCCGACAAGGGCCTCCTGCAACCCCTGGTTTACAGCTACGGCGGCGAGCTCTTGGCGCAGCCTGCGCTCGACCCGCAGGTGTTCGTCGGTCTTCGCGCGGGCCCGATCGGCACGGATGCCGCGCTCACGGTCAACGCCACCGTCGTCGCCGCCACGACCGCCAACGAGTCGGAGGACAACGGCACGGTCGCCCAGGCGAACGCCATCGCGCTGCCCGCGGTCGTCGGCGCCAGCCTCGGCGGCGCGACCGACGTCGACTGCTTCAAGCTCACCGCGGCGAAGGGGACCCTCGTGGTGCGCACGGTGAGCGACGGCGCCACCGACACGCGCATCCAGCTGCTCGACGCCAACCAGGTCGAGATCGCCGCCAACGACGACGAGGCCCCCAACACCCCGACGTCGTTCCTCGTCGCGCCGATCAACGGCGGAACCGTGTTCGTTCGCGTGTCGCGCGGGCGCGAGGCGTACAAAGCCGGCGGCAGCTACCGGCTCATGGCGCTCGTGCGCTGACGCGCCCGTCTCAAGGCTTGCAAGCGTCCGAGGCGGGGTTGCCCTTGCAGAAGCCGAGGAAACAGTTCTTGTAGTCGTCCACCTGGCTGTCGCAGCCATTCGAGTGGACGTCGCAGACGTCGGCGCTGTCGTTGAGGCAGCTCTGGGCCGTGGCGAACTGCTTGCCGCAGCCGGCCTGATCGGCCTTGGTGTTCGCCGTGTCGCACGACTGCGCGCAGTTCGGGTCCTGAACCACGCCGGGGCACTTGTTGGTCTTTTCGCAGGCCGCGGTGCACTTGGCGATGGTGCTCTTGCAGCCCGAGGCGAAGACCACGACCGAACCGACGATACCGATCCAACGATACACGACACCCATGACGACCTCCCTTTCGAGTCGACGCATCACACGACGGCGTTTGTGCGTAGTTTCTCGTTACGCGAGCGGTTACGTCCGAGGCCTTGACCGCTTCGGATCGGCGGGGGACACTCCACTGTCCTATGGATACGCGAGCCACCGGGCCCGTTCGGTTCGTGCCGATGCGCTCGCGCGAGGGCTACGTGGTCCCGGTCGCGTGCGCGGCTTTCGGCTACGCGATCGGCGCCGCCCATGGGCTCGCGGTCGTCGTCAAGGCGACCTTTTCGCTGGGCGCCGCGCCGCTCGAACCGGTCGCGCCGGAGCCGCTCCGCGTGGACGAGCTGCGCGACGCCAGCGGCACCGTCGTCGCCGCCTCGGATCTCGTGCCGGGCCGCAAGAACGTCGACACCATCGTGATCGGCCGCGCCGCGCTGACGGCGGTCCGCTTCACGCTCGATCAGACGACCGCGCCGCGGCTCGAGCTGATGCGCCGCGCCACGCCCGGCGAGCTGGCCGGGCTCGGGCCGGTGCCGATGCGCCATTCACACCAGCTCGCGCGCGACCCGAGCGGGCTCTCGACCTTGGCGCTGCCGGATCCGTGCGACTTCGACCGCTTCCAGACCTCGCCGCCGTCGCAGCAAGTCGCGGCGCTCGCGGGCGACGCCTGCATGTGGCTCGACGGATTCGCGCCGCGCGGCGAGCGCATCGAGGTGCGCCTGCCTCGCTGCTGGGCGGCGGGGATCCTCTACCGCGGCGCGGGCGCGATCGGGCAGCTGAGCTTCCGGGCCGACACGCTGGTGGTCGACCTCGAGCGCGGCTCGTGCAGCGTCGTGTGGCGCGCCGGCTGGTCGCTCGCTCGCTTCGCCGACGCTGCGGAGCTCACCGTCATGGCGGGGGTGTCGACCGAGCGCCACCCGCTGGAGCTGCCGGGCGAAGGCGGTCATGCGCAGCCGGCTCCGAGCCCCGCCGCGGTCCACTCCGGCGCTCCGCCGGTGGTGCGCGCCGCCAAGAACGACGCGACGTTGTTCATCCCGGGCATGGACGCGATCGCACCGTCGTCGAACCCTGCGCCGCCGAGCGCGCAGCCGTCTTCGGGCCGCGCCCCCAAGTCCGCGTTCAGCGGCACGCTGCCGCTGATGGCGCCGAAGTCCGAGGCGCTGCCGTTCAGCGGCAAGAGCGCCGCTCCGGCTCCGATCGCGGCGGCTTCGTTGCCGGCCGCCGCGAAGGGCGCCACCGTCGCCGTCGGCCCGGAGATCTTGTTGCAGGCGGCGGCGAAGGCCGCCTCGATCGCGAGCTCGGCGCCGGCCTCGGCGAAGAGCGCCACCCTCGCGGTGACCGCGCCGAAGTCCGAAGCGCTGCCGTTCAGCGGCAAGAGCGCCGCTCCGGCTCCGAGCGGGGCGGCTTCGCTGCCGGCCGCGGCCAAAGGCGCCACCCTCGCCGTGAGCGGGGGCGCCGGCGTCTCGCTGCCGTTCGGCGACGCGCGCAACGCGATCGAGGAGGCGCGGCGCAAGGCCGACGAGATCCAACGCCGCGCCGACGACGCGCGCCAGGCCGAAGCCCGCAAGGCCGCGGCCGAGCAGCTCGAGCGGGAAAAGGCCGAAGCGGAGGCCGCGCGCGTCGCGGCGGAGCAGGCCAAACAGCAGCGCAAGGAGGCCGAGGAGCGCCGCGAGGCCGAACGCAAGCGCTTCGAAGAGGAGCAGAAGCGGCTGCGCGAGGTCGACGCCGAGCGGTCGCGCTCGGCCGCGAAACGGGCGCGCGACGAAGCGGCCCGCCTGGACGACGCGCTCTACGGCGATTTCAAGGGCAAGCGCTGAGTGAGCACGACGGCCGAATCCCCGCGGCTCGAGACCCTCGCGGGCAACCCGGCGCCGCCCGGCATCGCCGAGGACTTTCGCGGCCTCTGCACCCTGCCGCCCGCGGCGCTCGAGAAGCTGTGGCAGGTGCTCGGACCGTGCCTGGCGGACGAGCTTTCGAAGGACACCGAACAGCTGATCGACGTCTTTTGCCACGCTTACGGCGCTCCGCCGGACGAGCTGACGCGCGCGCTGAAGGCGTGCCGATTCCTGCTTCGGACCGCGGTGAAGTGCAACCTGGCGGCGGAGCGGCTCGCCGAGGACATCGACCGGCTGTGCCCCGAACAGGCGCCGATCCGCGAGTTGCTCGTCGCCGGGTACGAGCCGCTGCGGGCGAAGTTCCGCAGCGACGTGCTCCAGGCCGCGGTCGTCGACTACGGCAACGTGCTGGTGGGCGCCCAGTGGCGGCTCGACGTCATCGAGGCGTCCGAGCAGGGCGCGAGCCTGCGCGTTCCGGTGGCGCTGCTCACCTTCCATTACCGCGAAGGCAAGGACACCCGGCGGATCACGTTTCAAGTCCTTCCCGAGATGATGTTGCAGCTCAAGAAGATCTGTGGACAGATCGTGCCCTGATGGGAACCCCGCGGGCGCGGGCCGCAAGGAGGACGGGGCATGGCTGACTCGGACGATTTCGAGAGTTCGGAAGGGACGTCGGACACCTCGGTCTCGTACAAGTACTGTCAGGTCGTCGTACCCAACTACCAGTTCGACGTGACGTCGTCCGGCGCGAGCGCGCCCACGTTCACGCCCGACGGCAGCGAGGAGGGCACGCGCCTGCTCAGCGGCAGCTCGTTCCTGCGCCTCGGCTCGTTCCCCGATCTCTCCGCCACCAGCCCGAGCGGCCTATCGAACAGCGTCACACTCGCCAAGCTCGTGGGCAACACCGACGGGCTCGCCGAGCTCGACTCGAAGCAAGACGAGGCGCCCGACTCGAGCGGCATCCTGCGCAGCACCGACGCCTACCAAGGCGACGAGTACCATCTGCTCGGGTTCGTGGACGACTCGCGCTACCGCAACCCCGAGGAGAAGGCGTACATCGCCGGCCAGAGCTGCGACGACACCACCAGCGCGCGCAAGACCGAGACCAAGCGGCTGCTCAGCAAGGGCGGCTGGTGGGATCACTCGGACGGCAACCGCGTCACCACCACCAGCGGCGACAAGGTCGAGGTCATCCAAGGCAATTACAAGCTGGTGGTGCTAGGCCGCAAGGACCCGGCCGAAGGCGGAGCCGAGCTCGGCGAGAAGGTGACGATCCACGACACCTCGGGCGGCAACCGCATCCAGGTCGGCGGGCAGCCGGAGATCCTCTGCGTGGAGTACGCCGAGGATGACGGCGTGTGGTCGGTGGTCGAGAAGGCGGAGGCCAACAGCACCGCGATCTTCCACGGCAAGAAGGTGGAGTACTTCACCGGCCCGGTGAAGCAGGAGTACATCGGCAAGGATCCGGGCGACTTCGACGCCGGCGACGACATCGACAAGAAACACGACAAGGAGAACGATCCGGACATCACCGCGAAGATCTGGGCAAAATCGATCTCGGAGTACAAGGGCTCGGCCGGCAAACCGATCGAGACGATCTTCGAGCTGACGCACGCCAAGGCGATCACCGAGACCAAGTTCGCCGCGGCGATCAACGTCGTCGAGATCGCGGCCGAGATCACCGAGACGAGGACCGGATTGTGGGTCGAGACGACGGTCGGACTGAACGTCGAGCTCGCCACGGTCAAGCTGGAGATCCTCGGGGCAAAGATCGAGTTCGTCGGCCGCAAGGACGTCATCGCCGAAGAGGAAGACGAGATCACCATGCTCGAGAACCAACTCAAGGGCATCGTGGACACCATCCGGCTCTCCGAGCAGAACGTGATGGCCCAACACAACAAGCTGGTCGGCAAGGTGAGCGAGCTGAACGGCAGCCTGACGACGCTCAACGGCGACTTCACCAACATGTGCGGAGTCAGCACCCACCTCGCGGGCGCGATGCTGGACCTGACGGTGGAAATGGAATCCATCGCGGCCGTGCATCAGCTGATGTGAAGCGACCTTGAAGACGAGGAACCTCACGCGATTCCCGTTCGGGACCAAGGTCACCTCGCGGCGCGGAAAGCAGCCCGAGATGACGCTGGTGCTGCGCGCGACGTACGTGCTCGCGCCGGGGCCGCTCGCGCCGCCGGACGGCGGCCGGTTCATCGCGCAGGGCAGCATGTCGTGCGACGCCTACCGCGAAGGCGACGACGAGCGCGCGGGCGAATGCATCTACCCGGGCGACTTCGCCGACTGGAAGCCGTCCGGCGAAGTGATGCTGCGCGGCACCTGTCACGCGCCAGGCGGCAAAGCGGTGAGCGAGTGCCCGGTGCACTTCGAGGTGGGCCCATGGTCGAAGACGCTGCGGGTGGTCGGTCGCCGCATGTGGTCCGACGATCTCGCGGGCGCGGTGATGAGCGACGCGGCGCCGTTCACCGCGATGCCGATCGGCTACGCCAACGCCTACGGCGGGCCCGGCTACGCCGCCAATCCCGCCGGCAAGGGTTTCGCCGGGCGCGAGCTGCCCAACGTGGAGCACCCGGGGCGGCCGATCCGCAACCGGCGCGACGATCACGGTCCGGCCGGCTTTGGTCCGCTCAACCCGGCGTGGCCCGAGCGCGCGGCGAAGATCGGCAAAGAGTACGGCCCGCAGTGGAAGAAGGAGCGCGCCCCCTATCACGCCGTCGACCTCGACTGGAGCTACTTCAACTGCGCTCCGCGCGATCAGCGCCTCGAAGGCTATCTGCGCGGCGACGAGGCGCTGCGCTTCCAGAACCTGCACCCGACGCATGCCGTGCTCGACACGCGCTTGCCGGCGATCCGCATCCGCGCTTTCGTCAACGACGAGAAGGGCCGCTTCCGCGAGGTCGCGATGAGCCTCGACACGCTGTTCGCCGATGTCGACGATGAGCGGCTGTACCTCACCTGGCGCGGGCTCGACGCGATCGACACCGACGACATGAAGGACGTCAAGACGGTGCTGGTGGCGTCGGAGCCGCTCGCCGAGCCGCGGCTGCCGGAAGCGCATTACCGCGCGCAGCTCGGCGAGTTCGAGGCCGATCCGCAGGGCGTGATGCTGCGCGACCGCCTGCCGGAGGAGAAGCGCGCCGAGCTCGACGAGATGAAGAAGCAGCTCGCCGAGTACGAGGCCAAGCAGAAGAGCCCGCCGGCCAAGCCGGAGCGGCCGCCCGCGCCCGATCCGTTGACGGCGAAGTTCGCCGCGATGTTCGACGCGCTGCCCGCGCAGCCGAAGGACGCCGACGCCAAGTTGAAGCAGATCGCCGACGCGGTGGCCAAGGTGATCGCCAAGGCGCCGCCCGAGGCCAACATGGAGGCGAAGATCGCCGAGATGGCCGCGTCGATGAAGACGCCGGCGCTCGCCAAGCCGTCTCCTCCGCCCATCTACCTCCGCCCCGGCGCGCCGCCGCCGGCTTGGGCGGCGAAGGCGGTTCAGCGCTCGTTCGACAACGTGGACGAGGCGAAGAAGCGCGCGGCGGACATCAAGCTGCCGCCGGGCGAAGCGGGCGAGAAGGCCGCCGCTCAACGCCAAGAGCTCGGCGAAAAGCTCGACGGCCTGAAGGGGCAGCCGTTCTTCAAGGACATCCTCGCGCGCCGTCCGCCGCCGCGCGAGCCGGCGCCCTACGCGGATCTGTCGGGTCAGGACTACGAAGAGCGCGATCTGCGCGGGGCCGATCTGCGCGGCGCGAACCTGTGCGACGCCAACCTCGCCGGGGCCAACCTCGCCGGGGCCAAGCTGGCCGGCGCGTGCCTCGACGGCGCGGTGCTCGTCGGGGCCGATCTCACCGGCGCCGACTTGACCGGCGCGGATCTCACGTACTGCAACCTGAGCGGGGTGATCGCCAAGCAGGCGGTCTTTCGCGAAGCCAAGCTCGATCAAGCATGGCTCAAGGACGCCGATCTGACCGGCGCCTGCCTCGCGCGCGCGACGGGCAAGCGAACGATGCTCCCGGGCTGCAACCTCGAGGGCGCCGACTGCAAGGGGCTCGCGCTCGAAGACGCGTTCGCGCGCAAGGCGAACCTCGGCGGCGCGGATTTGACCGGCGCGGTGCTGGTTCGCTCGTATTTTCTCGACGCGCGGGCGCGCAAGGCGAACCTCACCCGCGCCACGCTCGAGGCGACGAGCTTCGCCGGCGCCGATCTGACCCAGGCCACGCTGGTCGAGGCGAAGGGCGATCGCTCGATGTGGCTGCGCGCCAAGCTCCAGGAGGCCAACTTCACCCACGCGGCGCTGCCGAACGCCATGTTGCTCGACGCGACCGGGCTCCGGGCGGTGTTTCGGCGGGCCATCCTGCGCGACGCGCGCTGCTACCGCGGCTCGTTCGAGCAGGCCGACTTCACCGAGGCGAACCTGGTGCGCGTCGATTTCAGCAAGTGCGCGCTGTCGGGCGCGCGCTTCACCGGCGCCAACCTGTACGACGCGAAGCTGCGCCAGGCCGCCGGCAAGGACTGCGACTTCACCCGCGCCAACCTCGCGCGCGCGCTGGTGGAGGAGGCATGAGCTTCGGTTTGACGGCCGAGATGGTCGAGGCCGCGGTGCGCGCCGGGCGCTCGTTCGCCGGCGAGAAGCTGATGGATCTCGATTTGCGCGGGCGCGATCTGTCGGGCGGGCGCTTCGACAAGGCGCTGCTGAGCGGCGTGAACGTCGAGGGCGCGAACCTCGCCGGCGCGAGCTTCGAGGGCGCCATACTCCTGCGATTTCGCGCCAAGGCCGCGAACCTGACCGGCGCGAACCTCAAGGCGGTGCAGGCGGCCCAGCCCGATCTCGGCGGCGCGTGCCTGCGCGACGCCGACGCCAGCGGCGCGAAGCTCCCCGACGCCAACCTGGTCGGCGCGGATCTGACCGGCTGCGTGCTCAAGGGCGCGGTGCTGAAGGGCGCGGCGCTGTCGGGCGCGGACCTGCGGGGAAAAGATCTCGAAGGGACGATCCTGAGCGACGCCAAGCTCGACGGGGCGGATCTGTCGGAGGCGTCGATCGCCACGAGCTCGCTCGCACGCGCCGATCTCGGCGGGGCGAAGCTCGTCGGCGCGCGGCTCGCCAACGTGATGCTGAGCCGCACGAACCTCCGCGGCGCGGACTTCACCGGCGCGAGCCTCGAGGGCGCGATCTTGCGCGAAGCCGATCTGCGCGGCGCGGTGCTGCCGAAGAAGGCCGAGCGGAGCGCGTTCGCCGGGGCGATCCTGGGCGAGCGCGTCGATCTGCGCGGAGCCGTGTTTCACGGCGTCGATCTCGGCGAGGTCGACCTGCGCGGCGCGGATCTGACCGGCGCCGACCTCACCGGCTCGGCGCTGCGCCAGGCGAACCTCTCCGGCGCTGACTTGACGAACGTCAAGCTGGAGCGCTGCGACCTGTCGGGCAGCGACCTGCGCTTCGCCACGCTGACCGGCGCCGAGCTGCGGCTGTGCACCCTGGCCGGAGCGAACCTGGCGGGGATCGATCTCGCCGGCCAGAGGCTCGAGCTGGTGGTGCTGGCCAAGGCGGATCTCTCGGGCGCGAACCTCGAAGGCGCGGTGCTCGAGCGCTGCGCCGCGGAGCGCGTCACGCTCTCGCACGCGAACCTCACCCGCGCGACGTTGACGGCCGTGATCCTGCGCGGCGCGGTCGTCGAGGGCCTCGTGCTCGATCGCACCGTCCTGTCGACGGTCAACTTCACCGGCGTGGATCTGCGCCGCCTGCGCTTGAAGGGCCTCACCCTGCAGCGCTGTTTCTTCAAGCAAGCCGACCTGAAGGGGATGGACCTGCAGGGCTGCGACTTCACCGAAGCGAACTTCACCGGCGCCGATCTGCGTCAGGCGAACCTGGCGGGCAGCATCCTCGCGCGGGCGTGCTTCAAGCAGGCGCGGCTCGAGCTCGCCGACCTGTCCTCGGCGCAAGCCAAGGCGGCGTTCTTCGGCGAGGCGGCGCTCGCCAGCGCCAAGCTCAACAAGGCGAAGCTGCGCCACGCCACCTTCACCGACGCCGATCTCGAGCACGCGGTGCTCGGCGGGGCCGATCTGCGCGAGAGCAACTTCACCCGCGCGCGCGCCAAGGAAGCCACCTTCGTGGGCGCGAAGCTCGCCTACGCCGACCTCTCCTACGCCGACGTGTCGAAGGCCGATTTCCGCGACGCCGACCTGTTCACCGCCAACCTCCACGCCCTGCTCGAGGAGGGCGCGCTGTTCGCCGGCGCGAACCTCACTGGCGCGCGCCGCACCGACGACGAGCGGCTGGCGGCGGACTGCTGGCTGCCCCCCTCTGGACCTTGAAGGAACATCCATGTCCCACAGCTCCGCCGCCCAAACCAACAACGTGATCGAGCTGCCGCTGCCCGGACCCTGCGACTACCTCGGGCCCGGGCAAGTCGTCGGGGCGCTGCCCCACGAGCTCTCGGTCGAGCTCCGCGGCGGCCGGCGCGTGACGGCCGAGATGGCGCTCGCGTTCCCCTACCGGCCCGAGGTCGGCGACGTGCTCTTGGTGATCGGCAAGGACGACGCGCATTACGTCATCGGCGTGCTGCACGGCGCCGGCCGCGCGGTGCTGTCGTTTCCCGGCGAGGTGGAGCTGCGCGCCGAGGGCGGCCCGCTCACGATGACGAGCGATCACGGCGTGGCGATCAAGGGCCCGACCGTCGAGATCGAGACGGGCAAGCTGCAGACGTTCGCGGCCTCGGTGGTGCAGAAGTGCACCACGCTCTACCAGCGGGTGGTCGGCGCGCTCGACGTCCGCGCGGGGCAGGCCCACACCATCGTGGACGGCGACTCGCTGCTCAGCGCGAAGAACGCCTCGATCGTCACGGAAGAGGCGATGAACATCAACGGCGACGAGATCCACCTCGGATAGGGGGCGACCATGCTGCCGGCCTCGAATCACGGGATGGGGGGGACCTTCGGGTTCCCCGACGTGTGCGCCACGCCGCCGACCGGCGCTCCGATTCCGTACCCCAACTTGGGCTTGTGGGCGATGTCGGTGCCGTTCGCGATCAAGACGTACCTGTCGTTCGTCAATGCCATCAACCTCGGGTCGGTGATCCTGCTCACGATGGGCGATCAGGCGGGCGTCATGAGCCCGTTCATGGGCCCGGCCTTGACGACGATGGGCAACCCCACCGTGTTCATCGAGGGGCTGCCGGCGGTGAACCTGCTCTGTCCGACCACCGGCAACAACATGATCAACGCGCTCGGCTGCGTCGCGGTACCCAGCGTCACCAACGTGTTCTTCACCCACGCGGGCGCGCCGGCGCCGGGATCGATCGACGCGGAGGCGCTCGCGGCGCTCGCCGCGGCGCTGCGACCAGTGGACGACGCCGAGGCGGCACTCCCGGGTGGCGTGGTGTATGCGGCGATTTCGCTGTTCGCGGCGCCGCTGCCCTCGCGCATCCACGACCTGCTGCGGCGGCTCGGCCCGGCGCGCGCGCTGATCGTGGATCTGCGCGGCTGCCCCGGCGGCGACCTCGCCGCGGCCATCGAGCTTGCCGGCGATTTTCTCGACGAGGGTTCGATCGTGGCGAGCGTCGTCGACGGCGACGGCGACGAGATCGTCTACCGCGCGCGCCAGCCGATGCCCCACCGCTTTCCGCTGGCCCTGCTGATCGATCGCCGCACCGGCTCGGCCGCCGAGGTCTTCGCGGCCGCGCTGAAGGCCCACGGCCGCGCGGTCGTGATCGGCGAGCCGAGCTTCGGCAAGGGCTCGGTCCAGCGCGTCGTCCCCGGGCTGAGCGAGCCGGGCGCGCATTACCTCACCGTCGCGACGACCGTGGCGCCGGACGGCGCGCCGCTCGACGGCCGCGGCGTAGAGCCCGACGTCCGCGTCGAGCCCTCGCCGGTCGCCAGCGATTTCGCGAGTCCGGAAGGGATCGCCGCCGATCCGCCGCTCTGCACCGCGCTGGCGATGGCGATCGCCGCGGCCGACCTCGCGGCAAGCCCATCTTGACATCGCGAGGGGCTCCGCGGAGCATCGTCTGCGATGCCATCCGTTGAAGCCACGCTCGAGTCGAGCGCATTCGACTGCTCGGAGATCCAGATCTACTCCGTGAACGGGGTCGAGCAGCTGTCACAGCCGTTCCGCTTCGAAGTCGAGGCCGTGAGCTTGGCCGCGGACGCGCTCGCGCTCGACGACATCGTCGGCGCCGAGGTCAGCATCGTGCTGGCCCGCGGCGGGGCGGCGGCGCGGCGGGTGCACGGCATCGTGACCGAAGCGGCGCGGCTTCCGGAGACCGCCCCCGGGACCCGCGCGTACCGTCTGGTCGTCGGCCCGCGGCTCTTGCGCGCCCAGTACGTGCTGAACTTCAAGGTGCACGTCGACACCTCGATCCGCAACCTCATCACCCAACGGCTCGCGATGCTCGGCCTGGTCGAAGAGGTCGACTTCCGGCTCCACCTGCAGGACGAGCTCCCGGTCCGGCCGCTGGTGATCCAGTACCGCGAGACCGACTTCGCGTTCCTGTCGCGGATCTTGGAGCAGTACGGGCTCTGCTACTACTTCGTGTGCGACGACGATCGCGATCGCCTGGCGATCACCGACAACGCCGCCGGCTTCGACCGCAGCGGCGACACCGTCAACTACCGCCCCAACGGCGACGCCTGCGAGGTGTACGAGATCGGCCAGACCCGCCGCCTGGTGATGAAGACCTACGTGTGCCGCGACTACAACTACCGCGCGCCGCACGTGCGGGTGCAGTCGGACCGCGTCATCCTCGAGCAAGGCGATTTCGGCGGGCTGCTCGACTTCGGCAGCCACGTCGCCACCGCCGACGAAGCCACGCGCCTGGCCCGCAGGCTGAGCGAGCAGCAGCTCGCGCAACGCGACTTGTACCAAGGCAAGAGCGACATCCCCGCGTTCGCCCCGGGGCGTTCGTTCAGCCTGCAGGGGCACGAGTACGCGCATGGGCTGACGTTGGTCTCGGTCGAGCACGCGCTGCGCCAGACGGCCGCCGGGGTCGTCCAAGAGACCGGCCAGCGCTACGTCAACCGCTTCACGGCGATCGCCAGCGATCGCGTCTATCGCCCGCCGCTGACGACGCCGGTGCCGCGGATCGGCGGCTTGGTGCACGCGGTCGTCCAAACCGACGCGGCCGGCACGATCGCCAAGCGCCCGAGCCTCGACCAGGAAGGGCGCTACCTCGTCAAGTTCCGCTTCGACACCTCCGTGACCGAGGACGGCCAGGCCGCCTCGTGTCGCGTGCGCATGCTGCAGCCGAGCGCAGGCCCCGGCTTCGGCACCCATTTCCCGCTGCGGCCCGGCGTCGAGGTCATGTGCGCCTTCGTCGACGGCAACCCCGATCGCCCGGTCATCGTCGGCGCCGCGCCGAACCCGCTCAGCCCGAGCCCGGTCAACGCCTCGACCGGCAACAAGAGCCGCATCGCCACCGGCTCCGGCGCCCTCATCGAATTCGAAGACGGCTGACGCCAGCTCGTCATTGCCGCGAAGTTCGGCGCTAATTCCGTTCGCGGAACCAGAAGCGGTGGTTCATGTTGTGGCCGGACGAGTGCTGGGCGCCGTTGCAGATGTAGAGGTAGGTGTCGCTGTTGGTCTCGCCCATGTAGAAGTGGTGCCAGCCGCCGTCGGTCTGCTTGCCCATGCTGATCTGGCAGCCGCCGCCGCCCGCCGGGTTGTTCTGGATGACGTCGTAGCAGTTGATGCCGGCGCCGCCGTTGCCGCAGTTGAGGATGCCGGTCCAGGCGAGCGCGTCGTCGGCGAGGCGATAGGACTGCATCAGCGTCTGCGTCGACGAGTTGGCCACCGGCCCGTCGAACTTCCACATCGCGGTGTAGTTGCGCAGGATGACGTACTCGAAGTTGCCGTTGGAGTAGCTGTCGTTGTAGCCGGCCTGATCGGCCATCACGTCGAAGTTGTTCGTCGGGCCGATGATCGCGCGGATGGCGTTGTCGCTCAGCTTGTAGGGGTTGCCGAGCAGCGTGGTGGCGTCGTTCACCGAGCCGATGGCGCCGGCGTTGCCGTAGCTGCCGCCGTTGTACCAGGTCTTCACGCCGAGGGTCCAACCGCCGCCGTCGCGCTTCATGTCGCAGTGGACGCTCGTCTGCGGCAGCGGGCCGAGGCCGCCGTCGGGATCGATCTTGTACACGCCATTCGCCGCGCCGGGGTTCGCCGTGAGGTACGCCTTGCAGCTCTTGAAGTAGGGCACGCACTTGCCGGCGATGCAGTCCTCGTTGCCGCCGCACGGCGCCGCGGCGCAGCCGCCGCAGTGCAGCGGATCGCTCTGCGAGTCGATCTCGCAGCCGTTCACCGCCTTGGCGTCGCAGTCGAGGAAGCCGTCGAGGCACTTGCCGTAGCCACATTTTCCCGCGCTGCAGGTCGCGGCGCTCACGTGCGCCGGCTTGCAGGCGAGCGAGCAGCCGCCGCAGTTGTCCACGTCGCTCTGCGGATCGCTCTCGCAGCCGTTCACCCGGTTGCCGTCGCAGTCGTTGAAGCCGGCGGCGCAGGCGAGGTAGTCGCACTTGCCCGCCACGCACAGCGGCTTGCTCACGTGCGCCAGCGCGGCCGTGGCGCAGCTCGCGCCGCACACGCCGCAGTTCTGCGGATCGGCGAGCCTGTCGCTCTCGCAGCCGTTCGCCGCGTCGCCGTCGCAGTCCTGGTAGCTCGCCACGCAGCCGCCGAGGTAATGGCACGTCCGTTCGGCGCAGCTCGCGCCGAGCACGTGCGCCGGCTCGCACGGCGCGCCGCACTTGCCGCAGTCGTGGAGCGTGTCGAGCGTGTCCGCGCAGACCGCGCCGTCGCCCGCGCCCGCGCCGGGGCACGCCTTGCACGAGCCGAAGCCGCTGCCGTCGGCGAGGCACTCCTGCACGCTCGGGGGCTTGCCGCCGGGGCAAGCGCAGGCGTGCAGCGTCCCGGGCGCGCACGCTTGATCGACGGGCAGCACCGCCGGCTCGCCGTTGCACGCCGCGAGCGCCGCGAGCACGAGCCACGATCCCGACGAGAGCGCGAAGAGCTGATGTTGCCGTGTCATGTGAAGCCTCGGGTCAGCGGATGAGCATGCGGCTGTTCCACACGCTGCCGCACGGCGTGGTGCTGTAGGTCCCGTCGCAGTAGTTGCCGACGCAGTCCGCGCCGGTCAGGCGGCAGATCGCCTGGTACGAGCACTACGACGCGCTGCACGGCGCGCGGTCGAGCCCCATGTAGGTGGTCGCCCCTTGCCAGTTGGCGCCGCAGTCGATGCAGCTGGCGAAGCCCGACATGTTGTTGTCGGTGTTGTCGCCGGCGATGGTGGTGAGCCGGATGGTGTCGCCCTCGCCGCTCGAGGACGGGTTCACGTCGGAGTACAGGCACGTGCCCTGGCGGATGATGTCGTCCCACGGGCTGGTGGTGCCGGCGAACACTTCGTCGGCGGCGCCGGTCTCGCAGCTGTCCGAGCCGTGCACCGGCACGATGCCGCTGGTGAAGAACGAGTCGAAGGTGCGCGGGCTCATCAGCGGCCAGCGCCGCCAGCCGAGGATCGCGCCGCTCGCGCCGGTCGCGGTCGACTGGATGAGCAGCTCCTTGCCGCTGACGCGGAACGCCGCCGGGCTCTTGTAGTCGTTGGCGAAGCGCTTGTCGAAGGCGCCGTACTCGGCATCGTCGGTCCAGAAGGCCTGGTTCGCGTAGCCGACGCTGTTGCCGTCCGCCGGCGCGACGTTCATCACCAGCGTCCAGCCGCCGCCGTCGGTGGTCATGTCGCAATAGGCCTCGAACGCCTCGCCCTCGCCGCCGTCGAGCAGGTACACGCCGTCGCCGACCGAGCCGCCGACCGCCTGGATCTCGCGGCAGCTCTTGCCGCGCGGCACGCACTTGCTCCCGCCTTTGCAGTCGACCACCGGCGCGTCGACGGCGTAGTTCCGCGCCGCGTCGAAGGCGTACACGCTGTAGGTGCGCGCGTCGGGCGCCGTGGTGAGCACCGCCTTGGCGCCGTTACCGGCGTACACCACCGTCGCGCCGCCGATCGCATCGCCGACCTCGTAGCTCTTGCAGTCGACCGGCTTGCCCGGCGACGAGGTCGTGCCGCTCAGCACGATCACCCCGGCGGTGTCGGCGGCGGGTTTGCTCCAGCTGAGCTCGACCTTGCTGCCGCTGAGCTTGCCGGCGAGCTCGGTGACCGGCGCCGGCGGATCCTTGTCGAGCACGTAGCTCTCGTCGTGGACGTGCTCCTTCGCGCCGGAGGCGTCGGCGGCGAAGAATTTGAGCCGCCCCGGCACCATGTCGATCGTCACCTGGTTGATCGCGCCGGCCGAGGTCTCGGTCGGCGTGGTGCCGTCGGTGGTGTAGTAGATGAACGCCGGCTTGCTCGTCTTGACGGTGACCTTGGTGACGCCCGCGGCGCAGAGCGGCCCCCCCGGCGGCGTGGCGGTCGACGTCGGCGGCGCGCCCGCGCTCGTCGCGCACGGCTCGCAGCGGGTGTAGCCGCTGCCGTCGTTCACGCACGTCTGCACGCCGAGGGTCTTCGCGCCGGAGCAGGCGCACAGCGACTGCGCGCCCGGGGTGCAGTGGCCCGCGTCGTTGCTGACGCAGCCGCCCGGCAGCGCGGCGATCGCGCACCACAGGGCCGAGGCGAGGGCGAAGCGAAGGCGCGTCATCGCACGTAGATGCGGTAGTTCCACGCCGGGGTGTAACCGGGGCCGGCGCTCCCCTGGCAGCTGCCGCAGCTGCCGCCGCAGCCGGAGTCGCTGCCCAACCATTTGTAGGTGCCGTCGCCGCCGACGCCGCTGCACCAGATGTTGTCGTTGGTGTTCCACTGCAGCTCGACGTCGGCGTGGCGGTAGGCCGAGCCGCAGCAGCCGAGGTTCATCGCCGTGCCGAGCCCGGGCTGGTTGTCGTCGGCGGTGAACGGCCGGCCCGTGACGCCGAGCCGGGTGGCGTCGGTGTTGGGGTTGTCCATGCGGTTCGCCACCAGCTCCTGGCCGAACTTGAGCAGCGGCTCCCAGGCGTAGACGTTGCCCGCGTTGCTGAACAGGCCGCCGAAGGTGACGATGACGTTGCTGCCGCCGGTGAAGAACGAGTTGTAGGTCTGCTGCGCCATGGCCCAGCCGCGGTAACCCACCACGTCGGCGGAGTACGGGCCCTTGGCGACCTGCACCATGATCGCCTTGCCCGGCACGAGCCACGCGGCCGGCGACTTGTAATCGCCCGAGAAGCGCGCGTTGGCGAAGTCGCCGATCTCGCTCTGATCGGTCCAGAAGGCGGTGTTGAACCAGTCGACCAGGTTGCCGTCGGTCGGCACGATCCCGGCGACGAACGTCCAGCCGCCCCCCTCGGTCGACATGTCGCAGAACACCGGGAAGGCGTCGTCGTGGTTTCCGCCGTTGGGATCGATCAGGTACACGCCGTCGTCGATCGATCCGCAGGTCGCCTGCACGTCGGCGCAGCTCAGCGCGATGGGCGGCGGCCCGCATTTTCCGGCGCAGCAGCCCTCGCCCGGCTGGCACGCCTTGCCGCAGCCGCCGCAGTTCTTCGGATCGCCCGCGGTCGAGCTCTCGCAGCCGTTGGCGAGCACCGCGTCGCAGTCGGAGTGGCCCGCGCTGCACGCCGCGTAGCCGCATTTGGCGGCGGTGCAGGTCGCGCCGGTGGTGTGCGCCGGGATGGCGCAGGCCTTCTTGCAGCCGCCGCAGTTGTCGACGTCGGCCTGCGGATCGCTCTCGCAGCCGTTGACGGTGTTTCCGTCGCAATCGTTCCACGCCGGATCGCAGGCCAGATAATTGCACGCGCCGGCGACGCACAGCGGCTTGGTCACGTGCGCCGGCCCGCCGGCCGCGCACGAGCCGCCGCACGCGCCGCAGTGCTCGACGTCGCTGAGCTTGTCGCTCTCGCAGCCGTTGGCGACGTTGCCGTCGCAGTCCTGGTAGCTCCCGGCGCAGCCGCCGAGGTAGAAGCAGCTGCCGTCCTCGCAGCTCGCGCCGAGAACGTGGGCCGGCTGGCACGGCGAGCCGCACTTGCCGCAGTCCTGCAGGGTGTCGAACGGCGCCTTGCAGTCCGCCTCGCAGCCGCTGCAGCTGCCGAAGCCGCTGCCGTCGGGCAGGCACAGGTGCACGCCCGGGAGCTTGCCGCCCGAGCAGCTGCAGCTCTCCTGCGTGCCCGGCGCGCACGCCGGCTCGCCGAGCACCGACGACGCCTCGCCGCGGCAGCCCGACGCCCCCGCGCCCGCGAGCAGGAGCAGCCACGAGCCCACCGCGAAAGCCGACATCACGCTGGGTTTCGATCGCGCCATGTTGGGACCTCGTGCCATGTCAGCGGACGTAGATGCGGTAGTTCCAGGCGGGCGAGTAGCCCGGGCCGGCGGTGCCCTGGCAGCCGCCGCAGCTGCCGCCGCAGCCCACGTCGTCGCCGAGCCACTTGTAGGTGCCGTCGCCGTTGACCGTGCTGCACCAGATGTTGTCGTTGGTGTTCCACTGCAGCTCGACGTCGGCGTGGCGGTGATCCTTGCCGCAGCAGCCGAGGTTCATCGCCGTGCCGAGCCCGGGCTGGTTGTCGTCGGCGTTGAACGGCCGGCTGGTGACGCCGAGGCGCGTGCCGTCGCCGTTGGAGTTCTCGATGCGGTTGGCGATCAGCTCCTGGCCGAACTTGAGCAGCGGCTCCCAGGCATAGACCGCGCCGACCTTGGCGAAGATCTGCCCCTGGGTCATCACCACGTTGTTCGACTGGTTGAAGAACGAGTTGTAGGTCTGGCCGCCGAGCGCCCAGCCGCGGTAGCCGATGACGTCGGCCGGGGCCGCGCTCTTCGCCACCTGGATCATGATCGCCTTGGCGGTGACCTGCGACGCGGCGCGCGACTTGTAGTCGGCCGCGAAGCGCTTGGCGAAGTCGCCGACCTCGACCGGGTTCTGCCAGAAGGCGGTGTTGAACCAGTCGACCAGGTCGCCGTCGGTCGGGACCACGCCGGCGACGAACGTCCAGCCGCCGCCCTCGCTCGACATGTCGCAGTACACGTCGAAGGCGTCGCTCGCGCTGCCGCCGGTGGGATCGATGGTGTACACGCCGTCGCCGATCGATCCGCCGGAGTTCTGCACGTCGAGGCAGCTCTTGCCGAGCGGGCCGCACTTGCCGGCGAGGCAGCCCTCGTCGGGCTTGCACGCCTTGCCGCAGCCGCCGCAGTTCTTGGCGCCGCCGGACTCGCAGCCGTTCGCCGGCTTGCCGTCGCAGTCGTAATAGCCCGGCGCGCACGCGGCCATGCCGCAGCTGCCGGTGACGCAGCTCGGGGCGACGGCGTGCTCCGGCGCGCACGGCACGCCGCAGGCGCCGCAGTCGTCGAGCGTGTTGCTGGGGCGCTCGCAGCCGTTGGTGCGATCGCCGTCGCAGTCGCCGTAGAGCGGCGCGCAGGTGAGGTAATCGCACGCGCCGGCGAGGCACGCGGCCTTGGTGACGTGCTCGAAGCCGGCGGTCTTGCACGACGCGCCGCAGGCGCCGCAGTTGTCGGAGTCACCGTGGGTATCGGTCTCGCAGCCGTTGGCGCGGTCCTCGTCGCAGTCGGCGAAGCTGCCGAAGCACTCGGCGTATTTGCAGCTGCCGGTCTCGCAGCTCGCGCCCTTCACGTGGGCGGGCTGGCACGCCACGCCGCAGGCGCCGCAGTTCTCCAGCGTGTCGAGCGGGCCGCAGGCGTCGGGCCCGTTCGCGGCGCAGCCCTCGCACGCGTTGTAACCCTCGCCGTTCGAGCGGCAGGTGTGCACCCCGGGCGAGCCGTCGGGGCAGGCGCACACCGTCTGCGCGCCGGGCTCGCAGCGGCTCGCGGCGTTGCTGATGCAGGCGACCGCGAACAGGGCCGCCGAGCACCACGCCGACCAGGCGAGGAGGCGTTTGAGGCTCATAGCGTCACGCACTTTCCGGTCACGCAGCTGGTGGCGCAGGCGACGCCGCAGCCGCCGCAATCCGTCAGGGTGTTGGCCGGCCGCTCGCAGCCGTTCGTGCGATCGCCGTCGCAGTCGGCGAACAGCGGCGCGCAGCTGACGTAGTCGCACTTGCCCTCGAAGCAGCCGCGCGCGGTCACGTGCTCGACGCCGGCGACGGCGCAGCTCACGCCGCAGGCGCCGCAGTTCTTCGGGTCCTTGGAGCGGTCGCTCTCGCAGCCGTTCGACCAGTTGCCGTCGCACTCCTGGTAGTTGCCGACGCAGTTCTCGTAGGCGCACGCGCCGGTGGCGCAGCTCGCGCCCTCGGCGTGCGCCGGGCTGCACTTCACGCCGCAGGCGCCGCAGTCCGTCAGCGTGTCGAGCGGCCCGCTGCAGCTCTTCGCGCCGGTCGACGCGGCGCAGCTGCACTTGCCCCAGCCGGAGCGGTCGGGCAGGCACGTCTGGAATCCGCTCGGCCCGCTGGGGCAGGCGCAGATCGTCTGCTCGCCGGCGAGGCAGGCGTCGCCCTTGATGCTGCACCCTGCCGCCAGCGAAAATGCCGCCAGCAAGCCACACGCCGCCCGCACTGCGAGCCGGACCACGTCACCCATCGAGCACCCCGCGCGATCCTGTTACTTTATGCGGACAACGCCGCGTTGACCAGCGTTTTTACTCATGGAACGCGGGAGCGCGCGCGGCGGCGGCGTACCAGCCACAGCGACAGCGCGACGATCGCCACGCCCGCGGCGACGGCGAGCCACAGCGCGCGCGGCGCGTCGCGCAAGGCGTCGAACAGGCGCTGGCCGAAGTAGCTCACGAGCAGGAGCGGCGCGAGGTAGCCGGCGAACGAGCCCCAGAAGTGGGTCCAGAAGCGGACCTTCGACACGCCGAAAAAAGCGTGGAGCAGCGGCGGCATCCAGAACACGAAGCGCAGCACGAACACCGTGGCGAACGCGCGCGCCGCGAGCGCCTCCTCGTAGCGGCGGAAGCGCGCGGGGATGCGCCTCTCGACCCAGTCGCGCGCGACGAAGCGCGCGAACGAGAAGCCGACCACGCTCGCGGCCATCGTGCCGCCGAGCGACAGCGCGAACGCCACCGGCCATGGCCAGATGAGCGGCGCGACCAGGATGAAGACCGTCCCGGGCACGCCGAACGGCTGCAGCGCGGCGTAGGCGAGCACGAACGCGAGGTAGCCCCACGGCCCGAGCTCGACGAGCCGGCGCGCGGCGCGGGCGGGCTCGGCGAAGAGGTGGAACAAGCCGAACCGCTGGGCGACCGCCAGCGCGGCGAGCACCGCCACGACGAGCGCGATCTTGGCCGCGCGCGCGCCCGCTTCGCTCACCGGAGCTCCACCCGACGAAGGAGTGACAATTCGGCCGCGATTTGTCAAGTTGAGCCCATGACCCTCACCGGCCTTCGACTCGAGCGGGCGCGCGCCTCGCGGCAGTACCGCGACGGCACCTTCCACAACACCGCCGGGGTGATGCCGCGCTTCGAGGGCGGGTCGTTTCCGGTGATCCGCGAGTTCGTGTTCGGCCAGGCGAGCGCGCCGCGGGCGCCGCTGCCGGTGGAGAGCCCGCTCGAGGCGTGGACCAAGCCGGTGTCGTCGGGCCTGCGCATTACCTGGCTCGGCCACAGCACCACGCTCCTGGAGATCGACGGCGTGCGCGTGCTCACCGATCCGGTGTTCGGCAAGCGCGCCTCGCCGGTGTCGTTCGCCGGGGCCAAGCGCTTTCACCCGGTGCCGGCGAAGATCGCCGAGCTGCCGCCGCTCGACGCGGTGCTGCTGTCGCACGACCACTACGATCACCTATGCGCCAAGAGCATGCGGCAGATCGCCAAGCTGCGCGTGCCGGTGGTCACCTCGCTCGGCGTCGGCGCGCACCTCGAGCGCTTCGGCGTCGAGCCGCGGCTCATCGTCGAGCTCGACTGGTGGGAGGAGCACGTCCTGCCGGGCGGCGCGCTGTCGTTCACCGCCACGCCGTCGCAGCATTTCTCCGGCCGGAGCCTGACCGACCGCAACCGCACGCTGTGGTCGTCGTGGGTGATCGCCACGGCGAACCGGCGGCTGTTCTTCTCGGGCGACACCGGGCTCACCGACGAGTTCCTCGCCGTGCGCGAGAAATTCGCGCCGTTCGACGTGGTGATGCTGGAGATCGGCGCGTGGCATCCGGCGTGGGGCACCATCCACCTCGGCCCGGCCAACGCCTTGCGCGCCTTCGACATGCTCGGCGGCGGCGCGCTCATGCCGGTGCACTGGAGCACCTTCGATCTGGCGCTCCACCCCTGGGACGAGCCGGCCGAGACCCTGCTCGCCCTCGCCGAGCCCGCCGGCGCGCGGATCCTCACCCCGCTCCTCGGCCGCCCCTTCGAGCCCGCCGACGCCGAACGGCCCACCCCCTGGTGGCGCGCCGTCCGCGCCGGCGAGCCCTGCGCGCTCCCGAGGTTGGCCTGACTTCAGGCGGGGTCGGGGCCGGTGATGGGGGTGAGGCAGGCGAGGCGGCGGGCGGCGATTTCGGCGAGGGGGACGTCGACGAGGGGGCGGCCGGCGCGGTGGATGACGAGGCGGGCGCTCGCTTCGGTGC
>JACXTT010001995.1_pt1 | contig 33095 bp, 28 predicted proteins | sample 9270951 | NCBI WGS metagenome assembly JACXTT01 (sample SAMN15532306, study PRJNA645909) | rock metagenome | isolation source: weathered quartz diorite | place: Puerto Rico | collected 2017-06-21
TGTTTGTTAGACGTGACCCTCAGCTTCTGTGCTCCCCGCTCGGACTACGGGAACTTGCAATTCTGCTCGTTTAGTTGGACCGGACGCCGGTTTGGGCGGCCGGCTTTGCGCGCGACCCTGCCAGGCAGGGCGGAGGGGCCGACATGCTGGGTGCCGCGAAACTGGTCCGGCCGGCATTCAGCCCAGCCATCATCCCACCGCCATCTCGACTTGTGAACGGGCCGGCATCAAGGATGTCCGCGTGCGCAAGCTCGTCGCTCGCATCATCAAAGCCCAGCGTCGCGACATTGGTGAAATGATGGTCCCGGATCTGAACCGCAAGAGATAGGGGCAGGAATTGGTCAGCCGGCTCGCGCCGGTCTTCGCCGCACCGCCTGCGCGTCCTGACCAGGCGGCCCTGATCGTCTGGGGCCGGGAACGATACGATGCGCTCTTGCCGATTTCCGCTTCATGCGATAGCCAGTAAGGCGATCAGGAAGAAGCTCATGGTCGCCAGCACCAGCAGTGAAAGAATCACGACCGCGGCGACCCGGCCACCGGCGCGCATGACCGAGCGAGCGTCCACCCCGAGTCCTAGTGCCGCCATCGACATGATGGTGAGGAGATTTGCCAGCGCATGCGCCGGCGCGATCGCAGCTGCTGGAATTGCACCGAACGAACGCAAGGTCAGCATCAACAGAAAGCCGGCAATAAACCATGGCACCATGTGCGACAGCGCAGGCCGACGACCGCCTTCGGTCCGCCCCATCAGCGACAACACCACGACGACGGGACCGAGCATCAGGACGCGCACCAATTTGACCAGGGTGCCAATATGCACGCTGCTCAGGCCCACCGAACCGGTGGCCGCCAGTACCTGTGGCACGGCATAGACGGTCAGGCCGGCAAATACGCCGAACTGGATCGGCGAGAACGACAATAACGGCACCGTCAGCGGCAGCGCCAACACGACGACGACACCGAGCACCGCGGTGAAGGAAATCGCTGCGGCGACGTCCTTGCCGTCGGCATCGATCACCGGGGCCACTGCCGCAATGGCGGAGTTGCCGCAAATCGAATTGCCACAGGCGATCAATAGGGCCATCTTGTGGGGCAGGCCGAAGCCGCGGCCAAGGGTGTAACTCAGCACGATTGCGATGGCAACCACTGCCGCAATGCCGCCAACCAATGCGACACCATTCTCCAGCAGGGCGTTGGCGCTGACCGAGACGCCCAGCAAAACCACCGCGATTTCCAACAGCAATTTCGCGCCAACCTGGATGCCTGGCTCAAAACGCGCGTCGAGGCGAAGCAATGTCCTTATCGCGGTACCGAGGAGGATGGCCAGCACCAGACTTTCCAGCCAGGCGCGACCGAACATGGCAGTTTCCAGGCCTTCCAGTGCGCAGGCGGCGGCGGTGACCAGGGCGCACAAGGCCACGCCTGGCAGCGCGGTCCGGATCGCATGCATTTGCTGGGTCGTCATGGCGTTTCCTGTTTTCTCAAATTCAATAGCACGATTATCGCGTCGACATATTGTTCTGTCTATCTTACAATACTGAATATTTCATTCACTAAAATCGAACGATTGAGATGACCTTAGAACAGCTGAGAATTTTCGTGGAAGTGGCCGAACGGCAGCACCTGACACAGGCAGCGGCCGTTTTGGCACTGACGCCATCGGCGGTGAGCGCTTCCATCAAGGCGCTGGAGGAGCGCTACAGCACGCCCCTGTTCAACCGGGTCGGGCGCCGCATCGAGACGAGCGAAGCGGGCGCCATTTTTCTGGTGGAGGCGCGCCGTACCCTCGCCAGCGCCCGCGCCGCGGAGTTGACACTGGCCGAACTTGGCGGGATGAAACGGGGCACCCTGACGATTCAGGCAAGCCAGACCATCGCTAGTTACTGGCTGCCGCAGTTTCTGGTGCAGTTCCGCCAGGCGTATCCGGCGATCGAGCTCAGCGTTACGGTGGACAATACCTACAACGTGGCGCAGGCTGTCGTGCAGGGCAGCGCGGACCTGGGTTTTGTGGAAGGTGCGATCGACGAGCCGGCGCTGTCGGTCGAAAACGTGGCACAGGACCGCATGCTGGCCGTGGTCGCGCCCAGCCATCCCTGGGCGGGCGGCAAAGTTCTGGGAGCGGCCGATCTGCTCGCCGCCCGGTGGATATTGCGCGAGGAGGGATCGGGGACACGCTCGGCCTTCGAGTCGGCACTGGCGGCATACGGTCTATCGATCAGCTCGCTTCATGTAGCGCTCGCGCTGCCGTCCAACGAGGCCGTACGTTCAGCGGTGATGGCGGGCCCGTTCGCGACCTTCATGTCGGAACTGGTCGTGGCGTCGCACCTGCAGGCGGGTTTGCTTGCCAAGGCAAATTTTCAACTGACGGCACGTGCGTTTCATATGCTTAGGCATACGGAACGCTATAAAAGCAAGGCCTCGGTGGCGCTGGAGCAGTTGATTCGGGCCTCCCCGGTCTCTTCCTGACCGAGTTCGTTCGACCGCAGAAAAATTTATTTGAAGAATTGGGGAATAAAGTGGCGGCAGATCCGTTCACCTCGATAACAACGCCATTTCTTCCATTCGCAGCACCCAACCAGGACACGCTCATGAAACAGCTCACCTTTGCCGCTGTGCTCGCTTTCGCCTCGATCGGCGGCGCGTTCGCCAGCCCGATAAGCGATGCCGCCCAGATTCACTTCGCTGCCATCGGTGGCGGCGACACGTCGATCATCATGCGTGGCTACGGCGACAATCCGCAGCTGACCTGGGTCGGTGGTCCGCTCGACGGCATGTACGCCGGTGACGGCGCCATCCGCGCTACCTGGGAAAAATTTGGCAAGGCGGTCGGGCCGGCGCGCGTGACGGTGCTCACGCTTGAAGAGTCGGCGAACCCGAAGGGCGCAACGATCGTCGCCAAGGTGCAGTTCGATGGAAAAGCGCAAGTGAAAGTGCGCTACGTGCTGACGTACCGTGACGGCAAGCTGGTCAATGAAACCTGGCAGATCGATCCGACACTGGCAGCCACGGCCTCCTGATACACCGGCTACGCGCTTCAATGACCGCCATGCCGGAGCCACGCGATCAATTGCTGGCCTGTATTCCCCGCCTGCGCCGCTACGCGCGTGCGCTGGTGGGCGACCGGGCTGGAGCGGACGATCTCGTTCAGGACACGATCGAGCGCGGATGGGCCAGATTGGCGGGCTGGAAGGGCGGCAGCGACATGCGGGCGTGGTTGTTCAGCATTATGCACAACCTGCATATCGATCAGGTACGGCGTCCCTCGCTGCCGACGGAATCGCTGAACGAGGAGGCGTCGATGCTGATGAGCCACGGTAGTCCGTCGACCGGACTCGAATTAAGTGACATGGAAACGGCCTTGCGCGCATTGCCGGACGAACAGCGCGAGATCCTGCTGCTGGTCGCGCTGGAAGAATTAAGCTACGACGAAGTGGCGCAAACACTCAACATCCCCATCGGGACCGTCATGTCGCGCCTGTCGCGCGCGCGTGAAAAAATCCGCGCGAACATGGAAGGCCGGCCCTACGTGGCGGCATTGAAGGTAATCAAATGACCAGCATGTCCATTAGCGAAGCTGATCTGCACGCGTATGTCGACGACAAGCTGCCGCTCGCGCGACGTGCGGAAGTGGAGGCCTATCTGGCGCAACGCCCGGATGAGGCAGAGCGCCTGCGCGCGTATTCGGATCAGAACCTCGAGCTGCGCGCGCTCTTCAACCCTGTACTCGACGAACCGGTGCCGAGCCGTTTGAGCGCGCCGAAAAAGCGCGAATGGCAATGGCAGCGGCTGGTGGCCGGTGTTGCCATTGCGCTGGTGAGCGGTAGCGGCGGGTGGTGGCTGCACGGCACCGGCGCTGGCGACGTCCAACTGGTTCGAAGCGATGCGGGCATGGCCAGGCCCGCTCTGTACGCGACCAGTCTGGCGCACCAGGCCGCCGTCGCCCACGTGGTCTACAGTCCTGAAGTGAAGCGTCCGGTCGAAATCGGCGCCGACCAGGAAGAACAACTGGTGGCGTGGCTGTCGAAGCGCCTGGGCAGCACAATTCGTCCGCCGCGCCTGGGCAAGCTCGGCTACGAACTGATTGGCGGTCGCCTGCTTCCTGGCGCCCAGGGCGCGGTAGCCCAGTTCATGTATCACGACGCGGCCGGGCAGCGCCTGACCGTGTACGTGTCAACCGATCAGTCGCATAACAAGGACACGGGATTTCGCTTCGCCCAGGAAGGCCCGGTGAACGTGTTTTATTGGATCGACGGCAAATTTGGCTACGCCTTGTCCGCCGGCATCAACAAGGGCGAACTTGCACGCGTCGCCACCGCCGTGTACGAACAACTGGAGAAGCCATCTTGAATAGCATCAGCGTCGCCGCGCGCGTTCGTACCATCGCATCATTCATCCTGGCCTGCACCATCGGCAGCGCTGCTGTCGGACAGGAAATGCATCACCAGCATGGCGCGATGACGACCGCCAAGGCGCCAGTGTTTGTCGCCAGCACTGCCAAGCCCTTTGCCGCGCTGATGGACGATGCGATGGCAGTCATGGACGACGGCATGAAGCGCGCGCCAATGAACGGCGGCTCGGAACACGATTTTGTCACGATGATGATTCCGCACCACCAGGGCGCGGTCGACATGGCAAAGGCGCTGCTGCTCTACACCACGGATCCGGAATTGCGCAACGTCGCGCAGGGCATCATCACCGAGCAGCAAAACGAAATCAAGGTCATGCAGGCATGGCTTCAGCGGTACCAGGCGGCCCAGGCCAAACACGCTCCCTCTTCGAACACCAAGAAAGAATAAATCATGCACATCCGTAAATTCGTTTTCACGCTGACCGTCGGCAGCCTGCTCACTGCCTCGGCGTTTGCCGCACCTGGTGCGCAAGACCGGGTCTACACCGCGGACCAGAATACCAATACCGTTTCAGTGATCAACCCGGTGACCAATTTGCTGCTCGGCCAGATCAAACTGGGCAACCAGCGTCCGGACGTGTTGTCGCCGCTGTACAAGGGCGAGATCAATGTGCATGGCCTGGGCTTTTCGCCCGACCACAAGACTTTGATTGCCATTTCGAACGGCTCCAACTCGGTGGCATTCATCGACACGGCGACCAACAAGGTCAAGGGCATCACCTATATCGGTCGCTCGCCGCATGAGGGTTTTTTTACCGCCGACGGCCGCGAAGTCTGGGCGGTGGTGCGCGGCGAAGATTACATCTCGGTGATCGACCCGGTGACCTTCAAGGAGAAAAAGCGGATCGAGACGACCGCCGGCCCCGGCATGGTGCAGTTCCTGCCGAACGGCAAACTGGCGTTCGTCGTGTCCAGCTTCAATCCGGTGGTCGATGTTATCGACGTGAAGTCGCACAAGGTCATCAAGCACATCAAGGTGGTGAGTCCATTCTCACCGTTCCTGCAGTTCACCCCTGACTTCAAGGAAATGTGGATGACGCACAAGGATGTGGGCAAAGTGACGCGCATCGATACCGCCAGCCTGGAAGTGAAGGGCGTTTTCGAGACCGGTTTCATTACCAATCACCTGGCGTTCGCGAAAACCGCTGCCGGCACCCGTGCGTACGTGACGATCGGCGGCGAGAATGTCGTCAAGGTCTACACCACCGACGCCACGCCGACGCTGGTTGCGACAATCCCGACCGGCGCGTTGCCCCACGGCATCTGGAGCTCTGACGACGGCACACGTCTGTATGTGGGACTGGAAAACGGTGACGCGGTCGATGTGATCGACAGCGCCACCAACAAGGTGATTGCGCGCGCACCGGTCGGCCAGGCGCCGCAGGCACTGGTGTACGTGTCGAACGCCGTGCCACAGGGCGACGGCATGACCAACCTGGTCCCGCGCGCGAACAGCGAGCCAATCAACATTGCGCTCAAACCCGCTGCCGGCGAGGCCAAGGGATTCGTTGTGGCCCGTAACCTGGGCGTCGTGGACGCGCTGGAAGTGTCGCTGTTCAAGCTCAAGCCGCAGACCGCATACAGTGTGTATGTCACCGGCCAGGCCGCGCCGGTGGCCAGTTTCAAGACCAATCCGATGGGCATGGCCAACGGCACTGCTATCGGGCCGATGCGCGCTGTGAGCAACAGCCTGAGCGCCAGCGCCGCGACGCCGAGCCGCGTCCTGGTGATGGAAGGCGATGTGGCCGCCGATCCACAAAAAGCCGTCTTGAGTAGCGTGCAGTAAGCACATCACGACAATACTGTGGCAGTATCGAACTAGCCGATTTCACAACAATAACGGAGACCCGTATGGCGAAGAGCGCGTTGGTATTAACGGCGGAAGCGTTGCGGCGCCGGTCCTTTATGAGGCAGGCCGGCACGCTCGGCGCCGCCGGCGTGTTCGGCAGTCCGGTATTGAGCGCGCTCGCGGCAGAGGCAGGCCACGTCACGCTGCCGTTTGAAAACGGCGAGCGCGAACTGGTCGCGTATCCTCAAAAGCGGCCGCTGATCCTGCTGACCGCCCGTCCGCCGCAGCTGGAGACGCCGTTCAGTGTGTTCAACGAATCGGTGATTACGCCGAACGATGCGTTTTTCGTCCGATATCACTGGAGCGGCATTCCCACCGCGATCGATGCGCAATCGTACCGCCTTCGCGTGGGCGGTAATGTCAATACGCCGCTAGAGCTTTCGCTGGCCGACCTCAAGCAAATGGACGACGCCACGGAGCTGGTGGCGGTCAACCAGTGCTCGGGAAACAGCCGCGGGCACCTGTCACCTCGCGCCAACGGCGGCCAGCTATCGAATGGCGCCATGGGCAATGCGCGCTGGACCGGCGTCCCGCTACGCAAGGTGCTGGAAAAGGCGGGCGTGAAGGCTGGATCGGTCCAGGTCTCGTTCAATGGGCTCGACACGCCGCCGGTCGGTGACGGCCCCGATTTCATCAAGGCGCTCAATATCGATCATGCGCTCGACGGCGAGGTGATGCTGGCGTGGCAAATGAACGGCGTCGACCTGCCGATGTTGAATGGCTATCCGCTGCGCCTGGTCGTACCCGGCTACTACGGCACCTACTGGGTCAAGCATCTCTCCGACATCACCGTGACCGATAAGGTATTCGATGGATTCTGGATGAGCGCCGCATACCGCATCCCGGACAACCAGTGCGCCTGTACCGAACCGGGCAAGGCGCCGACCAAGACCATTCCGATCAATCGACTCAACGTTCGTTCCTTCGTGACCAGCCTGACCGACGGCATGCACGTCAGGGCAGGGCGCCAGATCGTGGTGCGCGGCATCGCGTTCGACGGCGGCTATGGCGTGAATGAAGTCGCATTTTCCTCCGACGGCGGAAAGAACTGGCAGGCTGCACAACTGGGCAAGGACCTGGGCCGATACTCGTTCCGAGAGTGGAGCGCGGCATTCACCCCAAAACAGAAGGGGAACTACGAACTGCTGGTACGGGCGGCCAACCGGATCGGGCAGGGCCAGCCTGCGAGCGCCCTGTGGAACCCCGCAGGCTACATGCGCAACGTGGTCGAATCAACGCGCATCGTCGCGGTCTAAGGGGAACAAAATTGAGACATCCACTGATTCGTTCCCTGTTCGTCGTCGGCCTGTTGACATCTGCTCCGGCTTTCGCCGCCGACATGCAGCTGCCGCCTGAAACCGCCGTCTTCAAACCCAGCGAGTTGCCGGGATACGCGCTCGCACAGCGCAACTGCATGACGTGTCACTCGGTGCACTACGTCCAGTCGCAGCCGACGACGTCGCCGCGCAGCTACTGGGAAGCCACGGTGAAAAAGATGAAGAAGCCGTTTGGTGCGCAATTTTCAGATGCGGATATCCCGGATCTGGTCGATTATCTGGTCAAGACCTACGGTGCCGAACGGGGCAGCGCAATGCCGACTGCGCACGCAGCAGCGAAGTCGGTTGCTGTCGCCCGGACCGCTGGCGCCGCCGCGGCAATCGATACCCAGGCGCTGCTTACCGCAAATGCCTGTATGGGATGCCATGCGGTCGACAAGAAAATCCTCGGCCCGGCATTCAAGGAAGTGGTGGCGAAGTATAGGGGCAAGGCAGATGCGGAGTCATCGGTAGCGCACAATATCCAGTCAGGCGGCGCCGGCAAATGGGGACCTGTCCCGATGCCAGCATTCACCCAACTGAGCGACGCGGAGGCGAAGGCCTTGGCGCGTTACGTCCTGGCGCAATGAATTTGATGCGACGATGTCACCACCTGCGCGTTCGGTGCCACGTTGTTGAAATAGCTGATTCCGACGCCTTTAGTGTCGCGTGCGTTCGTCTGCCCATACGCGCTTCGAAAAGCGCCTTGAGTTGCCCAAGATACCAGGTCGATGCGGTCACTGACATGTTTGGCCGGACGTTGAATGCCTGGGGGCTCGCTGCACTTTTGACGCTAACGGTGACGCTGCGATAGTGAATGCCGCCGTTGCGCTCGCTACAAAGTGCGGCTCGGCGTGCCGGCCGCGTCGGGAAGGGGTCTGGACGCTGCCGATTATTATGGCCAAAATCAACATGGGTAGCTACATGGGTATGCCCGGATCCGCAGAGGTTTTTCATAGGAGGATTCTAAGGACACCGCTTCCGCCACTGCCTCCCGAATATCTCAGCATCCCCACAGCGCAATCACCGCCCGCCAAACGGCAGCCGATTGCGATCATGTGCCACATCGTTGCCCGCATAACCACCCAGCAGCACAGCCGCCACGTTCTCCACCTTTTTGCCATTGCCGCCGCCGACCTGATTGCCCAGCACACCGCCGACCACCGCGCCGGCTATTTACATTCTGCTTGCACGCTCACATTGCCGCCGTGGTCCCGCTGGCGCAATTTGCATGTGCTCGCTGCGTTGTCAACAGCGGTCCACAACGTGATACTCGAACCGGCATACTGACAAACGAGCCATCGCTTTTGATTATCGGGTAGTCCATAGATCACATCGACCCCGCCTTTGAAACGTTTTCGATCTCCGTGCATTTCAGTCTGCGCGCCGAGTTCACCCCAGTAGACTCCTCCACCGGAGAGCAGCGACGGCGCAACAAAGGTATTGGTATCGCCAGCAGTTGCGAGAATCGTTCGTGGATGTTGCGGTGGGCAGTAAAATACCTGCGCTTGGGCGGTCGCACAGAACAGTAGACCGATGCCGATTATCTTCACGTCATCACCACGTAGAATTCATTGGCGTTGTCACATGGCTTTACGCGTTTGCGCTTTGCCTCTTCCTCGTTATAGGCAATGATTGTCCTGGCGGAGACTTTGCGGCCAACCCATTGGTCTACTACGATTAGACCCACTGGCTCTCCGGTGGTTTGCCGGTACGGCGAATAGCCAACAAAGAGCGACGCGTGGTAACCGTGCTGGTTGGGGAAGCGCCTGAGGAAGCCCGGCCTGTAAACAAAATTTGCGATGACTGTACCTGGTGGCAAAAATACGAGGTCCATCACGCGCATACCGGGCCGCCATTTGCTCGTATGGCCGATATTGGTGATGGCCTACGGTAACGCCACGCACTCGCCGCTGCCGAACGGTGCGTGCCCTTCGAGGGCCTTCAAATCAGCGTCGTAAATTGTCGATCCCATAGCGCCTCCAAAAGGAAAATTCATTTTCTTTTGGAATGCCTCGCGGCAATTTACGTGAGCGCAAACGAATGTATCGGTTCAATGCGTTTTAGCAATTCTGCTCGCGCCTAGAAGCGCAGACGTCTGCACTCGATCCGTTTAGCTCGGCAGTCGGCGGCGTCACATACTGTCCGTCACGAAGTTGCGCTCACGTCTGACAAACTTACATGGGTGTGGTTGCAATATGCACTGCAGAAATAGCAGACAGGCGAACTTATGTATGTTTGTTAGACCTGACCCTCGTCTATTAGACCTGACCCTCGTCTACTAGAGTGATGGCGATACGGCCGCCTGGCGCCAACATCGTGGCGAGCTTTCTTAGTGCGCGCGCACGAGCCGCCGGTGGAATGTGCATCGATACCGCGGATAAGAGAATGAGGTCGAAGGTCAGTCCAAGGCGCCGTACCTGGGAGAGCTCGGGAAGGCTGTCAGACAACCAGTGAATTCGGGATGACGGGTGCAACGTCCGTCCCCTTTGCAGCATTGCGTCAGAGGGTTCGACCGCAACAACATCGTATCCATTGGCCGCAAACCAAGCAGCGTCGCGACCGGAGGCGGCGCCAATGTCCAGAATAGTGGCGCCAGGCTGGGGCAGCAGATTCAGCAGGGCCCGATGCACGTCCTCGAACGCCAACGATTCATATTGAGTCACCAGTGCTGGTGCGTTCTGATCGTAGTAGGGGATCGGCGTCATTTAGCTATGTTGCCATTTTTCTGTCTTTATTGAAACATTCCCCTTGCTATCTGGTGCAGCAAGCAACCGAATGTCGGTCATAGGCGTCGGCGTGCCGCACGGTGTGTCATTGCTCTCAGCGCCATGAGTAGCGTTGAGTAAGTCTGGGCCAGGCACCAAATTCATCCCACGCGGCTTTGACAGTATCAAGTAAAAGCAGAGTCGCCACCGTAATGCACGGATAGGCTGTCGCCGGTTAACGTGCTCCACGCACGTTCGACCGAGATGCCTGAGTCGACCGATAAGATACTTGGAGACTGTCATGGCAACTGGGCGACGTTCGCCCCGCATCAACAGCCGAAATTTGAACGTGCGCGTGCGTGCTGCGCGCGCAGGCGTATCGGTCACGCAATCCCGGGACAACCTCATCGAGGCAGCTCTAAGTTCACAGACTCTTTGGGAGAAACTACTGCGATTAGCTGACTACTTCCCAAGGACCACATCCCACTTCACGTAAGAAAACCCCTCCGTGGTCTCTTTGTACTTGAACGACAGGGATCCGAAACCTGGTGCCGAGCGGGTGGGTTCGGCGCAGAGCTTTAGAACATTGGACCCTCATGGATGTGGGGAATACTTGTCCTGGAATCGGACGCACCCGGAACAATGCCGAAGATGGCTCGCCGACGTTCAAGAAGGTTTCAACGATGACATACACTCTATTTATCTCCCTGTTGCCGACGCTCTACTGACGACGCAAAACTTCGACGCCAGCTCATCAGATATCGAAACGCGCAACAAAAGAATTCGATTGAAGTTCACAAACCTCATAGAACTCGCTTGCGCGCGTAGGGGTGAGCTTCATCGGACTGCCTTTGCCGTCAAAGAAGACCATGTAGAAAAAGTATTCGTCCCGATGAGTTGATGACTTTGAGACGCCATGTTCATTGGCTGACAGAAAGAAACGGAAGCCCTCGCCTCCGGGCAACTTTCCCACAGATTTTACTTCGATGTAACGACGAATGTGGGGAGACGAAAAAGACAGAAAATCAAATCCGAATCCAGGGCGGTCGCGCATGTCGCCAATCCTAGACGCAACGTGGCCAAGATCGCAACCTACGAGTCGACGTTTCTCCCATTCTAGGGCGAAAGCCTCCGCGGCTTTTCCTATCTTCTCGCGCTGCGCGTTTAACTCGTCGAAGTCAACAATCCGATTCGACTGCCTGCGCGGCGCTTTTGCAGTTTGTTCTCCATCTGTGACTCCCTCTTCTCGCATGTAAGTGTCGTAGAGGAAAGACATGAACTTTGGATTGCTCCAGTCCTTGGACACGGAGTTAGTTTGTTTTAGGAGTAGAAGCCGATGTTGATATTCACTTAGGGGCAAATTCTCTGGCAGGCCAAATATATCGCCGAGGTCAACAAGGTGAGTGCCGCTGCAAACGTTAAGAAATTGCTCCGGAAAATAAAGACTTAAAATCTTTGCCTTAAACATTTGGGAAAGCGGATTAGCGTCGATAGCGTCGAAATCCAAATTGAGCGCGCTACCTAAGCGAACCAACGCCAACAACGATTCTTTCACGTTAAGGAAGGCCTGATCGCGGGAAATACCGAACTTCTTCGTAAAACGGTAAGCCCGTTCGCTGTCGCCAGTTTTCCCAAAGAAAATGCCAAATTTGAACGCTGTAGCGCCTTGTATGTTCGCCCAGGGACGAGTTTTCACCTCAACGTAGAAACAAAATGTCGGACGTTTCAAACCAATAACGTAATCATCCAATTTGATATTCTGCAGTCGACTACGGGGGAAAAGACGTAAAAATTCACCGCGGGCTTCAAATGCGATGTCTTCGTAATTTGTATCAAACACCTTGTTGTAGTTCTGCAGATCTTTTGTATTAAGTGCGATTTTCCGTGCCATGTTTCATCTCCTTTTGTGGAAGAGCTTGTAGCGTACAGCAATATCTTTTAAACATCAATGTTGGGTGTGTACAGGACCGCGAACGATAGTTGGTGCTTATTGCGTACTCAGGAATGCGAAATCATGCACGTTTCCAGACCGTTGAAGAGGGCAGTAGGGGTATTTGGAGGCGCGTTGGTGGCTTTGGGGCGGAGGAAGCGTGGACTAATGCGCTTTCGTAACAATAAATCAATTTCTTTTCGCTTTGTCAGCGGTTACACTCAATGAATTCGAGATCCAGCTTGCGACGACCCATGAATATCCACAAACGAATCAATGAATTACCTTATGCGAGCGTGGTTATGCCTGGCGCGGAAAGCCCATGGGGGGCGCTGAAAAATGCGCGTGGCATAACGGCCACAGAGGACAAGCTTATTTGCCTAGCTCGAACCTCAATTCTTTCCCTTTGGAGCTTCCCGAATGTACACACGGACGAAGGCCGGCATGGCGCCGCAGGCGACGGAAAAGAATTTTGCGACCTCATGGTTATTTTTGGGGATGACGTTATTTTATTCTCCGACAAGGATTGCGCCTTTCCGGCCACGGCAGATCTGAACGTAGCGTGGAATCGATGGTATCGACGTGCCGTAGAGAAATCGGTAAGGCAGCTCGCTGGGGCGGAGAGCTGGCTGGAACGCTTCCCGGATCGGGTGTTCCTCGATGCGTCTTGTCAGAAGAATGTGCCAATTGCCATTCCACCATCGGATCGCCGTAGAGTTCATCTGGTCGCGGTCGCCCACGGTTCGCTTGCACGTGCGGTCGAACATTGGAATTCTATCGCCGCCGGAAGCTCGGGCAGCTTAATTCTTGATACCGAATTGGTAAATAGAGGGCACTACGACCAACCGTTTAGAATCGGTTGGCCGTTAAAAAATAAACGCTTCGTCCACGTTTTTGACGACGTCACACTTTCTTTGATTCTCGATGAGCTGGATACGGTGAGCGACTTCGTAGACTATCTCGCCAAGAAACAGCAACTCTTCGAACGCAGTGGATGCGATTTCTTAGTGACCGGCGAAGAAGAGTTGCTCTCGGCTTACTTGACCAATTTTAATTTCCAGACAAAAGAGAACGAATTCCGAAAATTTGAGCCCGGGTCGCTCGTGTTCTTGGGTGAAGGGTACTGGGAAAAACTAATAGTCAGCGAGCACTATCAATTACGTAATAAAGCTAACGAAATTAGTTACCTATGGGATGATCTCATCGAGTACCAAGCTTCACATATGATTCACGGGAGCTCTGAATTTCTAGAGTACTCATCAACACCAGGGTCCGAGGAACAGGTGTTACGAGTGATGGCAAGCGAAAATCGGCTTGCCAGGCGGGTGCTGGGCGCTTCTATTCGCGCGGGACGGACGAAAGCGAATGACCGCCTCAGATTTGTCAGATGCATTGCTACTACAAATAGGCGACGGATCTACGCAATAATGATGCTGCCGTATTTTACGGAGCAGCCTTATTCGGAGTACAGAGAGTACCGGCAGTACCTCATCTTCCTATACTGTCAGGGCGCTATTCTGAATTTTCCCGAGGCACAAGAAATCGTAGGAATTGCTCTTGAGCCCTATGACAGCAACATCCTGTCGGTCGACTTCCTCTATTGCAACGTGAAAGATAGTTCGATGGATTCGGCCTATCGCGAAGAGATTGAAGCGCGCCTGCGCAAAGAAGATCTCTGGAGTTCTTCTCATCACGCTAGCCAACACCTGAGGGAGAACGACAAGGCCGATCGACGATAAATTGACCAAGGGATCGCAAAATTCAGACGGCAGAGCGCGGCGCGCTCTAAGAAACTGCCCTTGTGCCGCGGCCGAAATCTGTTGGGGGCCGCCAAAGCGGCTCAGCCGGTCAGTCCGCAATCTCCAACGCAAGCCGATTCTTCATTGCGGACGGGTAGATTTCCAATTGACAAGGAAAGTGTTAGGATGCAGATTTACTAAAGATAATTGTCAAAATGCGACTATTCGTAATTTCGGACCTGCATCTTGGTGGCCGCCCTCACGGCGCCCCGGATGCAATGGGGTCGCAGATTTGCCATGCTTACGCAGAGCTCACAAGTTTTATTGACTGGGTCCGCTCCCAAGCGAAGGGGCCAAGTGATGTCGAATTGGTCGTCAATGGAGATATAGTCGACTTCTTAATGGAGGATGACTGCGACGATAGAAATGGGGCCTTGCCATGGACGGCAGACGAAGCGCTCGTCCTCGAAAAGCTCAAGCTCATCATTGACCGAACTAAAGAGACCGGCGACTACGGCCCCTTTGAGGCAATGGCTGCCTTGTTAAGAGCTGGCCAAAATTTGACGTTTCTGCTCGGGAATCACGATGTCGAATTATCTTTGCCGGCAGTTCGACGTTATCTCGAACGGCAACTAGGTGGGACCGGGTGTTTTAAGTTCATCTACGACGGGGAAGCGTACGTGAAGGGCGCTTTGCTGATTGAACATGGGAACCGGTATGACAACTGGAACATCATCGACCACAGCGCCTTACGCCAGGAGCGCTCCATGCTATCGCGCGGCTTTGGAAAACGCATACAACAGCGTACTTCGGGTGGGTTCACTCCACCACCAGGCTCATTTATGGTAATCAAGGTTATCAACGAGATCAAACGAAAGTATCGCTTCGTAGATCTCCTTAAGCCAGAGAATGAGGCGGTGCTTCCTATCTTGCTAGCACTACACCCCAGTCTTCAGCACGCACTACAAGCCACTTTGCGAGCAGGCTTCAAAGCCAATAACAAATTTGTCACGGCGGCAGAACCATCCAAAGCTGGCCAACTGTCGGCGCCAGATCCAGTCAGTACGTCAACGCTTTCTGCAGCTTTGGAGCAAGCGGTCGGCACTCAGGCAGCTGCAAAATTCTCCGTGGAGACCAGTAGCGGTGGAGAGCTTAGTGCCGCAGATGTCTTGGACAAATTGCAAGAACTCAGCAAAAATATCAAGGGTTTCATCGATGGGAAGGCTAGCCTCTTTTCAGATCAAACTGCAGGCGTACGCGATGAGCTACTTCGATTGGCGCTGAATGCTTGGCGAGGCAGACTCTCTCGCGATGAGTCGCATGAGGTTACACCCTATCGCAACGCTGCAGAAGAGCTCGCCATTGAGGGAAAGTTCAGCTGCGTAGTTTTTGGTCATACGCACTCACCTAAACGGGAGATAATCGACATAGATGGACGTTCCGCCATCTACATAAACACCGGCACTTGGACCGACACAATGCAAATTCCATTGGATCTACTAGAGCTTGGATCAACTGCTAGCGCCGATTTCCGCGTTTTCTTAGACGATCTAAGAGAGAATCGGTTGGAAAAATATCTTGAGCGCCGCCTGTCTTACGCGGACATTGCGCTTGACGGAGATGACGTCGTGAGTGCTGAACTCAAATACTACTCGATGTCTAAATGATGCTGGCACGTAAAGTAGCCCGGTTGATGGCGGGCACCAATCACCAAGGCTCTGCGTGGTTGATATGCGAAGAATATGCATTGACCGCTCTTCACTGTGTCCAGAGTGATGATGGGGTAGCTCGTGATGAACTGTCTCTCATGTTCCCAGGCCAAGCTGTGCACGTCGCGGTTGATATCGTTGAGGCAGCGAAGAGTATTGACGTCGCGCTACTTAGATTGAAAACACCCATTCCTGACGATCATGACCTCGTTATAAACCTGTCGCGTGGCTCAGTGGCGCTAATGGATGAACTAGCAATCCACGGACACCCATCAGCCTCCGCTTTTTCGTCACCCGAGGGCATAACCGTCTTCTGCACAGTGACTGATCCGGCCCACCCTTACATTGGAACCAAGGGGGCATTGAGTCTTATGACTGTCGCGATGCGCTCGGACACTACGACGCCAGGAACTTCCGGCGGTCAAAAGACGAGTGGCTTGAAAGGAGCCTCCGGTGGGGTCGTCGCAAGGAAGGCCTGGGGCGATTCTGAAAGTGCCATTGGTTTACTGATAGAGGATTCCCAAAATGGGGATACCTTACATGCTGTTCCAATCTCCGCGATCGCTAAATGCTTCCCACAAGTTCAGGCCGCACTAGAACGATCTTCTCACGTGGATACGCGCTCTCCACGGATTCTTCTAAGAGTGACTGAGTCCGGCCGGATCCAATGGTCCGGCTCACTCACCCCTTCCGAGGTTAGCCAACTGTGGGACATAAACCCCATGAAACAGGGGCAGCTGCGAATGTCGATTTCTGCAAAGTTGCGCGAGCTTGGTCCTGCCGACGATGCATTGCTTCGATTAAGCGCATATGCAAACTTAAGATCACTTCGGATTCCTGACGGAGATGCATGGGCAATTGGTCTAAAAAAATTGGAAGATTTCCATCGACAGCCCGACACTCCCATTCAATTTGACACGGGTGTCGAGGAAGAAAGCTGCCCCGCCAGTTGGAAAGAATTCAGCAAGGAAGAATTAGCGAATCTGATTCACGCGACGCTCGACTGCAAAATATTAGAGTGGCTCAGCGACGAACTATACGAGTGTCTGAAGTACGACAAGGCAACTGAGATCGGTGAAAAAATCGAGGCCAATCTTAAAAACTTGATGTGGATCCAATGGAGCAAGTGGAGAGAATCGCTCCGAACCGATGCTGCCTTATTGCAGCACTTTCTGAGCAGAGTTTTCGACGTTAACGCAAACGCACATGTCACTCAATCGAATTTTGCAAGCATTGGATTTTGCAAAAGCGTTCGTCAAGAACTTCTTCGTGCCACTTTGTTCGGACTGGCACTGGATGCGGCGGGAGTACCAACGACCCCTCGGTCGCGCGATATCGGGAACTTGGATGTAGCAGAACTATCTGGACATGCATGCGGAATTTCGAAGCGCGACCAGCAGGACCTACGACGTTTTGCTAAGTCCGTTGAATGGAAATCTGACGTAGTGTTCTTGCCGTACCTGCCCATGTCCCTTCTCCATCTTTACGAGAGATCGACGCCTATGACTCGAGCCGATGGCACCGAAGACCATTCCTTCACGCAGGTTCTTCCAATCGCGTTGACTGCAGAAGACGAGTTCCTAGACGCCCTTAAGGGGGGAGCTCAGCGGGTAAAAGACTTCTATCTTAAACAGGAAACAGTTCGTGAAATGCGCCTCGCCGCACTCAAGGTGCCAGGAAGAACGGAGCCACTAGATGTTTGAATCATTCGAAAATTTAATAATTAATGCCGCAAAGGCTGCAGGTTGCGACACAATCGTTCGGGATAAAAATGCCCCAACGATATGGTTAGATTTCTACGCTGTATGGACGAGCGAGCTCCCTGCGAAGTGCAACCGACAAGAAATACTAGATGCAGTGGATACAATACTGAACAACGTTTTAGAAATGCGAAAATCAATGAAGGCAGTTCCTTCGAGCGATTTATACGTCATGCTAGCAGCCCCGTACGGGAGTGCAGATAGTTCGGATTGGAACACTCTCGCAGCAGAAATTGAGCGTGATGATAGATTAGCCCGCAAGCATGTCTGGCTTCCGGATAACGATGGCAAAAACTTCGAGTCTTTTGTTGACACTACATTCCTAGCACGCCCATGGACCATAGGGGATGACGACGAGGTGCGTGCAGATGCTTTGCAACTGCTTACGAAACAAGTGTCAATTCCAATAGGTTGGCAAGAGGTCCTTCTCGATGATGATCTCCAGGGAGAAGATCTTGTTCTCAAATTATTAAGTATGGAAATGGGACAACCATCGTGACCGATGTCTATCTTGAAAAATTAAAGTTGAAGGGCTTTCGTTCCTACAACAGTGAGAGGGAAGTGACATTCCCAGCCGGCCCAGGATTAACGGTTATTGTTGGACCAAATGGACTCGGCAAGAGCACGCTGTTCGATGCAATTGAATGGGGTCTCACGGGTGAACTGCGCCGTCTGGGTAGTATGGACGCGAAGGCTCCCGAGAAAAAAGCTGCCTTAGGTAAAAAGCCCGAGGTCCAGTTGTGGTTCACCGATGCGGCGCATATTTACCGAAGCCAAACCAAAGCAACCATCAGCAATACCGACGTCGAAAATGTGCATGAATGGCTGACCGCAGAGAAATGGCGTGGAGTGAGCAGCGTCGCGGACTGTCTACAGTTGACTCATTTCTTAGGTCAGTCGTCGCGTCAAATGTTTGTCCATCTTGACGGTAAGCAGCGCTGGGGGCTGCTAGAAGGACCCGCAGGTCTACAGTCGCTTTGGAAAGTCGAGAGTTCGCTGGGTCGTAAACAAACCGACCTCGGCTTCGATCGCGTTGAGGAGGATTTTTTACGAAATGAATCGAAGCTACAAGAAGACCTAAAGCGAATCCAAGACTTGCAGGAACAGTTGCGAGTCAGACGAGACTTGGAGAGGGCTGATGAAATTTTGGCGCCAGACGAGGTGCTATTGCGTTGCGGCCGCGTTAACGACGAACTAGCAATCGAACTTAGGAGGACATCGACAACTGACGAAAGTTTGGACTCAGAGTCATTGGGCATTGATGGTATTTTACAAAGTCAGCGCAGGAATATGGAGACTGCGGACCTGCGGTTGGCAAATGATCGCGCGCAATTGTTGCAGTGGATCGGCCTGGCGCAGCAATATTCAGACTCGATAACGAAACAGACAGCACTTCGCGAAGTGCGAGCGGTAGCTGCTCATGAGTACGGCGCTGCGACAGCGATAGCTGAGGCGGCCTCAATAAAAAACGCTTTAACGGCAAGTGAGCACCAAGCGCTCCTCGACCGGCATACAGCCCAACAAAAAGTTCTCGGCTCACTGATTTCTGAGGTTGACCGAAACAGCCAAATTATAGGGTTGGATGAAAGGTTACAGACGTCGATACGACAATCAACCGATTTCGCGACAAAACACAGTGAAAACAGCCAATTAGTAGCGACCAATAAAGCAATCCTAGAAAAACTAGAGATCCGACGCCACCGGCACGCGGAACTACTCGAGCGAAGTGCGGCGTTCAAAGCCATCTGCCTTCAGTCTGAAGAACTGCTGAGAGAGGATGTGCTGCGTCGCGCGGCACGGCTCGAACTCATTTCGCTTCCCGCATTTGAAACTGCGATTAAGACGTCCCTCGACGAACAGCGCCAGACTTTGTCGCGACTTGAGGCCGACGGAAATAACTTGAAGCTCCAGAAAGAGGCAGCGATCGGTGTCAGCAACGCCATTTCCGCGGCTGTAGCGCAGATTGCGTCGGCCTTGCGTGAAGAGGATTGCATCTGTCCAGTCTGCCGAACTACGTTTGTGGTTACGGGCCGATTAAAGGAACTCGCGACGCAGCAAGCGAATGAGTCAGATAGGCGATTAGTCGATATCGAAGGTCAAATATCCACTCAACTTGAAAAAATCAGCGAAGCTCAGCAAAAGATTTTTGACTTGAGCGCCAGCGCAGCTAGACTTCAAGAGAAGCACGAAGAGCTTACTAAAGTTGTACTTTCTGCCGATCAGCTTGAGAGTGCACTGCGGAGAACACCTATCCTTTCCGGTCTGGAAATTCACGCATTCCTTCCGGCATTACTGGCTGCGTTAGAGCAAAACGAAGAAAAAATCAACGTTTCAGCCTCAGAAATATCTACAAATCCTGATGCAATCGCGATTCGCGCGGAAATCCAACGACTTAATGAATTACAGGAGGAGATAGTTTTCGAACGGGACAAACTTGTCCCTGTTCTGGCTAGCTTGGAGCGCGAACTTGGGCACCTGCGCACCTTGCCTAGCTCGGGGATGACTGCCGATCAGCTACAGGCTGCGATATCGGAAATTGGGTCTACGTTGCAGCAGTCTTCTCAGATTATCCTAGTATCACAATCAAAGCTCGATGTCGCCGAAGCGAACGAAGTGGCATCAAAATTGAGCGCGGTCGAGAAGCAAGAGCGACTAAATGGAATAGATACCCAGATTACGTCGTTAAATGAGACCGAACGGGATCTGGGGGAGCGCTGGACTAAGCAGGGTTATGAAGACACTCCGCTTCCGGAGGCCGTGCGTAGTATTGATGAGGCCCATGAGATTAGGAGAATTCGACTCCTCCGGATTTCCCAAGAACATAGCGTTCTCTTGGAAGGTCGCCGACGCTACCTAGCAAATGCGGAACTTCAACAGCTTGAGGCAAATTTGAAGGCTGAATGCGATCATCGGCAGGTCAAGGATATCAACAGCGTGATTGCGTTAATAATGACCCAACTGGTGGGTGTGAAAAAGCAACAAGATAAGCTTTCTTCGGTTCGACAGAAACGCACTTTTTTGCTGAGTCAATTAAAGCAAAAAGCCACAGATATCCGCAATGCGGTCAGTGAGCCGCTCAACGCGAATACCGAAAAGTTTTGTGCTGCCCTTATGTCCGATCGCTCCTACCAAGTGAATTTGAGCGCGATCGCCAGCGCGACCACAGCTCAGGCACTCTTGAGTTTTCAGCCCGATGGGAAAGGCGCGCCAAAAAATCCACTTCTATATATGAGCGAAGGACAGCTCGCTGCGACCAGTCTCTGCCTGTTATTTGGTGCGTCTGCCACCTACCCGTGGAGCAGGTGGAAAGGGCTATTGATGGACGACCCCTTACATCACAACGATAGCATCCATGCAGCAGCCTTTATCGATGTCGTTCGTAATCTCATTAAAGCGCAAGGCTACCAGATCATTGTGTCAACACACGATATGGAGCAGGCAGGGTATTTCCTACGGAAGTGTCGAAACGCGGGTATCACGACTCGTTACTTGCACCTCTATGGACGTGCGGAAGATGGCACTGCTCTTTTGCAGGGCGCCTAGACTAGACGAGCTGAAAGTCTATTCGGGCCGACCTACTGCGAAAGAATATTAATTACGCATCGACTCGTGAAGGCGTTATCGGAGCAAAGTTATCATGCACTGTGGTAGTGAGAAATGACGATTTATATCGTGGTGCTTGGGTTGCATTGCATGACATTTTAATTTGCTAACATAAATTTTTTTGATTCTGTTGTCTAACATAGGTAGCAAGATGGGTTAACCGTTTGGGCCTTAGATTTTTCATAGAGGGGTCCGGCTGACACCGCTCCCACCAACCTTCACCCTCCCAACAATCGCCTCTGCCCAACCACCGTCCAAACCCTTGTCCGCCCTCTCGCACCACCTCCGATAACGCATTTCTCTCACCAAAGCCCTCCCTGATCATGCGAACCCTTCCCGCCTTTCTACTGGTGCTGTGTTCCACGCTGTCGATCAATGCAATGGCCGGCGAAACGGTACGCGAGCGTCGTGTGCTGACGGTTCAGGGTCAGCGCGAAGAATGGCTGGTGAAATGGCGGGGACCGGTCAAGGCGGTCTGTTCAAGCCGCGAATTGGCCGAGGCCGTGACCTGCCCCTGCGCCGGGTTTGCCTATGGCGAGCAGGGCCAGCTGGTAGTGGAGCGCAGGCGGCCGGGCGCCCCGGTCGAGCGGCTCGATGTGTCGCAGCTGTTTGGCGAATACGACAGCCCTGCGGACGCCGGCAATGCGGCCCTCGTGCGCGTGCCACGCCAACCGGTCGATCCAGCCGATGGCGGCGGTGTCTCGCTGAACGCCGAGCGATTCAACCGCACGGTGCGGGGCAGGGCGCCCGTGAGCGTGATGACGTTCGGTGATTTTTCACACGATGGCCTGAAAGCGAGCTTTCTGCTCCAGGTCGGCACCGCCCCTTGCGGAAAACGTGAGCTGGCCCTGATCGGGGTATCGCGACGCCATCCCCACTTGCATGTATTTTCGACTGCCGCCCACCCGGAACACCCGCTCATCCTGCAGGCGGGCGCGTGGGAGGTATCGATGGCCACGGAAGGACAAGCACGCTTCACGGCATCGGCCTGCGGCGACCACGGCGGCGAAACCGAGATCGAGCAAGTGATCGAGGCCCGCGACGGGCGTTTCAGTGTTCTCGAAAACACCTATGCCTGCCGGGATGACGGGTCGCGCGGCAACTTGTTGGAGCAAAAGAACTTGTAGTACATGTTCGCTCGCCGATATCCGCGCACGCGACGATGGACAGCCGGCTGCGCATGAACGTGACAGGTCATCTGATCCATGCGCAGATCAGCGCAAGCGTGCGCGTCGACATGAACGATGATGGCTGCCGCACTTACGAGCGCAGCGAGTGATGCTTCAGCAAGGACGCCACCAGATCCACCACCACCTGTTGCGAACGCTCATCGAGCAGGCGGAAGTCGTTCAGGAGATGCACTTCCGGGGTGGGGAGCTGGGCTGGGTCGTTGGCGGCGCCGTTGCCTTCCTGGGGGCCTTCGCCGAACAAGAGCCAGGTAGGCGAGATGTTCAGCCAGCGCGCCAGCAGGTGGACACGTTCGATGGTGGGAACGGCCTGGCCCATCAGCCACTTTCGCGCGCCGTGGACGGTGACGGCTGCGCCGTCCGCGCGGGGGTTGAATTCGCGGGCGAGAACGGAGGGCGACGGCGACAGGCCCCGTGCCAGCATGGCCTCGGCAAGCCGCTCACTGAACAAGGTGCGCTCGACGGTGGCGATCGGGTTGGACGTCTTGGACATCAGCATTTCATGCATAAACGATATCGCACAGCTTATATCCAAGCGTAATTAAGCAAAAACTGCTTTTTTCAATCGAGTCGACCATATTGATAGCGCAGCATTACTTTCGGTAAATTCTGTCGCTTCTTTCAGTAAAAGGACGCTGGCGTGGACCTCTGACCGGATCGCGCCCGCGCCGCAAAATTACTTTGTGGCGGCCACATTCCGGAGCATCATCCGCCGCAGGTCGGCGCATTTGCAAGGCACCAACCGCGACGTCAGGGATCACCGGCCGCTGAACGGCAGGGGATTGCGGTCGTGCGCCATTTCGTTGCCGGCGTAGCCGCCCAGCAGCACCCCGGCCACCGTGGCCAGCTTCTTGCCATTGCCGCCGCCGACCTGGTTGCCCAGCACGCCGCCGACCACCGCGCCGATGCCGGTGCCGACCGGATTCATGTCGCTGACGTAGGAACGCACCGGGTGCTGCGGCGCGTAATACGTCTCCTGCGCGTACGGCTGCCGGTAGGCGCTGTGCTGGGCGTAGTGATGGACGACTGTGCGATGCACCGCTGGCGCTGGCGCGGCCCGGTGGACGGCTGGCGGCGCGCTGGAGCTGGCGGCAGGGCGGACTTCCTCGAACACGCGCCCATCGGCCGTCTGGAAACGGGTAGCGCTCAGCGGCACAGGCGCGGCGAGGGCGGCCTGCGAGGGCGGCATAGGCGTTGCTGCGGCGAGCGCAAGGGCGGGCTGGGCCGGCACGCTCGCCGCCGACTGCATGGCCGAGCCGTGCGAGGCAGGCAGCCAGCCCAGGATCGCGGCGGCGCCGACCAGACTGACCAGCGTCACGGACGCTGCTGCCGCGATGGCGAGCGGGTGGAGGCGGGCGGGGGCTGCGGTCGATAAGGTTTGCATGGTGGGTCTCCTGTTGAACTGACGCCATCGTATAAGCGCGCCAACGGGCAAACAAGGCCGATGCTGTATCAATTGTAAGTACGCGTTTCGGCGCTCCCGCCCGCATCGCGTCCGCGCCGCAGCCGACGTTCAGGCTGGCTGTGGTCCGGGGAACCCAAAGTCGGCAGCTCTCGCAGGATGGCGCAAGATTGTTCGTTTCAGACAACTATTGGGGGGGGTGTCGTGGACGACTTTTGGTAAGGCCCCCTTGGTCCAGTAAATACGCCCCGTCGCGCGCGCTTCGTCCTGAACAAAACACGTATCATCTTCACATCATCAAGGGGGTGAGATGCTGTATTTTTTTGACACAGTCGAGTTAGGAGAGTGTGCGCTGGAGCGCTGCACCGCGGGCAAGCACGGTTTTGGTCTGCGCAAGGTGTTTTGTGTATTCGCACTGCGGCAGCCGTCACTGCCGCGCCGCACTTTCATGTATGTGAACAACGCCGTCGGCGGCGTCAATCCCGTGGAACTCTCGGACGACACCTTGTGCCGGATAGCGATTGCGCAGTTTTTGGCCGGCGGCGACGCACCGGTCACGGACCGCGAGATACTCGATCTGGCCATCCCTCCCTACGGCGGCCACGTCAGCCGCAGCAACGGCGCCAGACTGCGCGCAGCCTCTGCTCTGAGCGGCGCAGCTTCGCTCTCGGCGCAGCAATAGTTCTCAGCTCATTCGTGCAGACGCCGACCGGGCGGCATCCAGCCCACATCGTCCCCAGCGTGTCCAAGCGCCAGGATGTGCCGCCAGCGTCGCGCATGCCCACAAATGTCGCTTTGCCAGCTTTATCGTCCTTTCATGGGATAATCAATGTTTACCGGTTTTTACAGTTTCCCACTGCAAGCTGCTCGCCTGCGCCAACCCGATCTCCATGCACAATCCCTCCCACTTTCCGGCAGTAGCGACCCAGTCCCCAGGCATGCTCCAAACGGGCGTTCCCGGCCTCGATGAAGTCCTTGGCGGCGGCTTGCCGGCGGGTAGCCTTTACCTGATCCAGGGTCTGGCGGGCAGCGGCAAGACCACCATGGCGGCGCAGATCGGTTTCAACCATGCGCGCCGCGGCAAAAAGGTGCTGGTGCTGACCTTGCTGGGCGAGTCGCACGCAAAGATGATCAACCATTTTGCGAACTTCAGCTTTTTCGACCGCGCGCTGATCGGCAAGGAGATCGTGTTCTTTTCGGCCTATGCCAGCCTGGTCAAGGGCGGCCTGCGCGATCTGCTGCAGCTGATCGTGGCGACCATGTCGGCCGAGCAGCCCCATATTCTCATCATCGACGGCTTCCGCTCAATTCGCAATTCGACGGCCACCGATCTGGCGCTGGCCGAATTCATGCACTCGCTCAACTCGTTGGTGTCCTCGATGGGCTGCAGCACCTTTCTGCTCTCGCCCGTGGAAGGCAATGTAACGGACAACGAAAATACCCTGGTCGATGGCGTGATCGAGCTGGGCCAGCACCGCCAGGGCATGGGCGTGATCCGCGAATTGCAGGTCTATAAAATTCGCGGCGCCAAGCATTTGCTGGGCAAACACGTGTTCGAGGTGCGCGAGCAGGGCGTGGTGGTGTATCCCCGCTTCGAAGCCCTCGCCACCAATGGACGGCCGCCCCCGGCCGAAGCAGGACTGCTCAGCGTGGGCATTCCCAGCTGGGACGAACGCATCGGTGGCGGCGTGGTGACCGGTTCCGTCACTTGCCTGCTGGGCAGTCCTGGCGTGGGTAAAACCACGATGGGCCTGCATTTCATCGGCGAAGGCTTGCGCCAGGGCGAACAATGCCTGATCGTCGGTTTCCACGAGTCGCCCGCGACCCTGGTGCAAAAAGCCCGCAATGTGTCGATCGAGCTGCAGGGGGCCATCGACAGCGGCCAGCTGCAGATGATCTGGCAACTGCCGCTCGAGATCCTGATCGACGACCTGGCTTCGCGCATGCTGGCATGTATCCGCGAGCACAAGATCAGCCGCCTGCTGATCGACGGGGTCGAAGGGCTCGACAACCTGATCATGCATCCGGAGCGCTCGCGCGTGTTCCTGGTCGCGCTGATGAATGAATTGCGCCTGCACCAGGTGACGGTCTACATCACCGAGCAGTTGCACTACTTCAGAAAGCAGGCGCCGGCCGCCGAATCGTCTTCGTCGGCATTGTACGAGAACATCATGCTGCTGGAATACTTCGCTGCCGGCGACATCAACCACCGCCAGATCTCGGTCATGAAATTGCGCGAAAACGATTACGATGCAGCTATCCGCATTCTGACGATTTCGCGCGAAGGGATGGCCGTGGGGGGCCTGCCTGCGTCGCTCAGCGAGCATGCGCCTTGCGCCGACGGCGACGTTGCCTGAGCCTGGTCGCGCGGTGAATAAAAAACCCTTGCTCCTGGTGGTCGATGACGAAATCGACGTCACCGAGACCTACGCGCTGTTTTTCGAGCTGCACGGCTTCGAGGTGCTCAAGGCCAACAACGGCTTCGAGGCGGTGACCCAGGCAGCGTCCCGCGTGCCCGACCTGATCGTGTCCGATTGCATGATGCCGCGCATGGACGGGGTGGCGCTGTCGCGCCATCTCAGGGCCGATCCCCGGCTGTCGAGCACGCCCATCATTCTCATGAGCGGGGCGCCGGAGCGGCACGATTTTCGCCAGGGCAGTTACGACCTCTTCCTGCTCAAGCCGGTCTTGCTGGAAAGGCTGCTGGGAGAAGTGCGCCGCCTGCTCGGGGCAGCCGCTGCCTGACGATCGCGGTGCGGCGTTTGCCCGCGGGCACGCCAGCGCTAACATCCCGGCCCCGATTTCAGATCGGCTGTTCAGAGCAGATTCAGGGTTCAACGTTTGTGCTCGAACGGGGGTCTTGCAGAGTCCAAGCGGCGTGATGCGGTGAGCTATCTGCATCCGGAAAAATCGGCGGGCGATATGCATACATGCAGAGTGAATCGACTCGAAACATTTAATCATTGAAATGTTTTAAGGGCAATATTCTTTGCTATGATTGCCGCCAGAATCAGTCCCCCGGGCGCCAGCCCGTGTTTTGCGAGAGGAATCCGCATGGCCCAGCCGTCCCGTTTCATTCCATTCCTGATCGCGGCTGCCATCCTGGCGCCTGCCGCCTGCGCCGCCCCCGCTGGCGCGCCCATCAGCGCCGCCGCGCTCAACAGCACCATCGACAGCACCATCGAGCGCAGCATGCAAGCCTTCGACGTGCCCGGCATCGCGGTGGCCGTCGTGAAGGATGACAAGGTAATCTACAGCAAGGGCTTCGGCGTCGACTCGCTGCGTGGCGGGCGCAAGGTCGATGCGCATACCTTGTTCGGCATTGCCTCCAACAGCAAGGCCTTCGTGGCAGCATCGCTGGCGATGCTGGTCGATGAGAAAAAATTGAAATGGGACGACAAGGTCACCGACGTCATCCCCGAATTCAAGATGTACGATCCCTACGTCACGGCCGAGTTCACCATCGAGGATTTGCTGACCCACCGCAGCGGCCTGGGCCTCGGGGCTGGCGACTTGATGCAGTTCCCCGACGGCAGCGATTTTACGCGGGCCGAGGTGATCCACAATCTGCGCTATCTGAAGCCCGTTTCCAGCTTTCGCAGCAAGTTTGATTACGACAATCTGCTCTACATCGTGGCGGGCGAGGTGGTGGCGCGGGTGTCGGGGATGAGCTGGGAAGAGTTCGTCGAGCGCCGCATCATGCGTCCGCTCGGCATGAACGAGAGCGCCGCTTCGCTGCGGCGTGCGCCGGCCGGGGCGGCGCTGGCCAAGCCCCATGCGCCGGTCGAGGGCGGCCCCGCACGGCAGATCGATGCCGACCTGGGCGAGGTCGCCAACGCCGCTGGCGGCATCGTCAGCAATCTGGCCGACATGGGCATCTGGATGCGCATGCAATTGAACGGCGGCCGCTACGGCAATGGCCAGCGCCTGTTCAGCGAGCAGGCGCAGGCGACGATGTGGTCGCCCCACACCATCCTGCCGCCCCGGCTGAGTCCCTACACGTCGAATTTCACCAGCTACGGCCTGGGCTGGTTCATCAACGACGCCAATGGCTACAAGGTGGTCACCCACACGGGCGGCTTGTCGGGGATGGTGACCCAGGTGGTGCTGGTGCCGGCCTTGAAACTCGGCATCGTCGTGCTGACCAACCAGGAGCAGGGCAGCGCCTTCAATGCAATCAGCCTGAGCATCATGGACAGTTATCTGGGCGTGCCGGGAATCGACCGCGTCGCCGAATTGAGCAAGATGCGGGCGGAGCGCGCGGCCAAGGCTGCGGCCGTCGCCGCGGCGGCGCAGGCCGTGCCGGCGGACAGTACAGCCACTCCAGCCGGCCTCGCCCCGGCCCTGGTCGCGGGCACCTGGCGCGATCCCTGGTTTGGCGACGTCGTCATCAGCCAGGCCGATGGCAAGCTGCGTTTTACGGCAAAGCGTTCGCCCAAGCTGACCGGGTATATGAACTACGTGCGCGGTAATTCCTATGTCGTCAAATGGACCGACCGTTCCTACGATGCCGACGCCTACGTCAATTTCGCGCTGGACAATGATGGCAAGCCCAGGCGCATGACGATGGCGGCGATTTCACCGGCGACGGATTTCAGTTTCGATTTCCAGGACCTGGATTTTCAGCCCGTCAAATAAGGCGGCGTGCGCCCCCATGGGCATGCAGCCAGCGGCGAACTTCAATCAACAATCACGATCGAAATTTTCAATTAAATTCAGGAGCACATCATGCGTGCAGCAATATTCAGCGTGGCAATGGCATCGGTTTTTGCGGCCTGGCCTGCCTTAGGCGCCGTGCCGGAAGCGGCCCCCATCTTCCAGTTCGCCACCGCGCCCGGAAGGCTGCCGAAAACCGTCGTTCCGCTCGAGTACAGCATCGAGCTGAAACCCGACGCGGCTGCGCGCAAGATTGCCGGCGCTGAAACCATCGTGCTGGACGTGAAGGAAAGCACCAGCACCATCCAGTTCAACTCGCTCAATCAAACCCTGAGCCGGGTACTGGTTGATGGCAAGCCGGTGCAGAACGTGGTGTCGGACGACGCCAAACAGCTCACCACCATCACCCTGCAAGCGCCGCTGGCGAAGGGCCGCCATACCCTCAGTTTCGACTACGCGGGCAAGATTGAAACGGATCCGGTGGGCCTGTTCGTGCAGCCCTATAAAACGCCGCAGGGCAGCGCCGGCGAACTGCTCAGCACGCAATTTGAAGCGACCGATGCGCGAAGGATGTTTCCCTGCTGGGATGAGCCGGCGTTCCGCGCCGTGTTCAAGCTGAGCGTGACGGTGCCGGCCAAGTGGGCGGTGTATTCAAACATGCCGCAAACGGGGCGCACGGTGGCTGGCGACCTGGCCACCACGCATTTTGGTGCGACGCCGAAAATGGCGTCCTACCTGGTCGAATTCACGGCAGGCGAGCTGGGCGAAATCAGCGCAGACCACAACGGCACCCATTTCAATGTGGTGGCCGTCAAAGGCCAGGAAGAGGGCGGGCGCGCGGCGCTGGCGGCGGCCCAGCAGATCCTCGACGACTACAACGACTATTTCGGCGTCAAATTTCCCCTGCCGAAGCTCACTTCGATTGCCGTGCCGGGCGGCTTCAGCGGGGCGATGGAAAACTGGGGTGCCATCACGTATAACGACCAGGCCCTGCTGGTCACGCCCTCGTCCACGCTTTCCAACCGCCAGGGCGTGTTTTCCGTCCAGGCCCACGAGATGGCGCACCAGTGGTTTGGCGACCTCGTCACCATGGGCTGGTGGGACGATCTGTGGTTGAACGAAAGTTTCGCTTCCTGGATGGCGGCACGCGAGACGGACCTGCGCAATCCCGATTGGCACTGGTGGCAGCGCCAGGACGCCAGCAAGGAAGGCGCGATGACGGCCGATGCCAGGATCAATGTGCATCCCATCGTCCAGCACGTCGTCAACGAGCTGGAAGCGACCAGCGCCTTCGATCCGGCCATCACTTACAGCAAGGGCCAGGCGGTGCTGCGCATGCTGGAAAATTATATGGGCCCGGACAATTTCCGCAAGGGCATCCGCAGCTATATGAAGCAGCACGCCTATTCCAACACCCTGCGGGGCGACTTGTGGCATTCGCTCGACGGCGCCGCCGGCAAGGGCGCGGGCATCAGCGCCATCGCCAGTTCCTGGACCAACCAGGCCGGCTTTCCCCTGGTGTCGGTGGCGGCAAGCTGTGGCGCCGATGGCAAGCGCAGCGTGATGCTCACCCAGCAGCGCTTTTTGTTGAGCGGACTGGGTAGCGGCAAAGGCAGCTGGCAGGTACCCCTGCAAGTACGTAGCGGCGCCGGCAAGGCAAGCGCCGTGCTGTTCAAGGGTGGCAGCCAGAAAATTGCGGCCGGCAAATGCGACGAGGCGCTCACCGTCAACGCCGACGCCATCGGTTACTTCCGGGTGGCTTACGATGCACCGACCCTGGCCCTCAATACCCGCAAATTCGCCAGCCTGAGCGATGGCGACCGCATCGCCATGCTGGACGACCAGTGGGCTTTGACACAAGCCGGCGCCGCGCCGCTGGGCAGTTATCTGGCGCTGGTGTCGGCCATGGGCACGGTGCAAAATGAACGTGCCTGGGAGCAGATCACGGGAGCGCTGGACACCATTGAAGCCTACGAGCGGGGCACGCCCCAGCACGATGCCTACACGGCCTACGCCCGCCAGCTGCTGCAGCCGCTGGCGCGCCAGTTGGGTTGGGACGCGCGCAAGGGCGACAGCCCTGGCGTGCTCAAGCTGCGCCGCACGCTGCTGGGCGACCTGGGCCTGTGGGGCGATCCGGCCGTGCTGGCCGAAGCGCGCAAACGCTTTGCCGCTTTTGTCAAAGACCGCAGCGCCATTCCCACCGACGACCAGGGCATGATCGCCGGCGTCGTCGCCAGCGCCGCCACCCCGGCCGAATTCGAGCAGTTGCACGCGATCGCCCGGGAAGCGAAAAACGAGACGGAAATGCGGCGCTTCTTCTCGGCGCTGATGGAAGTGCGCGATCCGGCCCTGGCCAAGCAGGCGGCGGCCATCGCTCTGTCCGACGAGATCCCCAAGCAGGCCGGCACCCTGCGCTTGCAACTGGTCGGCATCCTGTCCGACCATCACCCGGAGCTGGCCTGGGATACCTTCAGCAAGAATGTCGATCCTTTGCTGGCGCCCCTGCAACCTTACGGCCCCATGATCCTCAGCCAGGCGGTGCCGGACATGTTCTGGCGCGTGATGCCGCCGGACACGCTGGAAGCCTGGATCAAGCAGCGCGTGCCCGCTGAAATGGCGCCGCAGCTGGCGCGCGGCATGGAGACGGCCCGCTTTAAACAGGCGCAGCAGTTGTCGATGCAGAAGGCGGCCGAGGCGGCCATCACGGCGCATAGCACGACCCAGTAAGCATCGGTGGGCGCCGCGCGACGTGGCTGCGCCAGGCAAGCACGCTATTTACTGGCGGAAAGTTTGACCTGGCGCGAACACTTGCGCGGCCTCATTGGCTACAGTGAAGCCCTTGCAAGGCGGCGCGCTCTGCCTCAAGAATGACTGGCGGCACTCGCTGTGTTGTTTCGTGCAGGCTCTATGAGGAGTAAGTTCATGCGATCCAGGGATGCCGACGAGCTGGCAAAAGTGCTGAAGAAAACGGCGGCCGTGCCCGTCATTGCGGCCGGGCGCGCGATCGAAGACACGGCGGGCCTGCTCAAGGAAAGCGGCGAGCTGCGGCCCGGCCTGGGCTTGATGACGGGCGCGCTGGCCCTGACCCTCGCCTTCCTGTGCCTGCTGGCCGTGCTGGCGTTTCACTTTCCTCAGTATCTGACGACACCGGAGCTGCGCCACAAATATTCGGTGCAAGTGCTGCGCGTCATCATGACCGGCTCCCTCGTCCTGTCCGGCGCGCTGGCCATGGCCAACCTCATCTTCCGCCGTTCACGCTCGCTCAACGCCGTCGCGCTGGCGCTGGTGGCCGTGGTAGTCGCGCTGGGCGGTGCGCAAGTGCCGGTGGGAGATTTTCCCGATCACACCCCGTATATCGGCCTCGACTGGTTCATCCTAGACCTGCTGGGCTCGACCATCATCTTCGTGCTGATTGAAAAGTTGTTCCCCTTGTACAAAGGCCAGCAATTGTTCCGCAAGGAGTGGCAGACCGACATGGTGCATTTCATGGTCAACCACTTTGCCGTGGGCCTGGTGCTGCTGGTGGTGAACCTGATGGTGCAGCGCCTGTTCGGCTGGCTGGTGAGAAACGATTTTCAGATGGCGGTGCAAGCCATCCCCCTGATTCCGCAGCTGTTGCTGTGCATCCTGGTGGCCGACTTCATGCAGTATTGGACGCACCGCGCCTATCACGAGGTGCCGTTCCTGTGGAAATTTCACGCCGTCCACCACAGCGCGAAGACCATGGACTGGCTGGCCGGCTCGCGCATGCATGTGCTCGAGCTTTTCGTCACCCGCATCGCCGTGCTGGGTCCCCTGTTCGTGTTCGGCTTTTCAAAACAGGTGATGGACCTGTATATCGTGGTGGTGGGGTTCCAGGCGGTGTTCAATCACGCCAATGTGCATCTGAACTGGGGACCGCTGCGCCATATCGTCGTTACGCCGGAATTCCACCACTGGCACCACGCGTCCGACGACGAGGCCATCGACAAGAATTATGCCGCCCATTACGCCTTCCTGGATCGCCTGTTCGGCTCGGCGATCAGCAATCCCAGCCGTCAGTTTCCCCAGAATTATGGGGTGGTGGGGGACTATATGCCGGACGGCTTTCTGAAACAGCAGGCCTCACCGTTCCGGCGACCCATCAAGGCGCCGCAGGCCTCCAGCAACTGAGCAGGCCGTGCCATCGGTTGAATCATTCAAATTCGCGCTTTCACCGTTTGCTGTTGAAAACCCCCAGCGCCGCTCTCAGCAAGCCCTCCGCCGTGTCGATGCGCCGCAGGTCGATTGCCCACCGCCAACCGAGGTAATTGTCCAGATATTTCGTGGCGACCCCGTTGAAATGGCGTAGCCAATTCTTGAAACGGCTGTGATAAGCGTTGACGTTCTGGATGTGCACGGCCCTCCTGACGCGCACGCCTCGACTGAGATTGACGGTTTCATGGCGAATCTGCGCTTGCCTTGCGAATTTTGAGTACGCGCGATTCGCATCGCTCATGAGAATGACGTCGTGCTCCAGTTTCGGCAGCAGATGCGCATGCAAGGCCTTGGCAGTGAGCGCGCCGCGGCCCGCAATAAAATCGAAGGTCTGGCCGCCCCGGTCCCGCGCCACCACGATATTGACCAGTTCATTGGAAATGCCCCGTGTGCGGGCGACGCCGCCATGCTTTCTCGGTTTTCTCGTTAATTGTTTCGCTCCCTTTTGCGATTCCAGCAAAAAGGTTTCGTCGGCTTCCGCCACACCAGCCAGGGTGCGCGGCCGATCCAGCCTGGTCCAGCGCAAAAAGCGGTGGCGCCAGCGAAAACTGGTATTGGGATGCACGCCCACTTTGGCGGCGGCGCTGTGGAC
>JACXTT010001996.1_pt1 | contig 33095 bp, 30 predicted proteins | sample 9270951 | NCBI WGS metagenome assembly JACXTT01 (sample SAMN15532306, study PRJNA645909) | rock metagenome | isolation source: weathered quartz diorite | place: Puerto Rico | collected 2017-06-21
CATGTTAGTCCACATATTCCCGCTATCGGAGCTGACGTACACCTGAGAAACCACATCCGCCCCGGCGTATAACTTGGATGGAGTTGTAGGATGAATCGCAAGCGTGTAGATACTGGTGCCGCCAGGCATTCCAGTGTTGGCCGGTCTCCAGTTGGCCCCGCCATCGATGCTTTTGTACACTCCATAATTAAACAAACCCGCATATAGCGTGGACGGAGTGTTAGGATCAATCGCAATGGAGTAGACTATCGGGTTAGCTGGCATACCGGTGCTGGACGAACTCCAATGAACCCCACCATCGATGCTTTTGTAGAGTCCGCCAGCCGCCGGGAATTGGGTACCCATCCCCACATATACCGTCGACGTGGTTTTAGGATCAATCGCAAGGGACCGGATGTCGATCGAGCCGGGTATGCTCAGTGGGTTCCAGCTGCCCCCACTGTCGGTGCTCTTATATAAGGCATCAATACGGTTCGCGGCATACAAGGTTGACGGATTCAGCGGGTCAATCGCCAGGGCATAGATATCGGGATTGGTTGGCATGCCGGTTCCTGGACCACTCCAGGTGTGACCACCGTCCATGCTCTTAAAAACTCCCGAGGGATGAAAATTGGAGGCGTCATGCACCAATCCGGCATAAAGAGTGGACGGAGTAGCAGGATCAATCCTCAGAACATGGACGTCGATGAACCCGGAGTTCGGGTCAGGTCCAATCGGTACCCACGTTTGCGCGGACGCAACAGAAGCTTCGGAGCCCAAAATAGAGAGCACCACGACGGCGAGAAAAAAAGGTCGATGAGGTCGTCGCATCCGCAAATCCTTCGCCTAGGGCGAGTAATGTACGCGTCGCCCGCGACACAGCGGCCTCCAATGTAGTGACCGTATGGCGTTGATGCAAGATCAAAATCAGGTGGATCGGAAACACACAGAGATGGGACCCCGTTTCAGAGCCTCAAGCAGCCCGACGCCGCTGCGCGTTCAACAACTCCCCTGCCGCTCGATATCCGCTTCGAATGGCGCCGTGCATTGTGCCGGAGCTTCCGTCGCCATCCGTCGCCTCGCCGGCGAAAAAGAGCGTGTCGGCAACGGGCTCGGCCAGGACCAGCGGGGACGTAATCGCTCCAACGGGGACGTAAGAATAAGCACCGCGTGCAAAGGGGTCGGCTTGCCAATCGGCAATCAATGAAGCGCGGATCCGATGCTCCAGCCCTTGCCGGTTCATTTTCAGCGTGTGCGCCAACGATTCAATAGCGGCATTCAGGATGAAATCCGTTCCCTTGAAAGCCAGGGCTTCGGCCGGAGGCCCGCCGGCCCAGCCGATAAGGATTGGCGTCGCAACCGGACGCGTTGTCCACCAGGTCGGAAATCGTTCACCGCGCGCGTGGATGAAACTAAGGTTTTCAAGGCCGCGTTCCTCCCAGAATGCCGAATGAAAAGCCAGGATGACTTTAACGACATGTCCCATGACCATCTCTTTCGCAGCTGCCTCTTTTTCATTCATCGCCGGAATGAATCGCACGTCACCTGACTGCAGTATTGCCAACGGGAGTGTGAGGATTGCGCTATCCCCCTCGAATGCATCCGCGCGGACATAACCACGCCTCCACTCGATTTCTCGAACGGGCGTATTCAAGTGGATTTTCACCCTCTCCCGATCGAATCGGCTAAAGGACTCAACGAGGCTGTCGAGTCCGCGAAAAACTCTGAACGACGTATCACCCGAAATCCGATCGGCCGCTTCCTGAGCAATGGCGAGATATTGAACGCTAACGATGTCCGCTCGCGCCGCATTGAATCCCTCCACAAACTCCGTTGCGGCCCTCTTTGTCTCCCAATCACAAACGCGCGTTTGAATGAACTCGCTGAACGATCGATCTGGATAAGCCTTTCCGCGTTTCAGTTCGCCCGCGACCTTTTTCCAGCGCGGCCAAAAATCATTACATTTTTTCAATGCATGATTTTCCGAACACCAGTTGTCGCCCTCCAGCGATCCCAAGAGGAGGTTTCCTCTTTCAACGATGTCCCAAATTTCTTTAGGCTTTCCGTGAACGAACTCCGCGCCAAGTTCAATCGGAATGGGGAAACGGGGGTCTCTAATCGTGTGGACACGGCCCCCGATCCTGTCGCGAGCTTCAAGGATCGTGACGTGCATGCCCGCATCGGCCAACCGGCGCGCAGCAGCAAGGCCGGCCAGACCAGCGCCAATCACCAAGACAGATTGCATGCAAAGCTCCCCTTTGTTTTAGACGCGCTATAATGGCCGCCGTGAAAACCTGGATTGCCCTGCTTTTTGTGGGAATGGCCCTGGCGGCATGCGGTGGAGAAACGACCCCGACAATGCAGTCTAAGAGTCCGCAAGCCGCCGCGGCGCCGGCCGCAACCAAGCGGCCGGATGAATCGGCTGCACTCGACGCGCTTCGCAAAACTATTGAAGCTCAGTCGACCTATTTCAAAGTAAATCGCAGATACGCGCTTACCTACGACGAGTTGATCGAAGCCCATCTATTGAAGAGCGAACCGTCGGCCGAGACCGGCTACGATTTCAAATTACGCCCCGCCGCCGATGCTCAGACGTACAAACTTTCGGTGATTCCGACCGATTCGAATTCGGCGACGGCGCGTCATTTCTTTGCCGATCAGACGGCAGTGATCCATGCGGAAACAGGGAAGGACGCGTCGGCCGACAGCCCTCCGCTGAATTGAGACTGAACTTACGAACTTTCCCCTCCTTCGAGGAGGGGCGGTTGCGCCCTACAAACAAATGTCGCGCTACCGCAAACAGGGCGCAGCCGGGGAGGTCCAACAAATTGTCTGACCCCCCCGGACGCGCCGATTCTGAGGCAGCGAGACAATATTTGATCGGCGCGGCAACCCCACCTCGAAGGAGGGGGAAAAACCTTACTTCGCCGCCGTCCTCGGCAAATGCAACGACATCATCGTTAATTCGCCGTCGACAGTGCTGAACCAATGCGGCACGCCTTCGGGAACAAGCACGAAATCGCCTTTGCCCAATTTCCGGGACGTCCCGCCCTCAACACCGTTGCCGGTCCAATTGTCCCCATTGTGGGTACCATTCGTGAGCTTTCCTCCGGTGACAATCGTCCCGCCGCCATCAATGATGTAAAACAGCTCCGCTTCCTTATCATGGACACTCGCGGTCTGCGCAATATTGACGCGATGTTCCATGTTGACGTTGTAAGGAGCCAGTTGCAGGAATGTCCTATTCCCGTTCCGATCCTTTGGCTGCATCGCCACAATAGCAGCCAAGTCGGCTGCCGTAATCTGTCCGCCCTGCAACGGCGGCGGCGCCTGATTTTGTCTCTGCCCGCCGGGCTGTTGTGCCCAAATCGTGAGTGATACCAACGCGACTAACACGAGAGCAATGATCGAAAGCCTCATTTGATTTCCCCTTTTTTGTTGAAGGCGGATCGTACTTCGCCTCGGATTCGCAGGCAAACAATCTTTTCTTTGGACATTCCAAAGGAACAGTGGTAGCGTCCTTTGGACATTCCAAAGGAGACGCCGTGGAGCAAAGCAAATCGGAAGTTCTTCAAGGTACCCTCGATCTGATGGTCCTCAAGACGCTCGACGTCCTAGGCCCATTGCATGGTTATGGAATTGCCCGTCGCCTGGAACAAGTCAGCGGCGATTTGCTTCAACTGAACGAAGGGACGGTCTACACGGCTCTGCTGCGGTTGCAGCAGAATGGATGGATCTCCTCTGAGTGGGGCGTGTCCGACAACAATCGGAAAGCCAAGTACTACTCGATCACGAAGGCCGGTCGAAAACAGCTCGCGCATGAAACGAAAAGCTGGGAGCGCATCGCCGGCGTCGTCGACCGGGTTCTGCAGCTACAAAGCGAGGAATAGCGATGTCCACGACCGGATTACATCGCTTGTTGTCCAAAGTCCTCGGTCTGTTTCGCCGCAAACAGTTTGAACACGATGTCGACCATGAAATTCAGGACCACCTGTCCAACCTCGAACGACGATATATCGAGCAAGGAATGACGGCCGAGGCTGCGCGTTGCGCAGCCCGCCGCGCTTTCGGGGGAGTCGACTTAGTAAAAGAGGCGAACAGAGATCAATACTCATTTGTGTTGCTCGATCACGTACGGAGGGATATTCGCTTTGCGTTCCGAAGCCTTCGAAAGAATCCGGGATTTACGATCGTTGCCATTGTCACGTTGGCGCTCGGCATAGGTGCGAACACCGCGATATTCAGCGTCCTGAATGGCGTGCTGCTTCGGCCACTGCCTTATGCAAACGGCGAGGATCTAGTACTCGTGCGTCAAGAATTGCCGTTGGCACGCGCGCAACGCATGAGTTTCTCGGTGAGCGATATTGAAGATTACCGGAAACAGACCCATGGCTTCTCGTCGCTCGTTGAGTATCACGAGATGTCTTTCGTGCTGCTGGGCGGTGACGAGCCGGAACGTGTTCAAACGGGCGTGGTGTCGTGGAACTTTTTCGATGTCCTGGGTGTAAAGCCAATACTCGGCCGAACATTTCGAACTGAAGATGAACAACACGGTGCTGATGCGGTACTTGTGTTGAGCTATGACTATTGGCAGCACAGTTTCGGCGGCGACGCCACGATCCTAGGCAGAGTCTTTCAGATGAACGATCGGCCGCACACGGTAATCGGAGTGCTACCACCAGTTCCTCAGTTCCCCCAGGAGAACGACGTCTACATGCCCACATCCGCGTGTCCGTTCCGCTCAGCGGATGCGTTTGTCGCGAATCGAAATTCGCGAATGATGGGAGTCGTGGGACGGTTGAAACCCGGCGTATCTCTCGCAAGCGCACAATCGGATTTGTCTGTTGTTGCAGATCGGCTGCTACAAGAATACCCGGAGTCTTATTCCAAGTCGGGTGGGTATCGCGCCACTGCGATAGCCCTGAAGGATCAGCTAACGGAAAACATACGCCCAACGTTGTGGGTTCTGCTCAGCACTTCCGGATTCGTGTTGCTTATCGTTTGTGCGAGCGTCGCGAATTTAACGCTCGCTCGACTGCTTCGCCGCGATCGTGAAATCTCCGTCCGCGCGGCGCTCGGAGCAAGCCGCCTTCAGTTGCTACGTCAACTGCTGACCGAGAGCACCATATTGGCCCTGGCTGGAGGAGCGCTTGGCCTGGTCGTGGCTTTCTCAGGATTGGATCTTTTGATTGCATTTGCCGCGCGGTTCACAACACGCGCCCCAGAAATTCGCATTGATGGCTGGGTGCTGTTGTTTACTGCAGGAGTCTCTATCTTCACTGGATTCGTCTTTGGCTGCATTCCCGCGTTTTCGTCGCGGCGCAATGTCGCCGCCTCTCTACGCGCCTCGAGCCAGCACGTCTCGAAATCATCGGGGCATCAAAAGTTCAGAAATGCTTTGATCGTCATGGAGGTCGCGGTTGCATTCGTTCTTTTGATCGGCGCTGGGCTGATGATACGAAGCCTGATAAATCTCCAACGAGTCGATCTTGGTATTCGCACCGAAAACATTCTGACGGCGCGTATCGATTTGAACTTTTCCAAATATCGCGATAACGAAACGGTCCGGCAATTCTATCGAAGCCTTCTCGAGCGTCTCCGAGCCATACCCACTGTCACGGCGGCCGGAGCGGGCTCAACGTTTCCGCTGAATGAGCAGCGGGCGGGAAATTTGCGTCTGCGATTGAAGGATCAACCGACGGAAGACGGCCGGCAACCTCCCCAGGCTGACGCACTCGTTGCAAGTCCCGATTACTTTCAGGCTCTCGGCGTGCGGCTTCTAGACGGCCGCAATTTCTCCAGCACGGATCGTGCACAATCGCAGCCAGTCGTCATCGTGAGCCGATCGATGGCGCGGCACTATTGGCATGCGGATAGCGCCATAGGACGACAGATCTCAATCGATGACGGAAGAACATGGTTCACTATTGTCGGAGTCGTTGCGGACTCGAAGCGAGCGCTAGATGCGGACACGGAAGACACGGTGTACTTCGCGCTGGAACAAAATCCCTCCGCGAGAAACATCGTCATTCGGACGACGTCGGATGCGGGCGGCATTGGCAACTTAGTTCGCGCGGCAGTTCACGCGGTGGATCCGGAACAGCCGATCGATAAGCTACGCACTCTTGCGCAAATCCGCGGCGAATCCATGTCGTCTCCAAGGCTGACGATGATGCTTTTGTCGCTATTCGCCGCCCTTGCCTTGCTTATCACGGCTACGGGGATTGGCGGCGTTGTTGGATTCTTTGTGAACCAGCGCCGCCATGAAATCGGAATACGAATGGCATTGGGCGCAGCACGTAGGACCGTGCTGTGGATGGTGCTGCGCGAAGGAATGATATTGATCTTGGTTGGAATTGTCTTGGGGCTGATTGGAGCATTCGCCCTCGGCCAACTGATGAATGGCCTGTTGTTTCGTGTTCATGCCACCGACCCCGCGACATTTATTGGGATGGCGCTGGTTTTGGCTGGGGTGGCCGCATTCGCGTGCTTCCTACCCGCGTATCGAGCGGCGAGTATCGATCCAACAACTGCATTGCGGACTGACTAGTCGAAAGGAGTTTCTGTGAAGACGGTCGTATCGATTCTTATCTTAATGGCCCTCGCTATAACAATTCTGTTTGCCCAACGGCCTCAACCGTCAGTCATGCCGGTCTTCGAGGGTAAGCTGACACTGCTACGCCCGACAAACTACCGAGAGTGGGTTTTCGTTGGAAGTTCTCGCGGACTGAGTTATGCGCAGAATCCTCCGGCTCAAAATCAAACGGCTGCAGGCGGGATGGGCGAGATGTATCACAACGTCTACATCACTCCTGATGCATATCGCGAATTCAGCCGGACTGGAAAGTTTCCTGAGGGCACAATGCTGGCGATGGAGATGGCGTCGGCAGATACGAAGCGCGAGCCCGGCCTTCAAGGCTCGTTCGAGAAGGAGTTCATCGGACTCGAGGTCTCTGTCAAAGACAGCAGCCGATTCGACGGCGGTTGGGCATACTTCAATTTCTCGAATGGAATGGGGTCGTCTTACAAAGAGAAAGCCGACCCATTTCCGGCGAGCGCCGGCTGTGTTTCCTGTCACAAGCAAAACGCAGAAACCGATAATGTCTTTACGCAGTTTTATCCGGTGCTGAGAGCCGCGAAGCCGAAGTAGGCTAGTCGATCCAGGAAGACCCGTTCCAGTACCACTTCTTCAAACGGCCTGCTGGAGAAATCGAAAGGGCGGCCCAACCCATTTGCGCTGCCGGACGCGAATCGTGAAAGTAGTACGCGAATCCGTAATTCGTACAAACGCCGCTGGCGTATGCACACGGCAGTCCTACTGGGTTGAACGACGGTTCGCCTGTCTGCGGAGTAAATCCGAGGACTGTATTGTTCAACGCTGACGGCGCGTTGGGTCCGGACGGCGCGGTGACGCGCGTCACAGGTGCTTGCAACTCGACCTGAGAATCGTGTGTCCCAAGAGTGGTTGAATCCGTGGCACGTTTCACATAGGCCACGATTCCCGCCGGATCCGCTGCGAAGTGGGTCGTCATATGCTGGTTCTGCTTCACAGCGAGTACGCGGCAATTCTGAAGAACACCGGCAAGGCTCGTCATGCTCGAGCGTAGCCTCATATTCGAGACTCCGGTCACCACGCTCGGTGCTGAAGCGACGGTAACAATCATCCCGATGGCCGCAACGGCCATCGCTTCAAACAATGTAAATCCGGCTTGAGTGGTTTTAGTGGTCCGCATCCTATCGGTCCCCCCGATATATCTTTTCGGCTGTCCACGAGGTTTCCTTTAGTATGGAAATACAACTATTTTCGCTAAGGATCTAAGTTCCTGATGTCCTTAGCCTTCCCTTGGATGCTGAGAAAACGTGGTCCAAACTCCAGGGCCCCGGACCCGCAGCGACGAGGTAAAGAAAGACGAAACACAGCATGACGGTGATTTCCCCCAAATTATTGATGGGGAAAAAACTTCTCGGATAGTGGGCTCGAAAATAGGCCACAGCCATTTCACCGCAAAGAATGAACGCGGTGATGCGGGAAAACAGACCGAGCAGCAGCAAGAGACCTCCGGCGATCTCCAGCATTCCAGCGATTCCCAACAGGGAAAAATCAGGAAAGCCGGTATATGGTTGGCCTGGCGGATAGCCGAAGAGCTTTTGAGTGCCGTGCTCGAAGATAAGCAGCGCAGCAACAATCCGCAGAACACTCAGCAGGTACGGCGCCCAACGCGATAGCATGTGTTGCGGAATTTTATGCCACATTGGCCGCGAATTACGCGAATGATTTGCGTCATTCCCTTAATTTGCGGCCAATAGACTTTGTCAGTAGAATTTCTGCCGCAAAACTTTTTTGGTGAGGAGACCTTTAGAATGCGAATCAAGGTTGTGTTCGTTCTCGTAGCTTTAGTGACGTTGTGCACTTCGGTAATGGCTCAAGACCGTGGTCAGGGCCGCGGTGGTGGCGGCGGACGTGGCGGTGCTCCTCCACTCCTCATGACAACGACGGCCTGGGAAGATGGCGGCGTTATTCCCGACAAATACACGCAGAAAGCCGGCGCCATGGCGGTGTCACCGGAACTCAAGTGGTCACAGGTTCCGATGGGCACACAGAGCTTCGTGCTGCTGATGCATGATCCGGAGCCCATACAAAATCGCGGCGTGAAGATGGACATCACGCACTGGTTGGCCTGGAACATTCCTGGAACATCGACAGGTCTTCCCGAGGGTGTTGCGCAGGGCGAACTGCCGGACGGCACACGTCAGGTAAGCTTGCGCAGTCAGGGCTTCATGGGCCCCGGCGCCGGGCCCGGACCGTACCATCACTACACCTTCGAGTTGTACGCGCTCGATACGAAGTTGGATATCCCACAACCGGCAGCCGGTACGGCACCTGCGGATGTGGCCGCACTTCGGACCAAACTCATCGACGCGCTCGATGGCCACGTGATCGGTAAGGCCATACTGGTTGCGAGGTTCCATCAATAATCTGTGGCTCTGTGGCTCTGTGGCTAATTATGGAAGTGATCACAGAGGCACAGAGCTCCAGAGACCACTTGCCCACGAACTAGCTTGCGAATTCTGATTGTTGCCGCAACGCTCTTCCTCAGCGCCTTCCTTCTTTTCATTTGTCAGCCCATGGTTGGCAAGATGCTTTTGCCATACTTAGGCGGTGCCGCGTCTGTATGGACGACCTGCGTGGTGTTCTTTCAATTCATGCTGCTGCTCGGATACATCTACGCGCACCTGCTCGCGCGCGTGTGGGACATCCGAAAGCAGATCGCCGCTCATGCACTGGTCCTCTTGGTGCCTTTGGCCTTTCTCCCGATTCATTTCAGGGAAAGTTCGTCGGAATTGTTTTCCTTACATCCCTTGGTACACCTTTTGGTTGTGTTGATGGCTTCCACGGCCGTTCCGTTCTTTGTTGTGTCTACAACTGCGCCGCTGCTGCAGAACTGGTTCTCTCGCACAAGCCATCAAGCCTCAGCAGACCCCTACTTCCTTTATTCCGCCAGCAATGCAGGAAGTCTGCTTGCATTGATCGCGTACCCATTTGTGATCGAGCCTCGAATTGGCGTCGAACTTCAAAGCCGGCTCTGGTTCGCGGCGTACATTGGACTCGTCCTGATGGTGGGTCTAACTGTAGCGGCGGTGCGCGAAGCGCCGGCGCGACAGCGCGCAGCCCCAAGTAATGACCGCCGGCTTGTGATCGACGAAAAGCCGGTGGTCACAGACCGCCCCTACAGGGACCGCCCATATTGGCTTGCAGCTTCATTCGTTCCTTCGGCGCTGATGCTGGCCGTCACGAATCACATCGCGGCGAACGTGGCGTCGGTGCCTTTTCTGTGGCTCGTTCCGCTCGCGCTATATCTCCTGACGTTTATCCTCGCCTTCGCCCGGCGCTTGCGCGCTTCGCCTGCGCGCGTCTCGCGCCCAATGCCGGTTATTGTGCTAGCCGTGTTTCCTCTGGCCGCGGCAGGCGTTGTAGCACCTCCCGGATTGAATTGGATCTTAGTGGGCGCGCACCTTCTACTGTTATTCGTCGGAGCATTGATGTGTCATACTCGGCTTGCCGAGAGCCGGCCCGCGCCTGAGCATCTCACGGAGTTTTACTTCTGGGTCGCGTTTGGCGGCGTGCTCGGCGGCATTTTTACCGCGACGCTTGCGCCAGCTGTCTTCAATACTGTTTTGGAGTACCCGCTCCTGGTGGCTACGCTGCCATTTTTCCGTGGCGGGAAGTTCCAAAGATCCGACTTGATCATTGCCGGCGCGGTGGCGCTTGCTTTATCCCTGACATGGACTGTCTTTCGCGTCAGCCATCTTGAGTCGAACACCGAGGCCGTGGCACTCGTACACACGGCAGTCTTCTTTACCGGATATAAGTTAAGCAGAAACCTTCAACGTTTCGCGTGGTACTTTGCAGCGATCACTCTCACTTATGCATTCATCCTTCCGGGATACATCGAAAGCGCGAATCGCATCTACGTCGCGCGAAATTTCTTTGGTGTGAAAAAGGTGCTCGAAGATCCGAGCACGCATCTCCGCAAGCTGCTGCATGGCGACACGATCCACGGCATCGAAAGTACCGAGCCGGCACGTGCGGGCCAACCGCTCTCCTACTACTACCCGGGAGGATCAGTTAGCGACGTGATTGAAATGACGCGCAAGCGCGGAGCGCCGCAGCACATCGGTGTTCTAGGACTCGGAGCAGGGACTATGGCAGCGTATGCCGACGCAGCACACATTGTGCGGTTCTACGAAATTGATCCTTCCGTCGAGCCGATCGCCCGCCAATACTTCACGTTTCTTCCGCGATGTGGATCGAACTGTGACGTCGTCATTGGCGACGGCCGGCTTCAGTTGGCGCGCGAACCAAATGGGACATTCGATCTGCTGTTGCTCGATGCCTTCAGTTCGGATTCTGTCCCTACGCATCTCGTTTCGCGCGAAGCTCTGCAGATGTACCTAACAAAACTTAAGCCGGACGGTATCGTGATGTTCCACGTATCGAACCGTTATTTAGATGTGGAGAGACTCGTATCCGCATTGGTGATGGACGCTGAACTCGTTGCCTTATCGCGTTTTGATGAGGCAGGCGACTTGCGCAAGTTGGGCAAGAGCAGCGCCAATCACCTTGTCGCTGCGCACCGCATCGAGGATTTGGGTGACCTGCCTCGGCGCGCCGGATGGCATCGGGTCTCGCGCCCCGCCGATGTTCGGCCTTGGACCGACGATTACTCAAACCTCCTCAGCCTGATCCGCTGGCACTAGCTGTTGTAAAACGGATCGCGACCCCCTTCCTCTGGGTCAGTCTGAATTTTTACGGAAGCCGGGAATCGGACGTATTCCAACGCAGCCGCGTAGCGGCTACACAATTTCAGCCACGGGCGTCAGGGGTTGTTGCCCAAAGAAGCCGCGTAGCGGCGAAACAATCTTAGCCACGGGCGCAGCCCGTGGATTGTTCGGCGGTAAGAACCAAGCCCCGTAGGGGCGGCACAATCCATTTGTGTCGTCCCTAACGGGACTGGATTCCTCCCGCAACCGTGTTCCACGCGCTGACGCGCCTGGCTAGAATTGTGGCGCTCGCTTCGCGAGTGGAGTTGGCAAACCAACCCACCACCACGAACCGGAGTATTTCGCAACGGTCAGCCTGTAAGCGTAGAATCTTGCGTTATGCGACGAAAGATCTGCGTGCTCATTGCTCTCATGCTGGCTGGCAGTTTGATTAGCCGCGCCCAGAATTCCCCCAACCCTACGAACCTGGGCAGCGATGCCAACGGGAATCCGTTGCGAAAGGCGCTGAAGACCGGCCACGTGTCGAACTACGACGAGTCAAAGGTCGCGCCATATACGCTGCCGGACCCGCTCGTGTTATCGAACGGTCAGCGTGTTCGGAGTGCGGCGATGTGGACGAACCAGCGGCGGCCTGAGCTGGTCCGGTTGTATGAGAGCGAGATCTACGGGCGTGTTCCGGCGGATGCACCCAAAGTGACTTGGGAAGTCGGCGAAGTTGACCGCAGATGGCGGAATGGCACAGCCGTTCGAAAGCAGCTGATCGCACACGCCGGTGGCGGATCAAACGAACGGCGCTTCACCGTGTGGCTCTACACGCCTGCACAAGCGACGAAGCCAGTGCCGGTGCTGCTATCAATCATTTTTGCGCCGGCAGCGCGCGGCGGCGGTCCAGCGCCGACCGGAGAACCGCCGGTTGCCGACGAGATCCTGATGCGCGGCTGGGCCTACGCGACCGTTGTCTATACCGAGATCCAGCCGGATCGTGCCAACTCATGGAAGGACGGTGTGATTGGACTGACGCTCGCACCCGGCCGGACCGAGCCGCAGCCCGACGAGTGGGGCACGATTTCGGCCTGGTCATGGGGCATCAGCCGCATCATTGATTACTTCGAAACAGACAGATCCATCGATGCCAAACGAATCGCCGTCCAGGGATTTTCGCGTCTAGGCAAAACCGTATTATGGGCCGCCGCGAAGGACCAACGCATCAGCGCTGTTTTTTCCGGCTGTGCGGGCGAGCTGGGCTCCGCTCTGGCGCGGCGCGACTGGGGCGAAACCGTGGACGACATGGCGCAGAATTTTGCCTGGCAGTTCGCAGGCAATTTGCAAAAGTACGTTGGGCGATGGAACGACATGCCGGTCGACGCGCACCTTCTGATCGCGCTGAGCGCGCCGAGACCAGTGTTCATCACCGGCGGTACGATGGACCAGTGGTCCGATCCGAAAGGCGAATTTCTCGCTGAAGCCGCGGCCAGCCCGGTATATCGACTCCTCGGGAAGAAGGATCTCGGAGCGACTGAATTTCCCGCACCCGATTCGCCGATCGTTGGCGGCGAGTTGGCGTTCAACTACCATACAGGACCGCACACGCTGACATTGACGGAATGGAAGCTCTTTTTGGATTTCTTAAGCAGATATTTTAAATAGCTGTCGGGGAGGCACACATGACCCGCCTGCGAATGGCAACGTTCATCGTGCTCGTTTGTTTGATCGGAGTATGCCTCGGAGCTCGCATGGGCACAGCGACGCCGCCGTCAGTGAGCTGCGACCTAGGTGAATACAAAGCTGGTCCAGGTTTAACAGCGACGCTCGATCAGAACCTCCTCGTGATTTCTTGGACAGGCCAAGGGGGATCCGAACTTCGGGCGCGCTACCTCATCGAAAATGGTCAACCCGTGATTCGTGATCTGTCCGTGCGAAAGCCTGCCGGCCCTTGGACCATGCTCGGTGAGAATCTCATACCGGAATATCACGTTGTGAGCGGCATCCGCCGGCTGCCGAACGATCAAGGCGGAGCCCTCCAGCGGCAAGGCATTGCGATCACTCAAGAAGTCATCGACAAGAATCGGTGGTACGCATTTTGGGATGCGCCATTGCTCATACCCGGCACACCGCAAGGTAGTCGAGGGGCACAACCGCCTGCCTCCACGCCGCCGGGCGTCATTCCGCTGGGTCGAGGCGAACGGGTTTACGGACTACCGCGCAAACCCGAAGAGATTCGAAGAGCCTCGGCCGTATTCGCGACGACCTCCTGCGCGGTGCGCACTGATGGCGGCAGCCTTGAAGTGAAATTCCCCGGGCTCACGATGGGCATCTTCGCCGGCGATCTTCGCTTCACCGTCTATCGCGGCACGAACCTGATCCAGATGACCGCCGTGGCGAAAACCAACGAGCCCTGGGTCGCATATAAATATGATGCAGGCCTCAAAGGCTTGTCGACAACACTCACCCCGAGTGTGACATGGCGCGACACAGGCGGCCGCACTCAGCAGTACCGTTTTGGCGGACCTGTAGCGCAGTCGATGTCTGGTTTGAAAGCGGCTAATCGCATCATCATCGCCGAAGGCAAGAACGCGTCGCTCGCCGCGTTCCCGCCGCCACACACGTTCTTCTTTACCCGCGAGAAGGACACGAATCTCGGATACGTCTGGTATCGGAAGGATGCTGATACGAAATTCGGCATCGGCGTGCGCATGCCGGAGTCGGAGGAAGATCCGCAGTACATCGAAAACTTCGCGCTCTACAACGCGCCACCGGGCACGTGGCAAAAGATGTCCGTTTTCTTCTATGCCACCACAGATGCGGCCGAACCGGCGCGGCAAGCAGCGCTCTCGTTCACACACGGCGATACATTTAAGCCTGTGCCCGGATACAAAACCTTCATCAATCACCTGCACCTCGCGTTCACCGATCGGCAGCGTGCGCAAGGATTCGACTCGCCGCTGCAGGATCTTGTGGCGATGAAGAGCCTCGGCTTAAACATTATCGGCCTGAGCGATTTTCACTTCGAGCTCCATGCCAATGACCCCGGCGCCTTACGATTCGCCGACGAGAAGGACTATGCGGAGGCGTCGCGCCGCGCATCCGATGCCAACTTCCTCGTGACACCATGGGAAGAGCCGAGTGCGTTCTTCGGCGGTCATTACAACATCATGTTCCCCAAGAATGTGTACTGGTCCAAAGTGCGTCAGCCGGAACAGCCATTCATGGAAAACGATCCCAAGTACGGGAAGGTTTATCACACCGGCGGCGCCGCTGAAGTGCAGGAGTTGATGGATAAGGAAAGTGGGTACTGGTTCACCGCACATCCGCGAACCAAGAACTCTGCCGGTTTTCCCGATGCGTACTTCGACACGTACGCGAAGACGGACCGCTTTCTCGGCGTCGCGTTCAAACCGGGAATGGGCATGGATCTGCCCGAGACGACGCTTTGCGCGTGGCGCTGCTTCGACGCCGTAGACACGATGAATAATCTGTATTCGGGCACGGGACTCCGGCCGAAGTACGTCATTGCCGACATCGATACCTATCGCAAAGGACCCGAGGACGATCTGTATCCCAACTTCCCCGTCAACTACTTGAAGCTCGATACGGTACCGGGCCCCCAAGCCGATTGGACCCCGATTCTCAAAGCTCTGCGCGACGGCGATTTCTTCGTCACGACCGGTGAAGTGCTGATTAAAAATTACGCGATCACCGGCGCCGGTGGTCAACGCACACTCACCACCGACGCGGAATGGACGTTCCCACTCTCGTTCCTCGAAGTTGTTTCAGGTGACGGTAAGAAGGTTGATCGTCAGATTATTCCCGCCACGGACCTACCGCCCTTCGGCAGCCAGCATTTCACGATTCCGTTCAGTGCGGCCGGCAAGGCTTGGGTACGTTTCGCGATCTGGGACATCGCAGGCAATGGTGCGTTTGTCCAACCAGTGTGGCTGAAATAGCTGAAATCGGGTCTGATGCCGCCTAGAAACAAATCGTTGACCGATATCAAAACAGATATTGCAAGACACAGAAGCGTGCTTGATCGCGTTCATGACGCGCGGCAGGCGGTACGTGGCTACACCAGCGTTCCGTTGAAAGATCGTGGGACAACAGCCGCCCCGGTCCGCGCAATGCTGGCAAAAACGCCTAGGAAACGCACCTTCAATCTGTTGGCACAAGGCGATTCGTGGTTCGACTATCCTCCCGGTACCGACATCATCGATTGTCTACATAGTAATCATGGACACACGATCACGAATCTGGCTGTGGCAGGTTCCACGTTAAATGATGAGGCCTACGGTCCAGTACCGCGCGAACTGTTTGGTTTGCCGTTCGGCCCCGAGCAGTCGGACGATCCAGACCGAATTACAGAACTCGTCCATCGAATTCAACAAGACAAACCGCAAGCTTTGCTGATTTCCGCCGGCGGCAACGACGTGGCTGGTGATGAATTCTTCTCATTTATCAACAACGCGAAGTCCGGCTTGCCACCCATCAACCAGGACGTGCTCGATGGCGTAGTCAACACCACGTTTAAGAACGCGTACCAATATCTAATCGGCACAGCATTGAGTGCCGCTGCAGACGTAAAGATCGTCATGCCTGTTTTCACGCATGGTTACGATTACCCCTGGCCCGATGGCCGAGGCGTAATTTCATTCATCGGCTGGAAAGTCGGCCCATGGTTCGATCCAACCTTCAACGCGAAAAATTATCCGAACAGTGATGACGCCGGCTTACAGGAACGCCATGACATCGTCGTCCACTTTATAGACGCTTTGAATGCCATGCTCAGTAGTCTAGCCGCTGATCCGCAGTATCACGGGAAACTCTTCCACGTCGACACACGGCGTACCTTGCTGACCCGGCTTGAATGGGCAAATGAACTTCATCCTGGCAATCCCGGCTTCAACAAACTGGCAGACAGAATTGACGAGGCTCTCCAAGCGAATCTTTGATTGATCACCGACTCCTCGCATCGCAGGCACAAATTGCGAACAACCGTAGTGCCGGTCTATGATGCAGCTACTTTTTCTCTTTTTAATTTGGGGGGATCGATGACCAGACAAGTCGCAGGGGCAATCCTTGTGTGCGTCGTTCTTTTCACAAACGCGTTGTCACAAACAACGAATGCCACGCTGGGTGGAACCGTATCCGATTCGAGCGGCGCCTTGATTCCGGGCGTGACGATAACGGCGACCAACACACAGACTGGAATTGTAAACACCGTCGTTACGAATGAGGCAGGAGCCTACCAGTTCGCGAGTCTTCAGAACGGGCGGTACAACGTCCGCGCGGAATTGCCAGGATTCCAGACGCAGAGCCGCAATGATCTTGATTTCGGAGTTTCGCAACAGGTTCGTTTGAACTTCGTGCTTCAGGTGGGGAACGTTTCACAGGCCGTCGAAGTGAACGTTGCGGCCGACACGCTGATTGCTACAACGTCGTCTTCGGTCGGAGCTGTGCTGCCGGAGTACAAGGTCCGCGATCTCCCGCTCGTGACTCGAAACGTCATCGATCTCGTCGGCACGACCGCCGGCGCCTCGTCCAACAGCTTTGCCGGTGGCAGAATGAGTGCAATCAATGTGACCCGCGATGGCGTGACAACGACGGACGGGCGGTACGCGGCGCAAATGGGCGTTTCGACGACGACATATGTCAGTCCCGATCTGGTCGAAGAAGTGCGAGTCATTGTCGCTCCCGCTGACGCAGAACTGGGGCGGGGTTCCGGCCAAGTCCAGATGGCGACGCGCGCGGGAACGAACCAACTCCGAGGCAGCGTGTTTTGGACGAATCGCAACTCGAAGTTCGACGCCAACTCGTGGTTAAACAATTTCAATGGCGCGCGCAAGGATTTCCGAAATGGAAATCAATTTGGCGGACGCGTGGGCGGACCCATCCTGAAGAACAAGACATTTTTCTTTTTCCTTTTCGAAGGACAGCGCTATGTGACGAAGAAACAATTCACAGGCCCTGTCCTGACAGCGGAGGCGCGGCAGGGAATGTTCCGCTTCTATCCGGGCGTCCAGAACGGCAACGCGATTTCGAATAACCCTACTGTCGACAGATCGGGAACCCCTGTCAAACCAGCCGGTGCAATCGGCGAATTGACGTCCGTCAATATTTTCGGCCGCGATCCCAACCGGATGACGATGGACACATCCGGATGGGTGGCGCGCCTGCTGTCGAAGATGCCTTTGCCGAATGACTACACCACCTGCGGGCCTGCGACCACCGGCAGTAATTGCGATGGATTGAATGTCGCAGGATACCGCTGGCTCCGGCGCGTTCAGGGTGAAGACACGACCAATGGCGACGGGCAGGATACGAATCGCAACCAATACAACCTGCGCATCGACCACAATTTCAACTCTAATCACAAAGTCACTTTCAGTGGTACCTACGAGAAAAACTGGTCGATGAGCGAACAAAGCGGCATCACGAACTGGCCCGGAGGATATAGCGGCATCGTCTTGCGCAAACCGAAGTTTTATTCCGCCTCGTTCGTCTCGACTGTTTCGCCGCGAATCGTCAACGAGTTTCGCTTCGGATACCGGCAAGGTTGGCATTACGGATTTGGCTCCGCTCTCCGATACGATTCCGTCGGTGATGAGGTCCGCGGCTTGTTGGCTTCAAAGGAGGGCCAGTCATTCTTTCCAGCACACATCCTGTTTCCCGAAAATTTCATCGCAAATCTTGGTGGTAACGGCAGCCGTGGTCAAACCAGCCCCATCTTTGTCTACAACGACACATTGAGCTGGACAAAGGGCAAGCATGCATATAAGACGGGCGGCGAGATACGATTTAGTTCGTCACGCGGATTTAACGGAAGTGAAAATCCCGCCTGGCAGTTCCCGGGCGTAACGATCGGCGTAGGAAGCACGCCGGTCGTTGGCATATCCACGATCCCCGGACTTGTTGGAGCAAACGTGACGCTTGCGCAAAATGTTCTGCTCGATTTATCCGGATCGGTTTCCGGTGTCAGCCAAACCTACAACGTTCGGCGTCCAGCAAACGAATTTCAACCGATCACCCGGTTGCGCGACTATCACCAATCGGAGTTCGGCGCGTTCTTCAAAGATGATTGGAAGATTCGTTCGAATCTGACACTCAATCTTGGAATTCGGTATGACTATTACGGCGTCCCTTATGAAGCGCTGGGCACCATGACGAATCCAGTTGGCGGCACAGCCGGACTATTCGGTTTGTCCGGAAGCAGTTTTGCAGACATGTGGCAACCGGGAAGGATGCCGGGTTCGCTGACGCGCGTCGAGTGGGTCGGAAAGAACTCGCCCAACCCCGACAAGCAGCTTTATAAAGACGATTGGAACAACGTTGCTCCTGCTGTTGGTTTCAGTTGGTCCCTGCCTTGGCTGGGAAAGGAAAAAACTGTCCTGCGCGCCGGATATGGAAGCACCTATCAGGGCACCGTCGCTTACAACAATGGCCTGAACTTGTATCTCGGCGGTGTTCCCGGCGGAAGTACGAGCCAGAATTTGACCACGCTAGGATTGGGCGCAAATTACTACAACCTCAGCACAGTCCCTTTTCCGATACCGGCGCCGGCCGATAAGCCACTCTTCGTTTGGGGCCTGGATCGGCGAAGCGGAACGATGGCAGGTTTCGAAGACAATCGCGTCACACCATACACCCAGAATTGGAACATCGAAATTCAACGCGAACTTGCCAAGAACCTCACCTTTGAAGCGCGCTATATCGGAAGTAAAGGTACGAAGCTTTACGGCCGCATCAATCTGAATACCGTCAACATATTTGAGAATGGAATCCTGGACGCCTTCAGCACAACTCGCGAGGGAGGCAATGCGAAGTTGTTTGACGATATGCTGCGCGGCTTGAACCTCGGTATGGGAACAATCAATGGCACAACGGTTACGGCGTCGGCATCGTTGCGCGCGAACACGTTGACGCGAACGTTCCTGGCCAATGGCAGCGTGGGAGAGTTCGCTCAATTTCTGAACAGCTCGACAACAGTTACAGGAAAGGCCGGCGGCCTCCTGTTGAGCAACGGATTTCCGGAGAATTTCATCAAAGCGAATCCGCAGTTCAACGATGTTTATATCGATGGCAATCCCAGCAATTCGACCTATCATTCCATGCAACTTCAGGTCACCAAGCGGCTCTCTTCGGGATTCACGAATCAAACATCGTATACGTGGAGCCGTGCTCTGAGCGACTCGAGCAATGATGGCGGAAACACGGCCGCCGGGGCGGCTACGAATCACTTTTACGATCCTCGGAATCGTTCACTCAACAAGACACTAACAAGCTATCACCGCACAAACACCATCCTCAGCAATGGAACATACGAGTTGCCTTTTGGCCCGAACCGCAAATTCCTCAACAGCCGCGCCGGTTGGGTCGGGCATCTCGTTGAACAGTGGCAATTGGGGGCCGTCTTTAGTTGGAGTTCGGGAGCGCCGCTGGATCTCGTTGCTCCGATTTCGACCATTACTCAGGTCAGCGCCAATCTGCCGGTCATTCTCGGCGACTTTCCGAAAAGCAGCGGCAAGGTTACACCTGTAGTCGTGGGCGCAACGTATTTTCCCGATCTCAAACAGGTCACCGATCCGAGCCGTTCAGTTGTGACAAGCTTGCAGGGCCTCGACGGCCAATTCAGCAACCGTGCTATTGCCGATTCGACCGGCAAAATCATTCTCGCCAATCCGGCCCCAGGCAAACTCGGTACGCTCGGTCAGCGCTGGATCGAAGGCCCCGGACACGTTGGTCTCGATGTAAACCTGATGAAGCGCGTCCGCCTCGGTGAAGCCAAACAGTTCGAGATCCGAGTCGATGCCCGTAACTTCCTCAACACGCCGTACTGGGCGAATCCAGACACCAACATCAACTCGCCCAATTTCGGCAGGATGTTGGCATCGGGGTCGACAGGTTCGAATAATGCCGACATCAATACCGGGGCGCGAACGTTTACGATCAGCACGCGGCTGAACTTTTGACCTCGACGATACACTCGCGCTTGAAAGAGACTCTCATCTGCGTAATTCGCGTAATTTGCGGCTAGTCTTTCTTCTGTGCGTGCGCCATCCTCCCGTGCATTCGTCATTTATTTCCTCCACCAAATTCAGCGACAATACGGGCGGCCACGCGCTAAACGATGCACATCACCCAACCTGTTACGATGCTCACCGACTACGGACTGGCCGCGGCCAGTTTCATCTTTGCGTTGTTGGTTGCCCGTCTTATCGGACCCCGAACGAAAGTTTCCGCGTGGTTCTGGTGTGCCGCGTTTGTTGCTTCAGGCGTCGCGTCCGCCTCGGGGGGCACCTACCATGGTTTCTCAACGCATCTATCACCCGGAATGGTTCGCTCCCTGTGGAATCTTGCGATTTATTCGATGGGCGCAAGCGCCGCCTTCATGACAGCCGGAATTCACTCTGCCTATATCAAGCGAGAAGACGGTACCGTGAAGTGGCTGGTATGCGGAATTCTTGTCACGATCGTAGGCGCTGTTGTTCAGCAAAGCGGATTCCCGCATGTAGAGAATTTCAACCACAACGATGCCTATCACGTCATTCAGATCGTTGGATTGTATTTCTTCTTCCGATGCGCGCAGACGGTGAGAGACCGCCCGGGGATCGCCGCCTAATTACCCTTAAAGCGAGAATCAATCGGCGCCGCGGGACTGCTGGCGGGCGCGTCGGGGAACCCGACAGCCTGACCGGCAGGGGATAAACCGTGCGTCTTGATCTCGTGTTCGGTTTGACGTTGCTGGGCCATCACGCTATGAGTGCGGCCGTACGCGAAATAGATCACCAAGCCGACCGCAAGCCAAATGATCAGCCGGTACCAGTTTTCTGCCGGCAGCGAGAACATCAATAAGAGACAAGTCAGAATACCCAGAATGGGGATCAACGGCACCATTGGCGCGCGAAACGGACGATTCGCGCCCGGATTTGTCTTACGCATCACCAACACAGCACCGCAGACAATCACAAAAGCGAAGAGGGTGCCGATACTAGTCATCTCGGCCAGAATGCTCAGCGGTATGAACCCCGCCATGGAGGCAACGAACAGGCCTGTGAGGATCGTCGATTTCCAAGGCGTACGAAACCTCGGATGAATATCGCCGAAAAACCGTCGCGGCACCAGTCCATCGCGAGCGAGCGCAAGCATCACGCGCGGCTGGCTCAGCATCATCACGAGTAGCACCGACGTGATTCCTGTCATCGCGCCCGCGGCGACGAGGTATTGCATCCACTTCAAACCCACTTGTCTGAAGGCGTCGACGACCGGCGCATCAATATTGATGCTCTGGTACGGCACCATTCCCGTCAGCACGGCCGATACAGCAATGTATAGAGCTGTGCAAATGACCAATGACGCGATAATGCCTTTGGGGACGTCTTTCGCCGGTTGGCGCGCTTCTTCCGAGTGAACCGAGACGGAATCGAAACCGATATATGCAAAAAAGATGATGGCCGCGCCCGCAATCATCCCGAGCGGTTCTCCGCCCGTTGCGGTCTGGCCGAAGAGAGTGTGCCCAAAAAAGCTGACGCCCGTGAAGCCGAACGGGGCAAATGGATGCCAATTCGCGGCGCGAACAAAGAAAGCTCCGATGCCGATGACCATCAGCACAATGACTAGCTTGATGGCTACCATGACTGCGTTAAAGGTAGCGCTCTCCCGGATTCCTTTGACCAGAACGACAGTTAATAACAGTGTGATCAATATGGCCGGCAAATCAAAATAGGATCCGGTCGTGACAAATCCTGTCGTAGGGCAACCCGCTCCAACATTCAAACAGTAATTGAAAGGCGCAGTGTGGAATGCGGCTGGCAGCTTGGCAGGAATCTGGGAAATGCCTTCGTGGAATATCGGAATGAACTCCTGAAAATGTGCGGACCAGCCATGCGCGACTGTGGCCGCGCCGACGGCATACTCAAGCACCAAGTCCCAACCGATAATCCACGCGAAAAGTTCACCGAGAGTTGCGTAAGCATAAGTGTAAGCCGACCCAGCCACCGGCACCATCGAAGCGAATTCGGCGTAACAAAGCGCCGCAAATACGCATGCGAGTCCCGCCAGGACAAACGAAAGCATCAGCGCGGGGCCGGTTCGATCGTGGGCGGCTACGCCGGTCAGAATAAAGATACCAGTGCCGATGATTGCCCCCACGCCAAGAGCAGTCAGTTGTACGGGCCCAAGAATGCGGCGCAAACGATTCTCGCCTGCCATCTCATTAAGGAGCAAGCTGAGGGGCTTCGTTGCAAATAGATTGCTAGCCATCCGTGAACCTCCCATTACCGCGAGAATATCACAAGGAAATCGGGACTACCCGACTGCTTTGACCGGTTCAGGCGCTGCAGTGGTCTTCTGGCCGAACGCCGACCACAACATGGAGATGGATGTATAAACGACCACAGCGATGACGAGCCAACGAACGGTCTCCAGCGGAAGTTCCTTAACAATGTATGCAGCTAGAAGAACAGCAGGAATGCCACCAATGAATAGACCTACTGCGGCGCGCAAGTTGTAACTCTTCTCACGGATGAAACGAATGCTGCCGACGGGCATGAGGAACGCGCATGAGCCCATCATGATCGGGAAAGCCGCCTTTGGATTCATGCCGAGCAAACTTACGAGAATCATGCACGGGGCGTAGAGACCAATGCCAAGAGTCATCAATGCTCCGAGCATGAAATTCACGCCAACCGCAATTATCAATCTCAGACCACGAACGCCAAGAGCGTCGCCGCCACCGGGAAACAAGTGCATCTGAGTCATGAACATCAGGCAGGCAGCCACGATTAAAGCCATGCCCATTCCGATTTGAACATTGCGCTTCGGCCAGCGCGCAACGATGCCCGCGCCAAGCCAAGCTCCGACGATCGAGGCGGCGATCATCGAGAACAGTGTTAGCGGATCCACAGGAATGATTGTTGTGTAGATAAAGGTCTGTACGACGGTCGGTAAAGTGTGGCCGACATTCAATGTGCCGGGGATGACTCGATCATCCACCATCCGCGTCAGCCGGTAGAGGGTCGTCGTTGTTGCGAAGGAGCCGATGCCGAGTGTGTCGAAAAAGTTTGTGACAGCGCCCACAGCAATCTGCAACACCGTTTGGATGCCCGATGCAGTGTGCGCGGGCTTTGCAGGCGTTGCAGTCAGGGGCTTCGATGCGCGGGTCCACCCCGCAACAAAGACGGTGGTGACAACGCCTAACGCGGCAAGAAGGAGAATAATCGGATTCATGCCGCCGATACTACCACAGGGACATGGGCCGCCTAGGGTTTGCGATTCCGATTCTCTTGCGGCGGCCCGTGATCGTCGGCGCCGGCTATTTTCCCGTGCATCCTCTTGGTCCTGGGATCTTCCTGGCGCGTCTCCTTCGGCGGCTCCAATCGCACTTTTTTCGCGTAGTCCTCGGCTATTTTTGTTCGTCGGATCGGTACATTCTTAGACACTTCCGCTCCTCACCGCTTGTCGATCATAATTTCCCACTACCAGGATTGACGGCCGAAAAACGCCTTCGATAATGAAACTTGCCACCTACAACGTGAACTCCATCCGCATCCGGCTCGACACGATCATCGCCTGGCTCGAAAACCACAAGCCCGACGTGCTTTGCATTCAAGAAACGAAATGCCAAGACGAAGCATTTCCCGCACTGGTCCTTCAATCGACCGGGTACCATCTTCACTATCGCGGAATGAAGTCATACAACGGTGTTGCTGTCTTGACCCGAAAAGCGCCGGATCAGGTGTTCTATGGATTCGACGACCAGCTTCCCGAAATCGATGATGTGCGACTGATGCGCGTCGTTGTTGGCGGTATTCCCATCATCAACACTTACGTTCCGAACGGATACAAGGTCGGTACCGCGCAGCATGCATACAAGTTGAAGTGGTACGCCCGCCTAAAGAGCTACTTTGCGCAGCATCTCTCGCCTGATCGCCCAGCTCTGTGGTGCGGCGATATGAATGTCGCGCCCGAACCGATTGATGTCCACAGTCCGGAAAAGCACCTCAGGCATGTTTGCTTTCACGAAAGCGTGCGAGCCGCATACAAAGACGCCGTCTCTTGGGGCTTCATCGATGTGTTCCGTCACTTGTATCCCGACAAACAGCTATTCACATTCTGGGATTATCTCCGCCCCAGCTCGCTGGAATCGAACAAAGGCTGGCGGATCGATCACATTCTTGCGACACGGCCGCTTGCCGAGAGATGTAAACAAGTGGACGTCGACATCGAGCCACGTCGTGGTCCCCGGGCATCGGACCACACATTTTTGTGGGCCGAGTTCGATTAGGGTCCCCGCTGGGATCCAAGATTGACGTGGGTTTCGCCGTGTCGTACGATTCTGAACCTTGTGTTGATTCTTTCGAAAATCCTGATCGTGGTCTCAGTGATCGGACTTTTGAGATGTTCCGAGCAGTTCCGCCGCATGAGCCGCGAGACGGACGAACAGGCATTGATCGCCCTCAAGCGGATGATGCGTGTCACAGAAGACTGCGGATATCCGCGTCATCTCATACCTGTGCTCATATTACTGACAGCGCTTTCCTTTGCGCTGTCGGCCTACGTCACAACGGCTGCCGTCCGGTAATCAACTGAATTACAACAGCGACTAGCGCCAATATCAGGAGTATGTGAATAAAGCCGCCCAGCGTGTATGACGTGACCATGCCAAGCAGCCACATGATGAAAAGGATGACAAATAGCGTCCAGAGCATACCTTCCCTCCCAGACATGTCGCTGCACGCTGAGAGCCGGAGCGGAGTGGGTATTTTCGATTGGGTGGTGTTATTCCCCTCCTTTTTATTAAGGAGGGGAATATTGCCCTGATCTACCGAGCAACGTGACTGTTAGCTGATGGGCTTTGTTGTTGTTGTCGTTTTTTCGTCTGCTTTCGCTTCTGATTCAGCCTTCTCCACTTCCGCCTTCACATCGGTTGCGGACAAGCTTGGCCTCAGATCATGAATAGCCTTACCAAGCGACTCGGGATTGGTAGGGGTCGACGCGGCGGTGGTCCCGGCCGTCCCGGCCGTCCCAGCAGCAGGGATACCGGTCATCTTGGCTTTGAGGTCGGCGAATGGGATGTTCAGATTCTTTGAAACGTGGCACGCGGCGATAAACTGGCCTTGGTTCTTGAAGCCCATCGCTGCTGTCTTCAGGTCCATTCCGGCCGGAAGCATACCCATGATTTTCGCCTTCAATTGCGGATTGTTTTCGATGCGAGTTTCGAAGTTCGCGTCATGTTTCGTATCTTTGGTCGCATGACTTTGATTGTGGTCCGCATCTTTCCCATGATCACTTCCGTGGCTGGACGACTGGGGATCGTGACTGCTACCGACTGATGGTCCATGTCCGCTCCCTCGGCTTTGCGCGTACGTTGCGACATTACTCACGTACAGAACAATGCTCAGCGCAAATAAGATCACCATGAATCGTTTCATATTACCCTCCTTGACTAATGACCAAAATGGAAGCCGATTCCAAAGAACAATGTGTTCAAGTCGTAATTCACGCTGCGGCTGTAACCTGCATGGAAATCCACTGCGGGCGTAGGATTAACTCCAAACCACGCAGAGAGCCCGTGATCGTTGACAGCGTCAGCCTGCGCAAGCGTTTCCGGTTGGTTTTCAAACACTCTGTCCTTGCCGCTCGGTGAGGTCGGAGTAGTCGATGTCGAAGCTTTGCGGATCAATTTGCTGATAATTCGTTGTTGGCCTGCACCACGAACGGCGTATGCGGAAGCACCCAAGCGAAACTTGGACGAGACATCATAAGTCGCACCGCCCTCGAAGTGGCCCACTTTACCGAGCGAAGTGAAAGGTCTAATGAAGAACGCCGTATCGGAAACGGTGTTGGCCAAGCCAACACTTCCAAACGGAGTCACTGATGAAAACTTGTGGCTGAAGCGATTCGTCCAATCCGCGGTCACACGGCCGGTACTAAACCCACGGGTTTTATCACCCGTCGGTGCGGTGAACTCGAGACTTGACGTGTAGTTCAGCATATCGTTGTCGACTCCGGCCCGAAAACCGAGAAAGGCATTGCCGATCCCGCTCATGAGCCCGGTTGCCGTTGTCGTAGTTGTCGTAGACGTGGCCGTCGACGATTTGTTCACGAAATAAAACGGAACGCCTGTGTAGGTGGAGAAATGACGGCTGAAGTTGTAACCCAGGACGGGATCCGCTTTCGTAACCACGCCGGAAGAATTCGAACTGCCGTTAAAAGCCGCAGAGAACGACCAGCCTTGGTCTCCATCAGCGGCCACTGCTTGCAAGGGCAGTGCGATTCCTACAACGAGGATGGTGGCGCAAATCAAACGCATAACCTGCTCTCCTCTCAACGGACCTTTGTGTCTTTGGGTCTTTTTATTGTCAATCTTGAAATTTCAAACCACAAAGACACAAGGGGTTAGCGAATCACTTTGCATGCCGCAGGGCGGGGACGTCTGCTGCGAGGACTTTATCCTTCGGCGTGCTGATATAGCCCCGGATTCTGTCCTTATCGACGTAGTTGACAACGAACTCATATCGCACACGATCGTGGCCGACGAGGAAGGTTACCGGCTCATTAGCAGTCCGATCTTTCTTCAGGATCTCGCTGTCATCTGCATTGATCACCACATCGAACTTCTGGCGCTTTACATCCGTCTTCCTCAACTGAACCAGAACGTCTGCGATGCGCTCGTATTGTTTGCTCTTTTTGATATCGAATTCGGTGTAATCGCGCTCACCGCGCCGGCGCAGGTCAGCCAGTTCCGTCGAGTTGTGCGCGATCAGGGTGTTGAGGTCCCGCTTGCTGTTTGCAAGATCATCGCGCGTTGCGTCGAGATCTGTCCGAACGGTTTGCACGTCACCGGAAACGCCAGCGATCTTGCTCGTGGCGTCCTGTTGAAATTCATTCAGCTTGTTGTTCGCTTCCTCTTTGAGTTGGACGACCGCTTTCGAATCGGCCTTCGATGCTAGGTCTCTTCGCAGGCGTTGCACGGTTTGTGCATTTTCCTGTTTTAGCTTGTCGGCCAAATCGTGAGACTGTTGCAGTTCTTGAACGGTAATACCCATACGTTTCGTGACGACATCAAGATCCGTACTGAGCTGCGTGAGTTTCGAATCGTCCTGGTTGCGAATCGACTGCAACTCGCGCTCAACGGAGCCAACGCGCTCTTCCAAAGTGCTGCGCATCGACATCATCCCGTAACCCTGCAGGCCTAGTAACGCCAGACAGCCACCTACAACCAATGTTGTTTTAGATCTGAGCCACTCCATTTTATTGCCTCCCAAAATCAGGCTAAGTAAGACTTAGCACGTAGGAGCATCAAAGCAAGGAGGCTACCAATCGTGCTTCGACGCCGAGCCTGTTTTTCAATGCGTTACGGCGTGAAGTGACCTAGGGCAGAGTTTCGCACCCGAATCCCTGGAAGTTTTTCCATCTTTGAGCGCTCATTTATTGATAACGAGTGTTTCGGCAATCATGTCGTGCAGGGCCTGTTTTCTGGAAGTGAAGGCCGCCATGATGAAGCCGATACCAAGGGTGCAGACGGAGATGTATTTTGCGAAGTGCCTGCCCGTCGCTCGTGCGAATGAAATACGCTGACCGTTGATTCCGGTCACGGCGACGGACATGGCGCGTTTGCCGACGGTGGCTTGCCATTCCGAGCTCAGCATAAAAGCTTCGTAGAGCCATGGGCCGACAAACGAAAGCACGATGCCTGCGCCGAACGTCGCCGCGCTGACTACACCCGTGGCGACTGCGACGATAATCGCATCGATGATCATAGCCACGAAGCGTACCCAAAACCCTGCGTAAGGTGTCGTCTGTATACCGGCAGATGGCGCGACTGGTTTTGCTTGGAGCGCTGTCCCACAACTTTGACAGTACATTGCTTGATCTGGATTCTGGTTGCCGCATTTGGGACAAATCATGGCGCGAAATTCTATCACGCCAACCCAGGCACCCAGAGAGAGCGGCCGGTGAGTTCATGATGATCGAGACCCGCGGCTTTATCCATCAATGCCAACGACTGCGGAAGATCAATTCTGAACCGCCATTCATCGTTGTGTCCTCCAAGTTCCTTCCATTCCGCCGACCAATCGTCCCACCATGAAATCGAACGCCGCGCAATGGGTTCGATGATTAAAACCGGCGCGCCATTTCGAGCGACCTTTGTGAAGTCCCGCCGAAACCGATCGCGTGAATGCACATCGAGTTCATTGATGGTGAAAGCCGCGATGACAGCAGTCTCAGGCGGAATTCGCAGCGTCTTGAGGTCCGAAACCATCGCCGAACCCGGAATGCCCAATTGCTCATACGTCCACTTGCATTCTTGAATCGCCCAGTTATTTCGATCCACGCCAAGCAGTCGCGGCAACGGCTCGGACTCCAATGCCCAAGCCGCACCGGCTACACCTGTCCCGCAGCCGATATCCATAATTGCCATGCTCGCAGGAAGCCGCGCTCCGAGCGCCCGAACAATCTCGCGTACCAGAAGAAAGTGCAGCGGGCCGAAATACATGGCAAAGGCCGCTCGCTTCCCGGCGCCGCCAAACGCCCCGCCACTATCGATACGCTCGCGACGCTCAACGTATAGAGAGGACAGGGACTGAACGGCCCTCCGGATTTCCGAAAACTTTAGATTCTCCAGATGCCGGCGTTCTAAAGCCTCAAACCAGTGAACAAAAGGATCGTCACGCATGTCTAATAAACGCGCCCGTCGAACGTTACTAAAGGTGAGGCTAGGATGGAAGACACGAAGTCCGCATGGATCGCGGCTGCTTTAAACAAGTACGAAAGCCATCTCGTTCGCTATGCAACTTGGATTCTCGGCGATATCGAGCGGGCGCGCGAGATCGTTCAGGAAACGTTTCTTCGCCTGTGTAAGGAAACGCCTACGCGTGTCGGAAATCATCTGGCCCAATGGTTATTCACCGTTTGCCGCAACCTGGCCTTTGACGTTCGAAAGAAGGAGAGCCGCATGAGTCCTCTGACGGACCCGGAGACGATACCGACGATTTCTGCTCGGCCCGGCACCTCGCTCGAGCATGACGAAGCGATCTCGCAGGCGCTTCGAATCATGGAAACGCTGCCGAAGAATCAACGCGAGGTCTTGCGGCTCAAATTCCAAAGCGACCTGAGCTACAAAGAAATTAGCGAGATCACGCAATTATCCGTCACCAATGTTGGTTTCTTAATCCATACCGCAATCAAAACGCTGCGCAAGGAACTGCTCGCGGAGTCCGCAAAGGGGAGAGTCCGATGAATATCAATCCTGATGATCCAAAGTGGACAGCTTACGTTCTTGACGAACTTGGCGAGACGGAACGGAAGCAGATGGAAAAGGAACTGGAATCCTCAGCCATTGCCCGTGAAGCCGTTGACGAGATTCGCCTCACCACATCATTTCTGCGAGAAGAACTAGCAAAGGAGGAGTGGCCCCCACTGTCTACGCTGCAAAAGCAGGCTATTGCAGCAGCGGCCTCGCCTCACCGACTACGCCCGGTCTTTCGGTGGGCTGCGGTTGCCGCATCGGTGGCCGCCGGCATCGTGATTATGGCGGGACTTTTAACAACATCGTTGCTGCGTTCGCGTCAAGCCGCGAGTGAAGCGTTACCGACTTATGGCGGACAATTGGCTCTCCCAGCCGAGACGCAACTCAAAAACGAAACGGCTGTTGCTAAACGGGATAAGGATCAGGTCACTGGGAAATTAGCCGATGCGGGCGCCGAGCAGGAGCGACGGCGACAGGAGGGGGCATACGCTCCCACCGCCCTCTATCAATACGCTCAGCCGCAAGGTATCGCCGGTAACTTTGCCGAAAAGAAAACTGTTGATACGCCTTCCGGTCCCGTTCCAGCAGCGCTGGATCGCGCAGACAGGCCGCGATTCAATACGGAAGCTTACGACCTCATCACTGACAATCCGTTCATTCGCGTATCACAAGACTCGCGCGCAACTTTCTCCATCGACGTCGACACTGCATCCTATGCAAACATCCGGCGATTCCTGACAATGAACCAACTGCCCCCCAAGGATTCCGTTCGGATTGAAGAAATGATCAACTACTTCACGTACGACTACCCATCACCAACAGGACGGCATCCGATCGCCGCGTACACCGAGGTAGCGTCAGCGCCTTGGAAACCGGACCATCGGCTCGTTCGCATTGGCCTCAAAGCCAAAGAAATCGACGTCACGAATCGACCGCCGAGCAATCTGGTTTTCTTGATCGACGTCTCCGGCTCCATGGCCACACCCGAGAAGCTGCCGATGTTGAAAAGCGCCATGAAGCTGATGGTCGAAAGACTGAGCGAAGGCGATCATGTGGCGATCGTCACTTATGCCGGCGCGTCTGGTTTACGATTGCCCTCCACCGCAGGTGATAAGAAAGAAATCATCAATGCCGCAATCGACAGCCTGAACGCCGGAGGATCGACCAATGGCGGCGCGGGCATCGTTCTTGCGTACGAGACCGCGACGTCGAATTTCATCCGCGGAGGAACCAACCGCGTGATCCTGGCGACGGATGGAGATTTCAATGTGGGCGTTACCAGCCAAGGAGACTTGATTCGCATCATCGAAGAGAAGGCGAAGAGTGGCGTGTTTCTGAGTGTACTTGGTTTCGGCATGGGAAATTACAAAGACTCCACGCTCGAAAAACTGGCGGATAAAGGCGATGGAAACTATGCCTACATCGATACGATGAATGAAGCGCGCAAAGTGCTCGTCGAGGAGATGAGCGGGACATTATTGACCGTCGCCAAAGATGTAAAGATCCAAGTGGAATTCAATCCCGCCGAAGTGAATGCGTATCGCTTGATTGGTTATGAAAACCGCGCGCTTCGCCACGAGGATTTCAACGATGACAAGAAGGATGCCGGCGATATGGGAGCGGGGCATTCGGTCACGGCTTTGTTTGAGGTTGTGCCCCGAGGAGTCGAGATCGACATCCCTGGCGTCGATCCGCTCAAATATCAGCAACCGGCGCAACCTCTGGCGCGTGGTGCACGGGGAGAGATCTTGAACTTGAAGATCCGGTACAAAGAACCTGAAGGTGACGCGAGTCAACTATCGGAAACGGCCGTTATCGATCGCGGAGCGGCATTCAACAGTGCCAGTGCGGATTTCCGGTTTGCGGCGGCTGTTGCTTCATTTGGAATGATCCTTCGGGAATCGCCTTACAAGGGACAGTCGAATCTCGAATCGGTCATCAACATCGTAGAGAAGAGTCGCGGCGCAGATAAGAATGGCTATCGAGACGAGTTTGTGCGCCTGGTGAAAAGAGCACAAGAACTGAAGTGAAATTCCAGGACGGTTGCGTCGTTTCCCTAATTCAAATTGGGGACAGTCCCCATTTTCTTGTAGTTCAGAAAATGGGGACTGTCCCCGATTTCCCCTTAATACCGCCGGCCTCCGCCGCCGGCACCGCGCCGGCCACCACCACCGCCGCGATCCTCGCGGGGAGCCATTGGCCGGGCTTCAGCAACCGTCATATTGCGCCCGCCGTATTCAGCCCCGTTGAACTTCTGAATGGCGTCCGCCGCTTCTTGGTCGGACGACATTTCCACAAAACCGAAACCTTTGCTGCGGCCGGTATCGCGATCCGTGATGATCTTGGCGGATTGAACGTTTCCTGCCTGAGCGAAGATTTCCTGCAAGGCTTCATCGGTTGCACTGAATGGAAGATTTCCAACGTAAAGCTTCTTACCCATGTACCTCCTTCTAGAGACGCGGAGGACATGAGCACCAATGCTCGAGGACACTGCCGCGACTAGGAACCAAAGTTATATCACCGGTGAAGCCGTTATACAATTCGCTTATGACTCGCTTTCGGGTTGGCGATCTCGTTCGGATTTCCAAACACGACGTTCTCCGGCCCGGCGACGCTGGAATTGTTCGGAAAGTCCTAGATAATCCTACGGGCCACGAATCGCTTCAGGAATACATCGTCGAATTCGGCGAACGCGTGATGGATGAGGTGTCCGAGGAGGGATTCCGCATACGCGTTCACAGCGATGCACGAGTGCATTGCTATCTCAGCATCAATCTCGAAGATGCAAACGATCCCGTGGACTAGCGTATCTACTTCGCGTCCAACCATGCGGCCCGCAACTGCTTCGCTTGGGGGGAAGCGTTTGTCGTTTCCTCAATTCTATAGTCGTAGAGATCCGGCTCGCCGAGTTCGATGCTTAAATCCATCGTGCGCCGGAAGCGCCGTACCGTCACTGGCACGCGATCGCCTTGTTTGTATCGATTGAGTACGGAGGACCAATTGTCTCGTGAGACATTCGTTCCACCAATGGACACGAGCACATCGCCCTGCTGCAATCCTCCCCGTTCGGCCGCCGAATCTGTCCGAAGAGCGCCAAGGCGAAGGGATTGCCGTTCGTCGCGATCAATGACGATTCCGGCCGTATAGGGTTGGGCAGCCGGAGATTTCACCAAACGCAAACCCACAGCCGCGAGAGCCGCATCATACGGAAGCGGATCGACACCTCGAACATACTGTGCAAACCACTCGGTCATGTCTCGCCCGGCAACTTCAGAAACGACCCGAGCGAAGTCTTCGATCGAATAACCGCGGCCCTTCAAGTAATACGACGCGTTCGAACTCTTGACATAAAACTCATCGTAAGCGCGGCGCATCACATCATCGAGAGATCGCCGCCCATTGGTCCAGCCACGAATCAGCAGATCGAGATTCAACGCGATCAACTCGCCTTTCAGGTAATAGCTCAGCGACGTATTGTCGAGGTTTGTCCTCTGCCGGTGCAAGGCAGAATCGATGAACGGAGCAGCCATCGAGGAAGCTTCGGCGCTCATCAGTTTATTCGCTGCAGAATTCTCGATGGTCGAAATGGCGT
>JACXTT010001997.1_pt1 | contig 33061 bp, 26 predicted proteins | sample 9270951 | NCBI WGS metagenome assembly JACXTT01 (sample SAMN15532306, study PRJNA645909) | rock metagenome | isolation source: weathered quartz diorite | place: Puerto Rico | collected 2017-06-21
CCAGTTCGAGCATTTTGTCATGACGGTCAGCTTCGGCTTTATCCATGAACAAGCGCTCCAGATCTCGGCTGCTGCGGTATACCACTTCGACGGCCATTCACCACCTCACATGCCTTCACGATAGTTGTGTTTTGCAATTACTGTATTTATATACAGCTAAAAGCATAAGCGAATCCCCAAGGTTTGGGTAGTGGCTTTTTAATGTAGTCCTGTTTCGTGGTTTGTCAGCTAGACCGCGCGCCTTCATCGCGAGCAATCGAGCGTCGACCGACTGCTCCTGCGGGACCGGGTCCATCACCAGAAAGTGGCCCCCTCGCCGCAACGTGCCCCGAAACCCGTTCCCCTCATCTCACCCCTGTCCCTGGCCTTTTTTCTGCATGTAGGGACAATGGTCATCTTCCACCCGCATCATCCGATCAAGCCGAACCAAGGAACCTGCACCGTGAAAATCAATTGGGCCGAGAACCTGCGACAAACCGTGCATCAGGTGGCCGAGTCCCTGGGCAACCTGTTCGTCGAGTCGTTCCATTACCTGGCGCTGTTCGCCATCGGTGGGGTCACCGCCTGGGCGGCGGTCATGGAATTCCTGACGATGATCGAAGGGGGGCAGCTCAAGATCGACGACATCCTGCTGCTGTTCATCTACCTCGAACTGGGGGCGATGGTAGGGATCTACTTCAAGACCAACCACATGCCGGTGCGCTTCCTGATCTATGTGGCGATCACCGCGCTGACCCGGTTGCTGATCTCCAACGTGTCGCACCACAATCCGCCGGACATGGGCGTGGTTTACCTTTCCGGTGCGATCCTGCTGCTGGCGTTTGCGATCCTGGTGGTGCGCTATGCCTCGTCGCAGTTTCCGTCGGTGAAGATCGAGCATCCGCAACGCAAGACCGGCGAGGGCTCCAGCGAGCATCCGGAAGTGGAGAAGGGTGATCTTTAGGCGGTAGGAGGTAGGCGGTAGGAGCGAGCTTGCTCGCGATGGTAGCCGGGACACAGCGGGGTATCTGATTTCCCGCGTTAGCGTTGACGCCCATCGCGAGCAAGCTCGCTCCTACATCATCGACATCATCAGTTGGCCCAGCCACCGGCGCGCAGATGCCAGCCGTCGTTATGCCGTTCCCAGTGCGGGTGCACATAGCGATAGCCTGGGCGAACCTGCTCCCAATGCCCGTGCATCGCCACATAGCGCCGCCCGTCCCAATGCCAGTAACCCCGCGCCCAGACGAAACCGGAGCGATAGGCTGGCTCGACTTCGATCACTTCCTGTGGCGGCGGTTGCGGCGCCACCACTTCCACGTATTGCGGTGCTGGCCGTTCGACCACCACCTGGCGCTCGTGAACCACGCGCTCCTGTACGCAACCGGAAGCCGCCACGACTACCGCTGCAAGTGCTGCGTAACGTAAAAACATGTTGCCTCCTCGAAATGGTCCGCCCCATGGCGTATGCCTGGGGAACGAATCGGTGCCGTTTTTTATCGCCGGCTAGGCTTGTTGTAACAGTATGTATCTGTCCGGATCCTGAACCCGACACAGTCTTTTTTGCCTCCAGAGCCATTTGTCACAGACCTTAGGCAGCATAGAACTGAATGCATCATTGTCAGCATTGGTACAGCCAGTTCGACAGACACTGGGGACGCAAGGATTGATGCCCCTCTCACCTTTGGAAGCCTCTTGATATGCCAGTACCGGGTGCTGTTCTACGTTGTCTGGGTTTGTCGGTTTGTCTGGCGGCGGCATTTCCCGTCTTGGCTGTCGCGGCACCTGCCGTGCCGTTGAGTCCCGCCGACTCGGCCTGGCTGCGGCGCGACGGTTTCGACCTGGATGCGGCGAACGTTGCGCGCTTTCGCGCCATGGGCCGCAGCGGCTTGCTGGAGGCGCAACTGGCCGACCGTATTCGTGACCCGTTGCCGCCTGGCATCGACGCGCAATTGCGCGCGTTCCCGATCCTCGCGCAACCGTTGCAGGCGACCTTGCTCGCGTTCAAGCAGCGCCAGGAACAGCTCCAGGAAATGCCGGACGGCGACGCCAAGGTCGAGGCGAAAAAGTCCCAGCAGCAACAACTCAATGACGCCGCCGATCAGGCTCGGCAAATCACTCTGTTGCACGCGGTCTATGGCAGCAATCAGCTCAAGGAACAGATGGTCGGGTTCTGGCTCAATCACTTCAGCGTGTTCGCCGGCAAGGGTGCGGTGCGCCTGATGGCGGCGGACTATGAAGAGCGGGTGATCCGTCCGCATGCCCTGGGCAAGTTCAAGGACCTGCTATTGGCTACGCTCAAGAGCCCGGCGATGCTGGAGTTTCTCGACAATGCACAGAACGCCCGGGGCAAGGTCAACGAGAACTACGCCCGCGAGCTGATGGAGCTGCACACCCTGGGTGTCGGCTCCGGCTACACCCAGCAGGATGTCCAGCAACTGGCGCTGATCCTCACCGGCGCCGGGGTGATGCCGCTGGACGGCCGGGTACAGAAGTTCGGGCCGCGGGTCGCGCCACTGGTGGTGCGCGACGGGATGTTCCAGTTCAATCCCAATCGCCATGACTTCTCCGACAAGGTGCTGCTGGGCGAGCCGATCCAGGGCACGGGTTTCGAGGAGATCACCCGGGCGGTCAACCTGATCACCCGGCAGAAAGCCTGTGCGCAGTTCATCTCGCACAAACTGGCGCAATACTTTGTCGCCGACCAGCCGCCGCAGTCCCTGGTGGACCGCATGAGCGTGACCTTCCAGCGCAGCGATGGCGACATCGCCCAGGTGCTGCGCACGCTCTTCGAGTCGCCGGAGTTGCTGCAAAGCGCCGGGAAAAAATTCAAGGACCCGACCCAGTTCGTGGTCTCGGCGGTGCGCCTGGCCTATGACGGCAAGCCCATCGCCAATCCTCGGCCGATGCTCAACTGGCTCAATCAGTTGGGTGAGCCGGTGTTCGGTCGCCAGACCCCGGACGGCTGGCCGCTGGACGCCGCCGGCTGGGCCAGTTCGGGGCAGATGTCGAAGCGCTTCGAAATTGCCCGGGCCATCGGTTCGGGCTACAACCGGTTGTTCACTCCGGAAGGCACTGACAAGGCGCAGGGCGGTTTTCCCATGATCACCACACCGCTCTACTACGAAGCCATCGGTCCGCATCTGTCGGCGGCGACCACTGCCGCGCTGAATCAGGCCACCTCGCCCCAGGAATGGAACACCTTTCTGTTGTCCTCACCTGATTTCAACAACCGCTAACGTCGTGCTCCCCAGGAAGGTGCTGCAATGAATCGTCGAGACTTTCTGGTCGCTTCAGCGGTCGCCGCCGCGACCCTACCGACCTTGTCGTTCTCCGGCAAGCTGTTTGCCGGCCCGGTGCAGGCGCCGCGCTTTCTCATGGTGTTCCTGCGGGGTGGCTACGACTGCAACAACCTGCTGGTGCCGTATGCCAGCGATTTCTACTACGAGTCGCGGCCGACCCTGGCGATTGCCCGCCCCGATCCGCACAACCCCAACAGCGCCATCGCTCTCGATGGCCATTGGGGACTCCACCCGGTGCTGCGCGATTCGCTCTACCCGCTGTGGCAACGCAAGCAGCTCGCGTTCGTGCCCTTTGCCGGCACCGACGACCTGTCGCGCAGCCATTTCGAAACCCAGGACAATATCGAGGCGGGCCTGGCCGGCGACCAGCACGGTCACTATGGCTCGGGCTTTCTCGCGCGCCTGGCCGGTGCCCTGCCCGGCAGTGCGCCGATTGCCTTTACCGACGCCTTGCCCCTGAGTTTCCAGGGCGGCCGGGATATTCCCAACCTGTCGTTGCGCGGGGTTTCGAAACCGGTCTTCGACGAGCGCCAGTCCTCGATCCTCGCCTCGATGTACAGGGGCACGACGCTGGCCGCGCCGGTGTCCGACGGTTTGCAACTGCGCCAGCAAGTGTCGAAGGACCAGCAGGACGAAATGACCAAGGCCGGACGCGGCGCGCAGACGGCGCAGAATTTCGCAGCCGAAACCCGGCGCATCGCCACCCTTATGCGCGACCAGTATCGGTTGGGTTTCGTCGATGTCGGCGGCTGGGACACCCACGTCAACCAGGGCAGCATCCAGGGTCCGTTGGCCAACAACCTGGCGAACCTGGGGCAGGGACTGGCGGCGTTTGCCGACGCCATGGGCGACCAGTGGAAAAACACTACCGTGGTGGTTGTCTCGGAATTTGGCCGGACCTTCCGCGAGAACGGCAACCGCGGCACCGATCATGGGCATGGCACGGTGTATTGGGTGCTGGGGGGGAGCGTGCACGGTGGGCGTATTGCCGGCGAGCAGGTGGCGGTGGCCCCGGGCAGTTTGCTGCAGAACCGCGATTACCCGGTGTTGAACAATTACCGTGATCTGCTGGGCGGCGTGCTGGGACGCACCTGGGGCTTGTCCGCTGCGCAACTTCAGAGCGTTTTCCCCGGCGCGCGCCCCAACGGGTTGCAGTTGGTTTAGCGCTGACTTAACGAACCGGCAAGGTCAGCACCCGCCCGGTTATCGTCGCCGGGCGCCCCACGCGATGGCCGCCAGTGTTCCACATCGGTGCGGGGAGGGTCGCCAGCTGGAGACTGCCACTGTCGGTCATCGCCGTGAGCATCTCCAGCGCACTGTGCCCCTGCTCGATGGCAATGCCGAATTGCACGCTCTGGATCAGGCGCTTGAGGCGCTGCGGATCATTGCGTTGTTCGGCGCTGATCATCCGCTTGGCCACCACCCCGTCGGCATTGGACAGGGTCAGCATGATGTCGCCGTCCAGCCCCTGGAGGCTGAGGTTGACCCGGTATTCGGGCTGGAAAGCGTCGTTGATCAACTGGAAGGGGTTGTCCATGTGTATCACCACTCTGATCGATACCTGCATTCATTGACTGCTCGGCGACCGGGTTGGTTCGTCGGTACCGGACCGGCGGCAGGCCAGGCGCCCTGACCTCATGTCGGGGCAGCATTGCAGCGATGAATTTGCAAGGCCTGTGCCGAGTAAACGACCGTTCAGTAGAAACGCCGTGGGTCGGCGTCGATCAGGCTGGCCAGCTTGGTCAGGGCAAAGCGCAGTTCGTCCCGGCTGGTGGGCGACATCAGGACGATCCGCACGCTGCGGGTGTGTCCCAGGCGCTCGGCCTGGAACTGCGTGCCGCTGAGCACCAGCACACCGTTGGCCCGTGCCAGCAGGGTGAATTCATCGCCGCTCCAGGGCTCGGGCAGGGTCAGCCACAGGTGGTAACTGTAGGGCTGGGTGGTGATCTGCAAGCCGCGAAACACTTCGGCGGCGATGGCCTGGCGGGCGGCCGCTTCGTTGCGCTGGGCCGCCACCAGCCGTGTGTCCAGACCTTCACTGAGCATCATGCTGGCCAGTTGCGCGGTCAGTGGCGACGGCATCCAGATACTGCTGCGGACCATGGAGGTCAGGCGCGACAGCAGTTTTGGCGGGCTGTACAGGTAGCCGATGCGCAGGGCCGGCATCACCGATTTCGACAGGCTGGTGAGGTACACCGAGCGGTGCGGGGCATAGCTGGACAGCGGCTTGATCGACGGGTCGCTGGCGAGGAAACCGTAGATATCGTCGTCGATGATGAGGAAATCGAACTCTTCGGCAATCGCCGCGATCTGTGCCCGGCGCGTGGCTGACATGATCGCCGTGGTCGGGTTCTGGCAGGTGGCGACGCAGATCAGCAACGCCGGTCTTTCCCGCAGGCAGCGTTCGCGCAAGGCTTCGGGAATGATCCCTTCGGCGTCCATTTCCACGCCGCCGAGCCGCCGTTCCAGGCCATGCGCCAGGGAGATGATGCCCGGGTAGCAGAGCGCTTCGCAGAGCACCAGGTCGCCGCTGTTGCTCAGGGCACTCATGGCGACCATCAAGCCATGTTGCGCGCCGGCGGTGATCACCACCTGTTGCCATTGCGCATCGGGCAGCGACTGGCGCAGCCACTGCGCGCCGGCTTCACGGTGGGCGGGATGGCCACCGTCGGGAGCGTAGTCCAGGGCACGGGCGAAATCCGCGTCGTTGGCCATGTTCACCAGGGCATCGCGCAACTCGTGTTCCAGGGGCTCGCCGTGGGGCTTGATGATCGACAGGTCGAGCAGGTCGGCCGGCCCCGCCGCCAGCAGCGCTGGCGTCTGCTGGCGCGTTGCGCTCGGCGCGCCCTGTTCCAGCACATAAGTGCCGCGTCCGACTTCGCCCTGCACCAGCTTGCGCCGCTGGGCCTCGCTGTAGGCCCGGCTGATGGTGCCAGGCGTGACTTCCAGCGCCTGGGCCAGTTCACGCAACGTTGGCAGGCGGGTGCCGGCCTTCAGCGCACCGCTGGCGATATCCCGTGCCAGTGCATCGGCGATGGAGAGATACACCGGTTGGTTGAAGTCGCTGAGCCGAGGAACCCACATGCGTGATAGCTACCGATCCTGAAGAGAGTGGAGGGGAGCTTATCACAGGGTCTGTCAATCTAAATTGATTCTATTGAATCGAATCAATTTTTGCGGTTATATGCGCTTAAGTCGATTCAATCGAATCAATGCCTCCCACGCTCAGGTACCGACGCTCATGAGTAACCTCAGAAAGGACTTTTCGTTATCGGCGCTGATCGCCGGCTTCATCGCGGTGGTCATTTCCTATGCCGGCCCGCTGATCATCGTGTTCCAGGCGGCGTCCCAGGCCCATCTGTCCAATGACCAGGTGTCGTCGTGGATCTGGGCGATTTCCATCGGCAGCGGCGTCACCGGCCTGCTGTTGAGCTGGCGCCTGCGGATTCCGGTGATTACCGCCTGGTCGACGCCCGGCGCGGCGCTGCTGGTATCGATGCTGCCGACGGTGTCGTTCGCCGAGGCGATCGGTGCCTATGTGGTGGCGTCGGTGATCATCCTGGTCATCGGCTTGTCGGGGGCCTTCGACAAGTTGATGAGCCGCCTGCCCAAGGCCATTGCCGCGGCGATGCTGGCGGGGATCCTGTTTCGCTTCGGCGCCGAGTTGTTCACCTCGATCCGCCTGCAACCGGCGCTGGTGTTGTCGATGATCGCCGTCTACCTGGTGTGCAAGCGCTTCTCGCCGCGCTACGCGATTCTTTCGGTGCTGATCGTCGGCTGTGCCTTCGCCGGGGTGATGGGTGAATTGAACCAGGCGGCGATCACCGTGGCGGTGGCGCAGCCGATCTTCACCGCGCCGGAGTGGAGCTGGCACGCGATCATCAACATCGGCCTGCCGCTGGCCCTGGTGACCCTGACCGGCCAGTACGTACCCGGTATGGCCGTGTTACGCACCGCCGGCTACACCCAGCCGGCCCGACCGATGATTTCGCTGACGGCCGCGGTCTCGGTACTGCTGGCGCCATTCGGTGCCCATGGCCTCAACCTGGCGGCGATCACGGCGGCGATCTGCACCGGTCGCGAGGCCCACGAAAACCGCGACAAGCGCTATGTCGCCGGGATTGCCTGCGGGTTTTTCTACATCCTGATGGGCACCTTCGGCGCGACCCTGGCCTCGGTGTTCGGCGCCTTGCCCAAGGAATTGATTGCGTCCCTGGCCGGGCTGGCGCTGTTCGGCGCGATCAGTGCCGGGCTCACGGGGGCCATGGCCGATGAGAAACAGCGGGAAGCGGCGTTGATCACCTTTCTGGTGACGGCGTCGGGCATGAGCTTCCTGGGGTTGGCGGCGGCGTTCTGGGGGCTGATCTTCGGCCTGGTGGCGCATTTCGTTCTCAGCTACACCCGCGAGCGCCAGGTACAGATGGGGCTGCGCGACGCGTGATACGGCGCAGTGCCGGGCAAGGACGTCCGGTGCTCCACGCTGTTTTGGCGAGCCCGCAGCTCGCCTTTTTTTTGAGTTTGTTGCAGGAAATGACAGCAGAGCGACTCGACAGAACTCCCGACATTACCAGCGCTTTACACGCTTGTCCGGCTATTTCGTCGGATAATTATTTATCTTTTCAAAGGGCTTGAATTGTTTTTCCAACTGCCCAACTCTGTCATCAAGAGGTCATCTTCAGCACGCTTCCAGGCGCTGCCGACGGGCCTCTTGCAAGCTAGCTGAAATAAGGGAAGAACTATGCAAATCCAAGTCAATAGTGATAACCATATTCAAAGCAGCATTCGACTGGAGGAGTGGGTCCGGACGAGCGTCGAGAGCGCGCTCGATCGTTATGAAGAACACCTGACACGGGTCGAAGTTCACCTGGCGGACGAGAACGGCGACAAGCCCGGTCCCCACGACATGCGCTGCCAGATGGAAGCGCGGCCAAAAGGCCATCAACCGATTTCGGTCACCCACAAAGCCGATACGCTGGAACAGGCGATCGATGGCGCGGCCACAAAACTTGAACACGCACTGGAGCATCTGTTCGGCAAACTGCAAGCCAAACGCCCGACCGCCATCAAGGGCGAGCGCCGCGACCTGGGAGACGCACTGCTGGAAGAGGAGTTCGAAGAGAAAGAACGTGTACGAATGGCCGCCAACGGCTGATCGCCAGCACTGACTACGACGGGCCTGCATTGCAGGCCCGTTTTCGTTTGGGCCAGTGCCGGGTGTTCTCGTGTCCCACCGGGTTGTCGGATATCTTTGCGTATGAGAATTTTTATCATTAGTATTGGCGTCTTTTCACGCTGACTTGCCGCTGCTCGGCGGCGGGCTGTTGCTGGGAGTGTCGCTGTGAACCTGGCCATGCGCCCCCCCGAGAACCCGGATGCCGAAGGGACCGAGCTGCATGCCGGTCGTGCGCAGTTCCTGCAAGTGTTCCTGTCCCAGCGTTCGCAAATGGAGGCGCTGGTCAGCCGCCGGGTCGGTTGTCGCGCGACGGCGGCGGACCTGGTCCAGGACCTGTTCCTGCGTTTCTGGCGGCGGCCGCTGGTCCAGGTAGAAGAACTGAGCACCTACCTGCTGCGCTGCGCCGGCAACATTGCCATCGACCATCTGCGCAGCGAGGGGGCCCGCGTGCGAGTCAATGAAGGTTGGCTGCCCGAGCTGCAGGATAACCAGAGCCTCGAGCCCGAGGCTGCGCTGGAGGCCGGTAACGACCTGCGCCATGTCGAGGCGGCGCTGCGCAGCCTGCCGGAGCGCACGCGGCAGATTTTCCTGCTCAACCGTATCCATGGCCGCAAGTACGCCGAGATCGCCAAGGCCATGGGGCTTTCGCAAAGCGCCGTGGAAAAACACATGATGCGCGCCCTCGAAGCCTGCAAGGCCAGTCTTCGGGAGCCATGCACCACACGTCTGCCAGGGAAAGCATCGTGATCCATTCTTCCAGCATTACCGTGACACCCGATCAGGAACAGGCCGCGCTGGCCTGGCTGTGCCGATTGCACGATCAGCCGAGCCGTGGCGATCGGGCGCGCTTCAGTCTCTGGCTGAAAGCCGACCCGGCGCATGTCGAGGCCTACGCCCGGGCCCAGGTGCTCTGGGCGTTGAGCGAGGTGCCGGCGAACACCTTGGCCCGGGAGGAGGCAGTGGCCTTGCAAGGTTTACTCGCTGCCATGGACCGGCCCAAGTCAGCAACGCGCTGGCGCTGGTCGGCGGGTCTGGCGATGGCTGCGTGTCTGCTGCTGACGGTGTCCATTGGCCTGGGCTTCGAACCCAAGCGCTGGCTCGACGATCTCGGCGCGGACTATGTTTCGCTGCCGGGGCAAGTGCGTACGGTGACCCTGGCCGACCTATCCGAAGTCACCCTGGACACCGACAGTGCAATCTCGGTGAATTTCAGCGCTGGCGAACGGCATGTGCGGCTGCGTCGCGGTTCGGCGTTTTTCCAGGTCACGCATACCGGCGCACCCTTTGTGGTGGATGCCGATGGCGGCGAGGCGCGGGTGCTCGGGACGCAGTTCGAAGTGCGCCTGCAACCGGGTGGTGCGCGGGTGACGGTGTTGTCCGGGCGGGTCGGGGTCCGGGCGAGCCCGGGCGCGTCGCAACAGATTCTCGGCGCCAACCAGCAGGTGGCTTATGCCGACGGTTCGACGCAGCCGCTGCAGATGGTGAACAGTGACCAGCTGTTGGCCTGGCGCCAAGGTTGGCTGAACTATTCGAAAGTCACCTTGGCCGAGGTGGTACAGGACCTGGGCCGTTATTACCCGGGGCGGATCCTGGTATTCAACGACAGCCTGGCGGCACGGCGAGTCAGCGGCAGTTTTCCGAGCAAGGATCCCCGCGCGGTGCTCGATTCGCTGCAAGGGGTGCTGGGGTTCGAACAGCACAGCCTGCTGGGGCGGGTCATCGTGTTGCGCTGACCGACCAGGCGACACCGACCCTTGTAGGAGCCGGCTTGCCGGCGATGGCGGCCGAATAGGCGATGCAAGGCCCACTGCCCATCGCCAGCAAGCCGGCTCCTACAGGTTTTGTGTCGGGCTGCCGATTTGCGTAACGGCTCCCTCGGAAAATATTTTCAAAATAAGGTGAGGTAAACCAACAGCCCATTCGTGTAGTGGTTGAAAGTGCGATTCATTCGCATTAAAGATTTCTCTACACACGGGTCGCACACATGAAGTCCAGGGCAAAATCGGTGGCAGGCAGTTCGGTCAAGCGGTGGTTCGGCGCATCGGCGCTGGCGGTTTCGGGGCTGGCCTTGCTGCCCCTGAGCGTGGCCCTGGCGGCCGAGTCCGTGGCGCAACACAGCGCCCAGTTCACCTTCGCCATTGCCGCCAAGCCGTTGCCCCAGGCCTTGAGCGACTTCAGCAGGGTCACCGGCCTGAGTGTGGTCTACACCGACGAAGCCGCCTATGGTCATCAGGCGCCGGCAGTCAGCGGGCAGATGAGCGCCGAGCAGGCCATGCAGCGACTGTTGGGCAACTCCGGGTTCACCTTCCGCCGCACCGACGATCACACCCTGGCCCTGGAACCCTTGCCGACCCAAGGCGCGCTGAATCTCGGCGCCACCACCATCAACGCCGACCAGCAGGCCGACTCGACCAGCTACCAGCCGCCGCAGGTCACTTCGGTGGCCCGTTCCAGCGCTTCGCTGCAGGAAATCCCGCAGTCCATCAACGTGGTCTCGGCCCAGGTCCTGCGTGACCAGACGCCACGCAACCTGGACGACGCGCTGAAAAACATCAGCGGCATCACCCAGGCCAACACCCTCGGCAGCACTCAGGACGCGGTGATGATTCGTGGTTTCGGTGACAACCGCAACGGTTCGATCATGCAGGACGGGATGCCGCTGGTGCAGGGCCGGGCGCTGAACGCCACCACCGAGCGGGTCGAGGTACTCAAGGGCCCGGCCTCCTTGCTGTACGGCATCCAGGATCCGGGCGGGGTGGTCAATCTGGTCAGCAAGAAACCCCAGTTGGAGCAGTACAACGCCGTGACCCTGCGCGGCTCGACCTATGGCTCCGGCAAGAATGGCAGTGGCGGCAGCCTCGACAGCACCGGCGCACTCGGCGATTCCGGGTTGGCCTACCGCATGGTGCTCGACCGCGAAGACGAAGATTACTGGCGCAACTTCGGCGCCCACCGCGAGAGCCTGATCGCCCCGTCCCTGGCCTGGTTCGGCGACAGCACCAAGCTGCTGCTGTCCTACGAGCACCGCGAGTTCCTGAGCCCGTTCGACCGTGGCACCGCCATCGACCCGCGGACCAACCACCCGCTGGCCATTCCCAAGGATCGCCGGCTCGACGAGCCGTTCAACAACATGGAAGGGCGTTCGGACCTGGTCCATTTCGAAGCCGATCATGACCTGAACGACAATTGGAAGGCCCACTTCGGCTACAGCTGGAACCGTGAAACCTACGATGCCAGCCAGGTCCGGGTGGTCTCGGTCAATCCGGCCAAGGGCACCCTGGTGCGCAGCATGGACGGCACCCAGGGCGCGCTGACCACCGATCGCTTCACCACCGCCAGCCTCGATGGCAAGGTGGATGTGGCCGGCATGCAGCATGACCTGGTGTTCGGGGTAGATGACGAATACCGCAAGATCTACCGTTCCGACCTGATCCGCCAGAGCCCACTGACAACCTTCAGCTACCTGAACCCGGTCTACGACCGCGAAGTGCCGGGCACAACCGTCAGCGCCAAGGACAGCGACCAGACCGACCTGCTGCGCAGCGATTCGGTGTTCGCCCAGGATTCGATCCACCTCAACGACCAGTGGATCCTCGTCGCCGGCGGACGCTACCAGATGTACGACCAGTACGCGGGCAAGGGCCGACCGTTCCAGGTCAACACCAATGGCAACGGCGAGAAATTCGTGCCGCGCGCCGGCCTGGTGTACCGCTACACCGACGAGCTGTCGTTCTATGGCAGCTACACCGAATCGTTCAAGCCCAACTCCAACATCGCCCCACTGGCGCTGACCAGCACGATCCGCCTGGTACTGGACGGCTCGATTGCGCCGGAACAGTCCAAGGCTTGGGAAATTGGCACCAAGCTGGACATTCCGGGACGCATCACCGCCACGGCGGCTTTGTTCGATATCCACAAGCGCAACGTCCTGGTGGCCGTCGCCGATGGCCTGACCACCGAGTACAGCGTGGCCGGCCAGGTGCGTTCGCGGGGGCTGGAACTGGATGTCAGCGGTCAACTGAGCGACCGCTGGAGCCTGATCGGCAGCTATGCCTACACCGACGCCCAGGTCACCCACGACGCCAATTACCAGGGCAATCGGTTGCAAAACGTGGCGAAGAACGCCGGTTCCCTGTCGGCGGTCTACGACTTCGGTTCGATCATGGGCGGCGGCGACAAGCTGCGCGCTGGCGCAGGGGCGCGTTACGTTGGCCAGCGTGCCGGCGATGTGGCGAACACCTTCGAACTGCCGGGCTACACCGTGGCCGATGCCTTTGCCACCTACGACACCCGGGTGGAAGGGCAGAAGGTCAAGTTCCAGCTCAACGTGAAGAACCTGTTCAACAAGGTCTACTACACCTCGGCGGTCAGCCAGTTGTTCGTGTCCATGGGCGATGCCCGCCAAGTGTCGGTGTCCAGCACCCTGGAGTTCTGATGAAAAGACTCAGTGCAGTCCTGTTGGCCCTGGGCCTGAGTGCCGCCGCTCTGGCGGCGGCACCCGGGGATGGGCGCCTGTACCATCGCGAGCATCAGGTGACGTTACCGGGCTCCGGTGACAGTTGGGGCTTCGCCGCCCTCGACCCGACCCGGCCGTACCTGTTTCTCGCCCGCCGGGAAAACGGCCTGAGCGTGTTCGACGTGGCGAAACAGCGCCTGGTGAAAACCCTCGAGCATTCGGCGGGCGCCAATGCCGTGGTGTTCGTGCCCGAACGCAATCGCCTGTTCGTGCTCAACACAGACGGCAGCCTCGGCGTCGTCGAGCTGTCGAGCCTCAAGCTGCTCAAGCGTATCCCGGTGGCCCAGAGCAATCTCAACAGCGCGGTGTATGAACCGCGCACGGGCCAGGTGATCGTTGTCAGCGGACGGCGGGCGGATCGTTCGACGCTGTTTGTCTTCGATCCACAGCAGGAAAAGATCACCGCCGCCCATGAGTTGGACGTGAAGAAGATCGACCCGTTGCTGGTCAAGGGCGATGGCAGTTTCTTCCTGCCGATGCGTGACGAGGGCACGGTGGCGCGGTTTTCCGCGAGCAGCTTCGAAGTGCTCGACAGCTGGCGCTTCGACGGTTGCGCCAAACCCAGCGCCTTGGCCCGGGATGAGCAAGGGCAGCGGTTGTTCGTCGCCTGTCGTGGCGAGCAGCCACGGCTGATCGTCGCCGACCTGGAAAGCGGCGCGGTCAAGGCCAGCCTGCCGATCACCCGGGACGTCAATGCGCTGGCCTGGGATGCCACCCGGCGTCGGCTGATCATCCCCAGCGGGGTGGATGCCAACCTGACGCTGGTCGCGCAGACGGACGTCGATCATTACTCGTTGCAGGGGAGCGTCAGCACCTTGCCGATGGCCTACAACATGGCGTTCGATCCGGCGAGCGGCAAGGTCTACCTGCCGGCCATGGACTTCACCCAACCGGCAGCCGCCAAGGGCGAACCCAAGGCCGATCCGCTGTTTCACGCCAATAGCTTTTCCGTCACCACGCTGGTGCCTTGAGCCACAGACCCTGTCCCCGGAAAAGCCATCACCGCGCATGGATTCCCGGGGCAGTGTTACCGCATAATTCCCCCTGTTGACTCGATAAGTGTCTTGTTCTTACGTGCCTCCTGAGTGATGAGCCGCTGCCGTTGGCAGGGGCTTTTTTGTATTTTTTCGGTTGAGTTAGAGGCGGAAGATGAATTCGGTACAGGGTTTCATGGGCAAGGGTGCCGCACTGGCGTTGTGCATGCTGCTGGCGGCCTGCTCGAGCAAGGCGCCGCGACCTCCCGAGCCGCCCAGGACGGTGGTCCTGCAAGCGGCGCAGTTACCACTGCCGCTGCCGCGCTCGGCCTTTTGCGCAGGGCTCGACAGCGTGCTGCGCGCCCCGGCGTTGGATGGTGCGATGACGTCGTTGGTGGTGCGCGAGGCGAACACCGGCAAGCTGGTGTGCGAATTCAACCCTGAAAGCCGACTGATTCCGGCCTCCAGCCTCAAGCTGGTGACCACCGCGGCGGCGATGGAGGTCCTCGGCGCCGACTATCGTTTTTCCACCACGCTGCTGAGCACCGGCGTGCAGCAAGGCGGGGTGCTGACGGGTGATCTCTACCTGCGCGGCACGGGTGATCCGAGCATGCGCCTGGAAGACTACCAGTCCCTGGCGGCCGGACTGGCCCGCAAAGGCATCACGCGGATACGCGGACGGCTGATCTTCGATGACACCGCCTTCGACCACGAGCGGCTGGGGGCCGATTGGTCCAGCAGCGATGAACAACAGTATTTTTCGGCCCAGATTTCCGCGCTGAGCGTGTCGCCGAACGCGGACCTCGATGTCGGCTCGATCCTGGTGACCGTGCGCTCCGCCGGCGCCCGCCAGCCTGTGCGGGTCAGCTTCACACCGGCCAACCATTACATGAACGTAGTCAACCGTGCCAAGACCGGTCGCGGCGGACCGCTGGTGGTCAGTCGGGGCCATGGCGGCAACCTGTTGCGCATCGACGGCGCGCTGCCCAAGGGCGCCGAGCGGATTGCCCAGGTCAGTGTCTGGGAACCGACCGGGCTGGTGGCCGACCTGTTCAGGACCGCCTTGGCCCAGCAGGGCATCGCGGTGGAAGGCGGCAGCCTGCTGGGGGTCGCCACGCCGGCCTCGGCCCAGCCGCTGGTGGAGCACCAGTCGCCGGTGCTCGCGGAGCTGATGCCGCCGCTGCTCAAACTGTCGAACAACAACATGGCGGAAATCCTGCTCAAGTCCATGGGCCGCAAGACCGCCGGGGCGGGCACGGCGGCGGCGGGCGTGGCGGCGGTGAACGGATTTTTGCAGGGGCACGGGGTGTCGCCGGTCGAGTTGTTGCAGTTCGATGGTTCCGGCTTGTCGCGGCGTAATCAGGTCTCGACCCGGACCCTCAGCGACATGCTCGTGGCCGTGCGCGCGCGACCCTGGTTCCAGTCCTGGTACGCGGCGCTGCCAATCGCCGGCAATCCCGAGCGGATGATCGGTGGCACCCTGCGCAAACGCCTGCGCGGCACGATGGCGGCCAACAACGTGCATGCCAAGACCGGCAGCATGGGCGGTGTGTCGGCGCTGGCCGGTTATGTCACCAGCCTCAACGGGCGGCAGTTGGTGTTCGCCATGGTGAGCAACAACTACCTGGTGGGGGGACGGCAAGTGAAGGCGGTGGAGGACCGGGTCGTGGTGGCCCTGGCCAACAAGACCGACTGAAGAGGGGCTATTGAAAACGCCACATAACCTGTAGGAGCCAGCTTGCTGGCGATGGCGGCCGGAAGGTCGATGCAAGGCTCACTGGCCTCATCGCCAGCAAGCTGGCTCCTACAGGGACCGTGTTCTGCCTTAGCGCTCGAAGGCCTGTCGGTACTCGCCGGGCGCGCCGCCCAACACCTGGCGAAAGCGGTTGGCGAAATGACTGGCACTGGCAAACCCGCAGGCCAGGGCAATCTCGCCCAGTGGCTGGCGGGTCGCGCGCAGCAGTTCACGGGCCCGCGCAAGGCGCCGCGCCAGCACATACTGATGGGGGGGCAAGCCGAAGCTTGCGCGGAACATCCGCGCAAAGTGATATTCGGACAGCGCGCATAACCCGGCCAACTCGCCCAGGCTCAACGGCTGGTCCAAGCGACTGTCGATGTACTCCACCAACAGGCGCCGCTGGTGCGCCGCCAGGCCACCTTTCAGGCGCAAGCCCTGACGCAACCCCACCTGATTGAGCAGCGCATGGCCGAGCAACTCGTGGGCCAGGCTGCTGCTGAGCAGGCGTTCCCCCGGCTCGTCCCAGTTCAGGCCGATCAGTTGGCGAAAGCGCCGCGCCTGCTGCGGGTCGTCGAGAAAGGTGCGCTCCTGCAATTGCAGCTCGCGCGGTTCACGGTCCAGCAGGGTCACGCAGCCGACGGCGAACTGTTCCGGACTGAAGTACAGGTGCGCCAGGCGGATACTGCCGTTGATCACCCAGCCGGACTGGTGCTCGGCGGGCAGGATGCAGAGCTTGTCCGGGCCGCCCTTGGTGTCGGGGCGATCACGGCGAAACGTCCCGGTGCCGCCGGCGATATAGCAGGACAGGGTGTGATGGCTGGGCGCCTCGTAGTCCTGGGCGTCGTGGTGGTTGCTCCACAAGGCCGCCGCCAAGCCGTCGCCGAGATCGGCGCTGTGTTCCAGGCGCGAATTGGGCGAGCGGTTCAGGGCCTGAAAGACTTGCAGGGTATCCAGTGCGGGCATGGTCTGTTCTCCAACGCCTTGCATCCTACTCCGTCGACACCGCCCTGGCAGCCTGGGCGCCGACAAAAGCGCAAGTTTTTGCAAGCGCTGGAACGAGCGGCCACCGACACTGAGACCTGTCTTCGGGAGTCCGTCTCATGAACCTGTTTCTGTACCTGCTTACCGTGTTGATCTGGGGCACCACCTGGATCGCCCTGAAACTGCAATTGGGCGTGGTGGCGATCCCGGTGTCGATCGTCTATCGCTTCGGCCTGGCGGCGCTGGTGCTGTTCGTCATGCTCCTGCTCAGCCGCCGCCTGCAACCGATGAACCGGCGCGGCCACCTGATCTGCCTGGCCCAGGGGCTGTGCCTGTTCTGCCTGAATTTCATGTGCTTTCTCACCGCCAGCCAATGGGTGCCCAGCGGCCTGGTGGCGGTGGTGTTTTCCACCGCGACCTTGTGGAATGCCCTGAACGCCCGGGTGTTCTTCAAGCAGAAGATCGCCCGCAACGTGCTGCTGGGCGGGGCCCTGGGCTTGCTCGGCCTGGGCCTGTTGTTCTGGCCGGAACTCTCCGGGCACAGCGCCGGCCCGAACACGCTGCTGGGCCTGGGACTGGCGTTGCTCGGCACGCTGCTTTTCTCGGCCGGCAACCTGCTCTCCAGCCTGCAACAGAAGGCCGGGCTCAAGCCGTTGACCACCAACGCCTGGGGCATGCTCTACGGCGCTTTGATGCTGGCGACCTACTGCCTGTTCCAGGGCATCCCGTTCGAGATGGAATGGAGCACCCGCTATATCGGCTCGCTGCTGTACCTGGTGATTCCGGGTTCGGTGATCGGCTTCACCGCCTACCTGACCCTGGTCGGACGCATGGGGCCGGAGCGCGCGGCTTATTGCACGGTGCTGTTTCCGCTGGTGGCGCTGAACGTCTCGGCCTATGCCGAGGGCTATCACTGGAGTGCGCCGGCCCTGCTCGGGTTGGTATCGGTGATGCTGGGCAACGTCCTGGTGTTCCGCAAGCCGGGGGTGCGGAAGTTGCCCATGCCGACCTCGCTCAGCCCTTCCAGACCTGGGGATTGACCAGGTCGCGCGGCCGCTCGCCGAGCAGGGCGCTGCGCAAGTTGGCCAGCGCCCGGTTGGCCATGGCCTCGCGGGTCTCATGGGTGGCCGAACCGATATGCGGCAGGGTCACGGCGTTCTTCAGTTGGAACAACGGCGATTCGGCCAGCGGCTCCTTCTCGTAGACGTCCAGCCCGGCGCCGCGAATCGTGCCGTCTTGCAGGGCCTGGATCAGCGCCGGCTCGTCGACCACCGGGCCGCGGGAGATGTTCACCAGGATCGCGTCCGGTTTCATCAGGCCCAGCTCGCGCTGGCTGATCAGATGACGGGTCTTGTCGCTCAAGGGCACTACCAACACCACGAAGTCGGCTTCGGCGAGCAGGGCGTCGAGGCTGCGGAACTGGGCGCCGAGTTGTTGTTCAAGCTCCGGCTTGCGGTTATTGCCGCTGTAGAGAATCGGCATGTCGAAGCCGAGCCGGCCACGACGGGCCACGGCCGCGCCGATATTGCCCATGCCGACGATGCCCAGGGTCTTGCCGTAGACATCGCCACCGAACAGGGCCGGGCCGACGGTGGCTTGCCACTGTCCGGCCTTGGTCCAGGCGTCCAGCTCGGCGACCCGGCGGGCGCTGCTCATCAAGAGCGCGAAGCCCAGGTCGGCGGTGCTTTCGGTGAGCACGTCCGGGGTGTTGGTGAGCATGATCCCGCGTTCGTTGAAGTAGGCCAGGTCATAGTTGTCGTAGCCGACCGAGACGCTGGAGACCACTTCGAGCTTGCCGGCGTTTTCCAGTTGGGCGCGCCCGAGCTTGCGGCCGACGCCGATCAGCCCGTGGGCGTGGGGCAGGGCTTCGTCGAACTGGGCGCTGAGATCACCGCGCTTGGGATCCGGGACGATCACCTCGAAATCCTGGCGCAGGCGCTCGACCATGGCAGGGGTGACGCGGCTGAAGGCAAGTACGGTTTTTTTCATCGCAGGGCTCATCGAACGGCGGGAATACCAAGCACGCTATCATTTTTCGCCGGATTTGTGCGCTGGATTCTGACTCTGACTTGTAGGAGCGAGCTTGCTCGCGATGAACGTCAACGATGACGTGGGGTACCTGATGCCCCGCAGTGCCTGGGGCTCCATCGCGAGCAATCGAGCGTCGACCGGCTGCTCCTACAGTATTCAGGGGTCAGTTGGCGATACGCACGCTTTTCAACTCATACGCCGCCAACTCGGCCTGATGCGCCGCGAGGATTTCCGGCAAGGTACCGCGCAGGTACTCGACCCAGGTCTTGATCTTGGCATCCAGGTACTGGCGCGACGGATAGATCGCGTACACGTTCAGCTCCTGTGAGCGGTAGCTGGGCATCATCCGCACCAGGCTGCCGTTGCGCAGGCCCTCGATGGCCGCATACACCGGCAACACGCCGACCCCCATGCCGCTGATGATCGCTGCCTTCATCGCATCGGCGGAGTTGACCAGAAACGGCGAGGTGGCGATGTTCACCACTTCCTGGCCGTCCGGGCCGTCAAAGGCCCAGCGGTCCAGCGCGATCACCGGGCTCACCAGGCGCAGGCAGGCATGGTTGAGCAGGTCGCTGGGGCGCTGCGCGCTGCCGTTGGCTTTGACGTAGGCCGGCGAGGCACAGACGATGCTGTAGGTGATCCCCAGGCGCTGCGAGACAAAGCCCGAGTCCGGCAGTTCGCTGGCGAGCACGATGGACACATCGTAGCCCTCGTCGAGCAGGTCCGGCACCCGGTTGGCCAGGGTCAGGTCGAAGGTCACGTCGGGGTGGCTCTTGCGGTAACGAGCGATGGCATCGATGACGAAATGCTGGCCGACCCCGGTCATGGAATGCACTTTCAACTGTCCGGCCGGGCGCGCATGGGCATCGCTGGCCTCTGCTTCGGCTTCCTCGACATAGGCCAGGATCTGTTCGCAGCGCAGCAGGTAGCGCTTGCCGGCCTCGGTCAGGGCGATGCGCCGGGTGGTGCGGTTGAGCAGACGGGTTTGCAGGTGGGCCTCAAGAGCCGAGACCGCGCGCGAGACGTTGGCCGTCGTGGTGTCCAGTTGCACGGCGGCGGCGGTAAAGCTACCGGCTTCGGCCACGCAACAGAAGGCGCGCATGTTTTGCAAAGTGTCCATGGAAAGCTCTCTGGAGTGACAGCAAATTGTGACATGAAGTAACAGGGGGAGGGGCATTCGACGAAGGGATTATCGCGTTAACCGTAACAAAGATTCGCAGAAACGGCCTCTTATCGCCTGACAGGCGGCCCCCTAGAATGGCCGCCACCGGTTTCTCCCACCTCAGGAATTCGCAGCAGTGCCGCGTCGCATCAGCAGAGAGCTGAAGACTCTCAGTGTTTGGGCTTTATCCTTGACCCTCGGCGGCTGTATCGGAACCGGAGGTATTGCCCCACAGGGGCAGACCCTCGCCGCCAACAGCCTGCTTACCGACCAAGCGATCCAGAGTGCCGAGCGCGATGCGCACTGGCCGGCTGCCCAATGGTGGCAGGCCTATGGCGACCGCCAGCTCGACCAGTGGATCGAGCGCGCGGTGCAAGGCAGCCCGAGCCTGGCCATGGCCGCCGCCCGTGTGCGCCAGGCCCGCGCGATGGCAGGGCTGGCCGAGTCGGTCGAGTCCGTGCAGATCAAGGGCGACGCCGCGCTCAAACGCCACAATTGGGGTAAAGACCAGTTCTACGGCCCCGGCGAACTGGCGGGCACCACCACCTGGGACAACAACGCCGCCGTGGGCCTGAGCTATTCCCTGGACCTCTGGGGCCGGGAAAGTAACGCCAGCGAACAGGCTGTCGACCTCGCCCACATGAGCGTCGCCGAAGCGCGCCAAGCCCGGCTCGAATTGCAGAACAGCATCGTGCGCGCCTATATCCAGCTGTCGCTGCATTACGCCCAGCGCGATATCGTCGAAGCCACCCTCAAGCAGCAGATGCAGATTCTCGACCTGGCGCAAAAACGCCTGAACGGCGGTCTCGGCACCCATTTCGAAGTCAGCCAGGCCGAGACGCCGCTGCCCGAGACCCATCGCCAGATCGATTCGCTGGACGAGGAGATCGCCCTCAGCCGCAACCAGCTGGCGGCCCTGGCGGGTGTCGGGCCGGGCGAGGGCGCACGCCTGCAACGCCCGTCGCTGTCCCTGCACACGACCTTGAAACTGCCCTCGGCGCTGCCCGCGCAATTGCTCGGCCAGCGTCCGGACGTGGTCGCGAGTCGCTGGCAAGTGGCGGCCCAGGCCCGCGGCATCGATGTCGCCCACGCCGGTTTCTATCCCAACATCGACCTGGTCGGCAACCTCGGCTACATGGCCACCGGCGGCGGCCTGCTGGGGTTTCTCGCCGGCAAGAAATTCAACTACGGCGTCGGCCCGGCGGTTTCCCTGCCGATCTTCGACGGCGGTCGCCTGCGCGCCGAGTTGGGCGAAGCGGCGGCGGGCTACGACATCGCCGTGGCGAAATACAACCAGACCCTGGTCAACGCCCTCAAGGGCATTTCCGACCAGTTGATCCGCCGCGAGTCCCTCGACAAACAGCAGGTATTTGCCGCCGAGTCCGTGGCCTCGGCGCAGAAAACCTACGACATCGCGATGATCGCCTACCAGCGTGGCCTGACCGACTACCTCAATGTGCTCAACGCCCAGACCCTGCTGTTCCACCAGCAGCAGATCGAACAGCAAGTCCAGGCCGCGCGCCTGAGTGCCCATGCCGAACTGGTCACCGAACTGGGGGGCGGGCTGGGTGCGGGCAACGACGTGCCGGCCGAGAGCCGCACCGTCGCGAACAAACCACCGGCCGTGCTGGCCGCCTTCGATCACTGAGAACCGCGTCATGACTCCCTTGCCCGCCCCGGTGCGCTGGCTGTACTCCCTGGAATGGCGTCGCGGTTTCTTCGACTGGGCCCGTAGCGACGGCGTGACCTGGATCTACATCTTCAAGGTCCTGGCCGCCGCCTTCCTCACCCTGTGGTTGGCCATGCGCCTGGAATTGCCGCAGCCGCGCACCGCGATGATCACCGTGTTCATCGTCATGCAACCGCAGAGCGGCCATGTGTTCGCCAAGAGTTTCTACCGCTTCCTCGGCACGTTGGCCGGCTCCGCGGTGATGGTGGCGCTGATCGCCCTGTTCGCACAGTACACCGAACTGTTCCTTGGCGCGCTGGCGATCTGGGTCGGTGTCTGTTCGGCCGGCGCGCAACGCAACCGCAACTTCCGCGCCTACGGCTTCGTGCTCGCCGGTTATACCGCCGCGATGGTCGGCCTGCCGGCGTTGGCTCATCCGGAAGGTGCGTTCATGGCGGCGGTGTGGCGGGTGCTGGAAATCTCCCTGGGGATCGTCTGTTCGACCTTCGTCAGTGCCGCGATTCTCCCGCAGAGCTCCAGTGCGGCCATGCGCAACGCCCTCTACCAGCGCTTCGGCGTGTTCGCCGGGTTTGTCAGCGCCGGCCTGCGCGGCAGCCATCCGCAGACCGCCTTCGAAGCTGCCAACGTCGGCTTCATCGCCCAGGCGGTGGGCCTGGAAGGGCTGCGCAGCGTCACCGTGTTCGAAGACCCGCACATGCGTCGGCGCAACGGTCGGCTCAACCGGCTGAACAGCGAATTCATGACCCTCACCACCCGTTTCAACGCCTTGCACCAGTTACTTGAGCGCCTGCGCAGCCGGGGTCGGGTCGAGGTGCTGGCAGCCATTGAACCGGGCTTTCCGAACCTGGGCGCCCTGCTCGACGACTTTGCCGGTCGCGCCCTGACCGACGCCGATGCGCAGCGCCTGGCGACCCGCCTGGCCGACTACAAGCGGGGGTTGCCGGAGCAGGTGCGCAGCCTGCGGGCGAGTTTCGAGCAAAGCGCGCCGAGCGAAGCCGACCTGCTGGATTTCCACACCGCCTACGAATTGCTCTATCGCTTCGTCGAAGAACTGCACAGCTATGCCCTGACCCACGCGTCCCTGGCCGATCACCGCCACGAGCGCGAACAGTGGGACGAGCCCTTCGTGCCGAAAACCAACTGGCTCGCCGCCTCGGCGTCCGGCATCCGCGCCGCGTTCATCCTGATCGTGCTCGGCGGCTACTGGGTGGCGACCGCCTGGCCGAGCGGGGCAACCATGACCCTGGTGGCCGCCGCCACCGTGGGCCTCGCCGCCGCCACGCCGAACCCCAAGCGCATGGCCTTCCAGATGGCCTGCGGGACCTTGCTCGGCGGGGTGATCGGCTTTGTCGAAATGTTCTTCGTGTTTCCCTGGCTCGACGGTTTTGCGCTGCTGGCCCTGACGCTCGCCCCGGTGATCGTGTTCGGCGCCTTTCTCGCTTCACGCCCACGCTATGCCGGGGTCGGCCTGGGCCTGTTGATCTTCTTCAGCATCGGTTCGGTGCCGGACAACCTGACGGTCTACAACCCTTACGCCTTTATCAACGACTACCTCGGCATGCTCATCGGCATGCTGGTGTGCGCGGCGGCGGGGGCGATCATCCTGCCGCCCAACAGCCGCTGGTTGTGGAAACGGCTGGAGCAGGACCTGCGCGAACAGGTGGTGTTCGCCATCAGCGGCAAGCTCAAGGGCCTCGGTTCGACCTTCGAAAGCGGCACCCGCGACCTGCTGCACCAGGCCTACGGCCTGGCCGCCGGGCAGCCGAAAGTGCAGAGCCAGCTGTTGCGCTGGATGTTCGTGGTGCTGGAAGTCGGTCACGCGATCATCGAGCTGCGCAAGGAACAGGCAATCCTGCCGGTGCACCCGGCCTATGCCGAATCGCAACCGTGGCGCCAGTCGATCCGGGTCATGGGCCGGGCGCTGATACGCCTGTTCATCCAGCCCAACGCGATCAACCTGGAACGCGGCCTGGTGGCGGTGGATCACGCCATCAGCCGGGTCCAGTCCACCGACGAGCCCTTTGCCCGGCACTTCGACACCTCGGCCCTGCGCCGGGTGCAGAGCTACCTGCACTTTATCCGCACCTCGTTGCTGGACCCGCAATCCCCGCTGGCCGAGCTGGGCCGTCCACAAGGAAATCCGCATGCCTCGTGAAATCGCTTTCCATGGCGTCTATATGCCGACCATGACCCTGATGTTCCTGATTGCGGCGGGGCTGGGCTGGGCGCTCGACCGGTTTATCGCCAGCCATGACTTGTACCGCTTCTTCTGGCACCCGGCGCTGCTGCGCCTGAGCCTGTTCTGCTGTTTGTTCGGCGCCTTGGCGCTCACTGTCTACCGTTGAGAACGACCTGATGAAAAAGCTTTTCAGCCTGATCGCCACCTTGCTGGTCCTGGCCCTGGCGATCTGGATCGGCCGGGTCCTGTGGGTCCAGTACATGGAAACGCCCTGGACCCGCGACGGCCGGGTGCGTGCCGATATCATCAACGTCGCCGCCGACGTCACCGGGGAAGTGGTGGAGGTGCCGGTGCGTGACAACCAGGTGGTGAAGAAGGGTGACCTGCTGATGCAGATCGACCCGGAGCACTACCGCATTGCGGTCAAGCAGGCGCAGTCGCTGGTGGATTCGCGCAAGGCCACCTGGGAAATGCGCAAGCTCAACGCCCATCGTCGCGCCGACCTGGACAACCTGGTGATTTCCAAGGAAAGCCGCGATGACGCGAGCAACACCGCCGACGCGGCCCTGGCTGATTACCAGCAGGCCCAGGCGCAGTTGGAGGCGGCGCAGTTGAACCTGGCACGGACCCAGGTGCGGGCGGCGGTGGACGGTTACGTCACCAACCTCAATGTGCACCGTGGTGACTACGCTCGGATCGGCGAGGCGAAGATGGCGGTGGTCGATATGAACTCGTTCTGGGTTTATGGGTTTTTCGAAGAGACCAAGCTGCCGCATTTGAAGGTGGGTGACCCGGCGGATATGCAACTGATGAGCGGGCAGGTGCTCAAGGGGCATGTGGAGAGTATTTCGCGGGGGATCTATGACCGTGACAACCCGGAGAGCCGTGAGCTGATTGCTGATGTGAACCCGACCTTCAACTGGGTGCGTTTGGCCCAACGGGTGCCGGTGCGGGTGCATATTGATGAGGTACCGGACGGGGTGCTGTTGGCGGCGGGGATTACCTGTACGGTGATTGTTAAGCCGGTGTTGGATGAGCAACCTGACGCCGTCACGAACTGACAACCGATTCCCAGCGTTGAAATACAAACCTTGTAGGAGCCAGCTTGCTGGCGATGAGGTCCGTGAGACTGCGTCGCCTGATCGGTCGTCATCGCCAGCAAGCTGGCTCCTACAGGTTTTGCGGCGTTACTACCTGAAGGTTCAGGCGCCGGTGATCTGGTTGACGCTGGTTATTGTGCCGTTCCAGATCATTTCGTAATGAGCGGTTTGAATGATCGATGAGACCGGGCGTGGGGTCATCAGCGCCCAGCAGTGATTGCCGGGATGGCGCACGGAGCCGTAGCGCAGCCCGGGACATTTTTCCCCTTTGATCGCCCTGCCCAGCGCGTGGGAGTAGGTGTAATCATCCGGAGCGTAAATGGGGTCTGTCAGGGGGATGAACGCGGCATCTTTCATCGTCGCGTCAGTGAAGTGGCAACACAGACCACGGAAAACAAAGCGTTCGTAGTTGAGGCCCTGCACCTTCGACCAGTACCGGTTCTGGTGATGGCGCACCTCTGCCAGCGCCGTTTCCAGCGTCTCGGCCAGGTACAGCACGCCAAAGCTGCCATCGCTGAACCGCGACCCCGCCGGGTTGACGTGGGTGAAAGGGGCTGTCGCGTAGGCGCATCCAGGAATGCCAAAGGGGATCTCGCCACGGGGGATCAGTTCCAGTCGCCCCAGCTCGTTCTGCAGCCGTGGATTGGTGAGGGCCTGAATCTGGTAAAGCACCTCGAATTCGTCGGCGTCCGCCACGTCATCGAACAAGGCAATGGGGGGGAACTTGGAATTGACCAGGCGGTAGGCCTGCAAGCGCTCACCGGGCAACACGGGTAGATCGCGTGTTGTCACCATTGAGCGCCTCGCAGCGCGTCAACCCGTCGAAACGTCTCGTACAGCGAGATGATGTCGCCCTGCGACATGATTTCCAGCGGGGCACGCCCGTTGAAAAACTCGTTATCGTTGGCCATCGCCGGGAAACCATACACGTTCTCGGGATTGTCGAAGACGGTGCGCAAGGCTGCGTGGATGTTCAGGACGAAGCTGATCCGTTGCATCTGGTCGGCATCCAGGCCAACGGACCAATCGGGATCACGCTGTTTGGCGCGGGTGTAGGTGCTGCGGGAAATACGCAAGATGCGACAGGCCTGATCACTTGATGCCTGCCATTTTTCGAGTACCCCGACAGCCGCTCTCAGACCTGTCACGCAATGCGCTTTGGTCAGTCCTTGGGCTTGTGAGGTGGCGGTCATAGGCACTTCCTTGAAATTGATCTATAGATTCGAAATTAGCACTATTGAGTCTGTGGATCAAGTTCGTGCATCTCCTGGCAGTGCTTTCCAATGTCAGTCGGGTTTGAAACGCAAACCTTGTAGGAGCCAGCTTGCTGCGGGCGGCGTTCCGACGATGAGGCCCGTGAGTCTTGTATTGATCTTGCGGACGCCATCGCTGGCAAGCCAGCTCCTACAGGAACCGTGCATGCCGATCGGTCGTTACAGGCGTGCACTCAAACCGAAGCGCTTCATCAGGACCTTCTCCAGCAGGCCCTTGGGCAACAGCCCCGCCATCAATGGCAACACCCGAGAGCCATTGCCCAGACGCAACAGGCGCGGCGGCCGGGCTTGTTGCACTGCCTTGAGCAAGTCAGTGGCAAACCGGGCGGCGGCGGTCGGGTTGTTCTGCGAAGCATTGGCCCGCGCCCGAATCCCTTCGCGCAGCGGCCACCAGGGCGATTGTTCGGCAATCAGTTGTTCGGCTTCATGCCCGGCGTTCTTGGCGAAGCGGGTGTCGATGGCGCCAGGCTGCACTTCCATCACCCGGATACCGAACGGCGCCAACTCCATGCGCAAGGCATCGCTCAAGGCATGCACCGCCGCCTTGGAGGCGCAATAGGCTCCGGCGAACGGCGTCACCAGCACCCCGGAGACACTGCCGATATTCACCACCAACCCTCGGCTGCGGCGCAACAGCGGCAGCATCGCCCGGGTCACCCCGACGATCGCGAACACATTGGTTTCGAACTGTCGACGCATCGCCTCGACCCCGCCGTCGAGCAGCGGGCCCATGGCGCCATAGCCGGCGTTGTTGATCAGTACGTCGAGGCCGCCGCACTGCATGTTGAGGCGTTCAGCCAAGGCCAGGAGCGCATCGCCATCATTGACGTCCAGTTGCACGGCGGTGAACCCGGCCGTGGCCAGCGTCGCCACATCCTCGGCTCGGCGCGCCGAGGCCCACACTTCATACCCCGCTTGTTTGAACACATCCGCCAAGGCGCGGCCGATGCCGCTGGAACATCCGGTGATCAGGGCAACGGGCATGGCACATCCTTAAGGGGATTAAGAGTCGAAGACCTCCGAGAATACCCCGTTCGAGACAAAAAGGAGCGTATCGAGGCCCTGTTTCAACTCGTCCTTTTGCGTGCCATACATGTGGGTCTGGGGACCATGGGCATCGAGGAAGAACAGCGCGGGGACGTACTCGATCTTGATCTCCGGCTGGAACAGTTTGAAGATCGGATAACTGATCTGATAGAACGCCACCCGTTCCCGGTAAGGTCCGGCGGCCAAGGCTTCGAGCAGCGGCTTGATTTTTTCGCACGACGGACATTGACGCGTGTAGACCAGCAGTACGACAGGACGGGGGCGAATCAACGGTACTTCCAGGCTGCCCAGTTCCGCCCTGAATGCGTGTCGAGTCTTTATTTCGATGACTGTATTCGTCCCTTTCATGCTCGATACCCTGCCGCCCTGTTCGGTTTTGGGGTATTCAACGCCAAATGTGATCCAATGTAACCTGTCAGAAATGACGGGTGTCAAAGTGATATCACTGTTGGTCAGGCGAATGGAACACCGTCAGTGCTGGCGTTTTGCCCGATATTCAAGGGGTTGTGGACGTGAGTCATCGTACGACGGTGCAAGAGGGTGGTCGTTTTTTGCTTGATCATGGTCGGTAATAGTTAATAACGGGTTCACGTTATCGTCTGGGGACGGCCGGGTTATGCCTCATTCGGTTTTTGCTTATTTCGTTAATCACTAAAAAACTGTCAGTTCTGACAGTAGATGCCTACCCCGCGTTGCGCCCACATTAGCTCCCAGCACATCCGCTTGGAGCCAGGCGATGGACCAACAGGAAAGCTTCAGCATCACGCCGCCGTCGCTGCCCAAGGGCGGCGGTGCCATCCAGAGCATCGGCAAAGGCTGGGGGGCGGTCGGTTCCACCGGCAAGGCGGGCTTCGATTTGCCGTTGCCGATCTCGCCCGGACGCGGTTTCGCCCCGGCCCTGGCCCTCGGTTATGGCAGCAGCGTCGGCAACAGCCTGTTCGGGATCGGCTGGGTTCTGTCGCTGGGCTGTGTGGCGCGGCGCACCAGCAAGGGCGTGCCGGACTACACCGATGACGATGTCATCCTCGGCCCCGACGGCACGGTGTGGATGGCCGAGCGCGATACCGCCGGGACGATCCCGCGTACTCCGGTACGCAGCTATCGAGGCCTGGACCTGGGCACCGACTACCAGGTAGCGCGCTATTTTCCTCGGATCGAAGGGGCGTTCGAGCGCATCGAGCACTGGCGGTCGGCGGATGATTTCCCAGGGTTCTGGTTGGTCCACGGTGCCGACGGCAGCCTGCACTTGTACGGGATCAACAGCTCGTCGCGCAGCACCGACCTGGAGGATCACCTGCGGGTCGGCGAGTGGCTGCTGGAAGAAAGCCTCAACGCCCACGGCGAACATATCCTTTATGAGTACGCCGGCGAAGACCATGCCGGTATGCCCGCCGATACCCCGCGTGACTTTCGTGCCCAGTGTTATCTGAGTCGGGTGCGCTATGGCAACTTCGTGGCCGACGCGCAGCTCTACCACTGGACGCCGGAGCGCCTGGAGCAAGCGCAATGGCACTTCGACCTGATCTTCGATTACGGCGAGCGCGCCACCGGGCTTATGGACGTCCCCGCCTACGTGCCGACAGGCGAGTGGCCGGTGCGCAGCGACCCTTTCGCGACCTACGGCTATGGCTTCCTGCTGGGCAGCCTGCGCCTGTGCCGACAAGTGTTGATGTTTCACCAGTTCGCGGAGCTGGGGAGCGAGCCGCTGCTGGTGCAACGCTTGCTGTTTGAATACCGCACCACCGAACTGGGCTACAACCTGCTGTCTGCTGCGCACCAGCAAGGTTATGACGAGCAAGGGCGCATCGAGTCGCGTCCGCCCGTTGAGTTCACCTACTCGGCGTTTGAACCCGACGACAGTGAGTTTCAAGCGTTCGATGCCATGCCCGGCCTGAACGACGGCCAGCAGTACCAGCTGGTTGATCTGTATGGCGAGGGCATTCCGGGTGTGCTCTATCGCAGTGACAAGGCCTGGTACTACCGCGAGCCGCTACGGGCGCAGCCGGCGGAAACGTCCGATGAGGTGGTCTACGATTCGTGGCGACGACTGGAAGCCATCCCGGTGATGGACAGCCGTAAGCCGGTGCGCCAGTCGCTGATGGACCTCACTGGCGATGGCCGGCTGGACTGGGTGATGGCGCAACCCGGCGTCAGCGGCTTTTTCACCCTCAACCCGGATCGCAGTTGGTCGAAGTTCGTCACCTTTGCCGCGTTCCCCCTGGAGTTCTTCCACCCACAAAGCCAACTGGCCGACCTGATGGGCGGCGGCTTGTCCGACCTGGCCCTGATCGGTCCACGCAGCGTGCGGTTGTATGCCAACCGCCGGCAAGAAGGTTTTGCTTCGGGCAAGGATGTCGCCCATTTCGTCGAAACCGCCCCCGACGATCGCCTCCCGCTGCTGAGTCAGGCGCCGACCGAACTGGTGGCGTTCAGTGATGTATTGGGCAGTGGCCAGCAGCATCTGGTGCGCATTCGTCATAACGAAATCGTCTGTTGGCCCAACCGTGGACATGGGCGTTTCGACCCGGGATTTCGCCTGGGTACCTTGCCCTATGCCTACGACGCCTTCGACGCCTCGCGGGTGTTGCTGGCCGATCTGGACGGCTCCGGTGCGGCGGACCTGATCTACCTGACCAGTGAGCATGCCGAGATCTACATGAACCGTACCGGCATGGGCTTTGAAGCCACCCCACGAATCCAGCCCTGGCCGCCGGGCGTGCGTTATGACCGGCTGTGCCAGGTCAGCACCGCCGACTTGCAGGGGCTCGGCTGTTCCAGCCTGGTGATCACCAAAGCGCATATGAAGCCCCAGCATTGGCGCTGCGATTTCGTCCAGGCCAAGCCGTATCTGCTACACAGCACCAATAACAATATGGGCGCGGCGGGCGGAGTGATTTACCGCAGTTCGGCCCAGGAATGGCTGGATGAAAAACAGGCGTTGCTGGCGGCGGGGCTGGAGGCCGTGAGCCTTGTGCCGTTTCCGATGCCGCTGGCGGTGGAGCAGACCCAGCTCGATGAAATCACCGGTAATCGGCTGACCCAGCGCTTTCAGTACCGCCAAGGTTTTTACGATGGGCAGGAGCGCGAGTTCCGCGGCTTTGGCCTGGTGTTGCAGAGCGACAGCGAAGTCACTGGCGACGAGCAGCAACGCGCCGGTTTTACCGCGCCGGTGCTGCGCAAGAGCTGGTTCCATACCGGACGCATGCCGGACTTGCCAGGCCTGGACTATGACCGCTCGGACAGCGCGGCCCAGCCGTTGGGACCGGCCTTGTTGCTGGCGCCGCAAGCCGACGCGCCGGACGAAATCATCAATGGCGCCGATGAGCCGACCCTGCATGACATGGCCTACGCCCTGGCCGGCCTGCCGCTGCGCGTCGAGGTCTTCGGCGTCGATAGCGGCGACCCGCTGGCGCCCAGGCCCTACTCGGTGCAGCAGTTCCGTTATGCCGTGCGTCTGTGGCAGACGCGCGACGAGTTCCAGCGCTACGCCTACTGCAGAACGCAGCCGCTGGAACTGGAGTCCATCGCCTATTCCTACGAGCGTCAGCCTGACGACCCCCTTTGCCAGCACCATATCAGCCTGGCCTGGGATCGTTATGGCGGGCTCACCCATGAGGTGACGGTCGACTATGCCCGGCGCAAGGGCATCGACGATGAGCCGCCGTTCAGTGAAGTCCATGAGCAAACCTGGTGGCGCGCCGCCCATGATGACGCGCAGGGTTTTTACTACCTGAACGAAAGTCGTGCCCAGTTCATCCACCTGGATGAGCCGCAGGCCTGCCGCCTGGGTTTGCCCTACCGGTCGCGGAGCAATGCGCTGGTGCTACCGAAGGCGACGTTGCGACCCGGGGATATCTCCCATGAGGCGATGCTCGACCGTCTCGATGCGCCGCCAACGGGTGACTACCAGCGGGTGCTGGCACAGCTGTCCGAGCAGCGTTATCAACAGGCCGGCCAGACCCTGCCGGCGGGGCAGGCCAGCTTCGAGGCCTTGGCCGACTACCTTGAGTCCGCCGAGCTGGATGAGGTGGCGCTGCAGGCGTATGCGTCGGTGCTCAGTCCCGAGGAACTGGCGGACAAACTGCCCGGGCTCGGTTATCGGCCCATGGCCGCCGTGCTGCCGGCGGAACCCGACAGGGTGTTGTGGTCGACCCGCAAGGGTTTCATGACTTACGCCGGGCTGGACGGTTTCTATCGGCTGATCAGTGCCCGGGCCACCGAAAGCCAGGGGGCGACGGATATCCGCTTCGATCCCTATTACTGTGTGCCGGTCAGTGTCACCACGGCCGACGGTTGCAGCACCCGCGTGGCCGATACGGACTATCGGTTCCTGTTACCGCGTCGCATTGTCGATCCGAACCAGAACATCCAGGAGGCCCTCTATGACGGTTTTGGCGAACTGTCGGCCAGCAGTTTCCATGGCACTGAGGCTGGCAATGAGGTCGGTTTCGCGCCGATAGATGAGTATCAGCCCGTTGCCCGCCTGCCCGCCGAGGCCATCGCCGACCCGGATGCGGCGTTGCAAGGTGCGGCCAGTGCCAGCTTTCGGGACGCCTTCAGCTGGCTGGATCGTCGCGAGCCGGTGCATGCCACCGTCCTGCAAGCTGACCGCTACCCGCAACCACCCGACAATCCCGGGCGAAAAATCCGCATTGGCGTGCAGTGCTGGGACGGCTTTGGCCGGGTCCTGCAGAGCAAGCAGAAGGTCGAGCCGGGCACTGCCTACCAGATAGCGGACGACGGCAGCCTGGTGCTCGACGGCGGCCAGCCGGTGACCGCACCGGCCGCCGAGCGCTGGCGGGTCAGTGAACGGGTCGAATACAACAACAAGGGTCTGGCGGTGCGCGTCTACCGACCTTACTTCGCCGATGGCTACCGCTACATCAAGGACGAATCGTTCCGCCTGTTCGGTCATTGCGACCAGCAGTTCTATGACCCCCTGGGACGTCCGACCTTGACCATCACGGCCATGGGGTATTGGCGTCGTCAGCGTTATCTGGGGTGGTATGGGATCGCCGAGGACGAAAACGACACGCTGGAAGAGTCCTCAAGTATTGGCGTCGCCGATGCGAGTCGCTCAACGAATTAAGTGAGGAGAGCAGGGTATGTCGGTTCTGGTGCGGAGTATTCACGCTCACACACCGACGCTGACGGTCATTGACCCACGCGGGCTCGGGGTACGGTCGGTCGCTTATTGCCGTTTCGTCGAGACGACGGAGGCCGAAGAGCGGATCAACCGCAGTGCCTATGACGCGATGGGGCGCCTGATCGAACAGTGGGACCCCAGGCTTTGGGCGCTCAGTGCGCAAGATGCCGCGCCTGCCAACCTGATCAATCGTTATTCACTGTCCGGGAAGGTGCTGGGCTCGATCAGCGTCGACGCTGGAGAGCGAGTCAGCTTGTTCGGTGATGGGGAGCAGTTGCTCCAAACCTGGGACAGCCGGGGCAGTGAGCGGCGGATCGAATACGATGATCTGTTGCGACCATTGGCGATCTTCGAGGGGGGCGAAGGCGTAGCAGCGCGTTGCACCGAGCGTTATGAGTACGCTGATGCCGATGCCGGTTTCGTCGCTCACAACCAATGTGGGCAGTTGATCCGGCACGACGACCCGACGGGCACTTTGACGCTGGACGAATACGCCTTGACGGGCGGAGTGCTTGAGCAGACCCAACGCTTTCTGAGTGCGCTGGAAACACCGGATTGGCCACCGGCATTGCCGGAGCGAGATGCACTGCTGGAGCCTGCGATGCAAGCAGCGATCACCTCGACGTACTTCAACCCGCTGGGCGATGCACTGGAACAGACCGACGCCAAGGGCAATCGGCAATCGTTCGATTACACCCTCGACGGTCAATTGCTTGCCGCTCGCCTGCAACTCAGTGCTCAGACAACTCCGCAAACCCTGGTCAGTGGT
>JACXTT010001998.1_pt1 | contig 33058 bp, 27 predicted proteins | sample 9270951 | NCBI WGS metagenome assembly JACXTT01 (sample SAMN15532306, study PRJNA645909) | rock metagenome | isolation source: weathered quartz diorite | place: Puerto Rico | collected 2017-06-21
CTCATTTTCAGGACTCGCCATTCCCGTCCACGTCCCGGGCGCTGAAGCGCCGGGCTATTTTCAATTGTCACTACGAGTAGGAGGGTCCACGACGTCAGGCTGAATGTAACTGCTTGTTTTGCTGGTAGCAGAATGGTTAGATCGCGGAACACGGAACCCTGGAGTCAGGGCGCCTACTTCTTGGCCAACTTTTTCGCAATCTCTTCCACGATCTTGGGACGCAAGTCCGCGAGCACGCTGTCGACGATGCTGGCGATGGAGCTGGCATCCGACGCACCCTCCGCCGAGGCAGCGGCCGCCATAGCCTTGGGGGTTTCTTCGGCCTGCTTCGCGGTTTCGACTGCGTCCGTCGCGGCCGCCGGCGCTCCTGACCGAATCTGGCGCCAATTCGACTTCCCGCTCTTCCCTTTCTCTTCCTTGCCCATGGCTTCCTGACCTCCCGGACCGTTTTCCGAACTCGAATCTTCCACGTGCGCCTGCGTTTCTGCCGCCACGCTGCTGACAGTCTCAGCGCTTGCGGAGACGCTTTCCACTTCCTCGTGGCGTACCGCATCCGCGAACGTCGTCGCTGCCACTTGTTCTTGGGACGCTTCTTCCGCCTGCTTCGCAGGCGAGTCTTGTTGCTCCGGTTCCATCCGCTGCGAAGCCGAAGCGCTTGCTACCATCGCAGCCCCCAGGCTTTCTTCGGCCTGCGTGAAAGTGGGGGCCTCTGCGCGGAGTTTAGCGCCAGTCTCGGTTGCGTCAACGCTCGTTTCATTCCCGGCGCCCACCGCTGATGCGGAGTTACTCGACATCTGCCCGCCCGCGGACGTCGCAAACGTCCGGAACATCTCGGCCTCCAGCGATCCCGACGCTTCTTCGGGACTCAACGCCACTGCTTCAGCGATCCAGCGGTCTGCCGCGCCCACGCTGCTGGATAGTTCATTCGCCAGCGCTGCGCCAGCTTCCGCCAGCGTCCGCGCGCCTGGTGTTTGCGAGGGCGTCAGGAACCGCAGTGCTTCCGCCAGTTCCTCCGCGCTCGGCGCCGCCCTTTCCGAGCCGGCTGTATCTTGCGAACCGGCCGCGACCGAAGCCGGCTGCGGAGTCTCTTCCGCCTTGGGCGTTTCTTCGCCCTTCGGTTCTTCGGCCTGAGCCGCAGTCTCGCTCTTTGGTTCGGCGACGGGCAGTTCGACGACCGGTGTGCTCGGCTCGCTGCTGGCCACGGCCTGAGCCTGTACGTCAGATTTATCTGCGGACGGGACTTCCAGCGCCACGCTCCCAGCCGAAGCAAACATTGGTTCGTCGTTCTTGTCCACAGGAGCGGGCTCTTGCGCAACTGCCGTTTCGACCGGCATGGCCACCGCGCCGGGTGCTGGAGACGTGTCCACTGGAGATGGGGCAAGCCGCGTTTCTACTTCGGTCTTCATCGCCTCTGCAGCGGCGGGAGCAACTTCGGCTTCCTTCTTTACCTTCGCCGGCGCACTCGCAGGCTCAGCTACGTTCTGTACTTCGGGAACCGTTGCCTCAACCGGACCAATCTTCTCGCTTATCGGAGCTACGTTCTCCGCTGCCGGGGCCGGTCCATCCAACTTCGCCACCAAGTCGCTCAGGGCGTCCAGTTCTTCCGGCGTGATATCGCGCGGAATATCAGGGACCAAGCCGGGCTCCTGGGCTACGGCCGGGGGCGCGCTCAATGGGAACGGAGCGCTGCCTGCGGGAGGTTTGCCCGCGCCGCGCCGAAACTCACGGAAGCTCTGCGGCGTAACAAAATCCGGTTCCGGCTCAGGCTCTTCCTTCTTTTTCTTCGACGGAAAGCGCAGCCGGTGCTTCCAGCCGGTATCGCTGGCATCGCCACCCTCAGATTTACTTACTGCGGGATCGCCGCCGCTGAACCGCTCGATTCCGGTAACCGGTGTGCCAAACCTGGAACCCTCGGCCTGAGCCGGTACGATTCGGTCTTCCAGCCGCGTGAGCGCGCTCAGGAGTTCGCTCGCTTCAAACGGTTTTACGATGAAACCATCGGCTCTGACCCGGGTTGCCTCTTCGGGCTTGAACGGTTCCAGCTTGCCGACAGTCAACAGGATGGGAACGCGTGCAGTCTCTTGCGAGTCCTTCAGCCGGGCGCATACTTCCAGCCCGCTATAGCCGGGCATGTACACGTCGAGCACGATCAGGTCCGGCTTCTGCTCGGCCACCCGCTTCAGAGCCGCAGATCCATTGTTCACCGTGATGACGTCGTACCCGGCGTCAGTCAGGATCTTTCGCCCCATGTTCTGGGCTGTAACACTGTCATCGGCGAGCAGTATCTTCCGCGCCAATCGAGCATCCTTTGATGAAAGGAGAGATAACGCGAAAGTACCCTGTCCACTACCCCAAGTCAATGACTGGTAAGCAGGTAACAGGTTACGACCGTTCTAGTCTGTTGGGGAGAATTGGCCCGGAGCCGACTCGGAGACCTCGCCAACGCCGCCCGCACCAGGAGGTCATGGCCTACTGTTCCAGACGGTGAGGCTTTTGAGAAAAAGGGCCTGAAGTGCAAAGGACAACAAAGAGCCCCGGCCAACCATGTTGACCGGGGCTACCAACTTCTCTCCGGCAACATTGCGGGTGCAGCCGGTGGAAGCCGTCTCATAGCGCGTGTGGGGTGCGATGAGAGCTGTGCGAATTGAGTGAACTTTAGCGGGACCGTGAAATGAGCACAATACTGCAAAAATACTAGCGGGGATGGAGTAGTTCGGCTTGTTCTGAAAGAGTCCACTGGTAGAGACCCGACTTGGCGCGGCTCCTTTGGCACGGATGTGTTACCGCTATCGGCCGGAGATGCGGCAAGCCGGGTCTCTATGAAGCTGCTTGGCGCCCCCCGACCAAGCCTTCCTCGCATTAAAAACCAGAGAGCGGAGTGATCCCCTTGGATTCTTTGCATTCGTACGTTTTGCCGGCTTTGAGATTCTTAAACTCCTCGGTGCGGCCATTGGGCCATTGGATCACGATGCGGTCAGCCTGGTCTCTCTTTCCCAAGCCGAACGTGAGTGGCAGTTCGGATTGAGAGAGATAGCTGGAGCCAGTCTTCACCATGCGGGTTTGGGTGATGCCGCCGCTTTCGAGATGGACGGTGGCTCCTATGGCATCGCGGTTGGATTGGGTTCCGACGAGCCGGAAGCGGATGCTCTGGTTCGCGCCTAGGGGACCGCGGACCTGATCGTTGCGAAAAAGATATGCCGGGCCGTTGTTGGTGGTCAGGAGGAGGTCGAGATCGCCATCGCGATCAAAGTCGGCGCAGGCAAGGCCGCGTCCGACTTTCGGCTGGCTGAAATCGGGACCAGCTCCGAGAGTGACGTCCCGGAAGGTTCCCTTACCTTGATTCAGAAATAGCTGCGGAGGCTGGGCGTAGCCGACGTTGCCGCGAATGTTGCGGACGGTTTCGTCGATGTGACCGTTAGCGATTGCAAGGTCGAGCGACCCGTCGAGGTCGAAGTCGCCGAAGACGCATCCGAAGCCGAGCATGTTCTTGGTCGCGGCGCCCACACCGGCCGGGATCGCAATGTCGTCATACGATCCCTTGTCCGAGGGGCGATAGAGGCCGAGCATTTCGTTGTCAAAGTTGGTGATGGCGATGCCGAAGGCGCCGGAGTTGGTAAAGTCTGCAGCATCGACGCCCATGCCGGCGCGGGCCTTGCCGTCGGTGCTGAAGGCAACGCCCGCGTCGACGGCAACCTCTTTGAAGGTGCCGTTGCGGTTGTTGCGATAGAGCTTGTTGGGCTGAGTGTCGTTGGCGACAATCAGATCGGGCCAGCCGTCCTGGTCGTAGTCGAGCAGCGCGACGCCCAGGGACTTGGAACTGCTGTCGAAAATGCCACTAGTCGCAGTGACGTCTTCGAAAGTCCCGTCCCCACGATTGTGGAAGAGCCAGCAGGTTTGTCCACGATAGGCTTCGGGCGTGCAATAGGACTTGTGCTTTCCGTCGAGGCTGCAAAACACGTCATGTTCGGGAGACCACTTAACGTAGTTGCAAACGAAGAGATCGAGGCGACCGTCGCGGTCGTAGTCGAACCAGAGGGCCGAAGTGCTGAAGGCTTGGCGGTTGCCGAGGCCGGAGGATTTCGTTACATCGATGAACGTGCCTTTGCCGGTGTTGCGGAACAGACGATTCTGTCCGACGCAGGTGATCAGGATGTCGGGGAATCCATCGTTGTTGTAGTCGCCGACGGCGACGCCCATCCCGTACAAGTCGTGAGCGCCGAGTCCGGCAGCGTGCGTGACGTCGGTGAAAGTGCCGTTGCGGTTGTTCCGGTAGAGCTGGAGCGTAGTGCGCGCAGAGCTATGTGGGGGCCCCTCTTTCTGAGGCCAATCCATGCCGTTGACGAACAGGATGTCTTGCCAGCCGTCGGCGTCGTAGTCGAGAAAGGCGCAACCGGAGCCGAGGGTCTCGGGAAGAAGTTTTCCACCGAAGGCGCCGCTATGGTGGCGAAAGCGAATGCCGGCGGCGGCGGTGACGTCGGTCAGGCGGAACGGGAGACTGAGTGGATCGGCGGCCTCCAGTGAGTATGGGAAGAAGGCGCCGGCTGCCATTCCCGACATTCTCCTGAGAAACGACCGGCGGTTCACGGGATATTTACCAGCCCATTCCGGATTGCGTACACCACGAGTTCGGCAGTCTTGTGGATGCCGAGGGCGTCCATGATGTTGGCGCGATGAACCGCAACTGTATTCGCGCTGAGGCGGAGTTGATCGGCAATCTCTTTGTTGGATTTGCCTGCCACAATCAACTGGAGAATTTCGAGTTCGCGCGGAGTGAGCGCAGCATTGCGCTCGCCCTTGAGGACGGCTGGGCGGGAGACGGCGGGATCGAGCACCGTTTCTCCCGCCGCCACTTTACGTACGGCGACGGGGAGTTCAAGTTCCATGGCGCTCTTGAGAATGTATCCGCGAGCGCCGGCGTCGAGCGCCTGACGAACCCAGGTCTCCTCGGAATGCATGCTGAGCATCAGGATGGCGATTTCGGGCGAAGCGGCGAGAATGCGGCGCGCCGCGACCAAACCGCTGATGCCGGGCAACGCGCAGTCCATCACAACGACCTGCGGCTTGAGTTGCTGGGCGAGGCGGACGGCATCATTGCCGTCACCCGCTTCGCCGACCACGGCGATATCGGCTTCGTCTTCGAGGAGGCGGCGGAAGCCTTGCCGAACCAGCGCGTGATCGTCCACCAACAATACGGAGATTTTGTCAGGCATGGGTCTCGGAGGCCTCTCTGGGAACGCGCAACCTTACCAGCGTACCGCCATTGGCGGGGCGCAGGAATTCGATGGTGCCGTTCACGAGTTGAGCGCGCTCGCGCATAGCGACCAGGCCGATACCCTGACGGACATCAGCGGTAATGAAGCCGGTGCCGCGGTCCTCAATTTCGATCTCCAGCAGTGAACCCTGGGAGGCTGAAGCCCCTTCTGCGGGCGGATTTTCTGGTACGGCCAAGTAATTCTCTGAAAAAATCTGGTCTCCGGTGGCGCAGCGCTTCCGCGCTGCGGTAGGCGCATTCTCTTGATCGAGAGTTTGAGCCCCCGAGGCCCGGGTCTCGACTGTTTCAGCACCCTGTGAAGCCGTGCTGTTCCTCACGGTGTCGTCCCGCAAAAAACGCAGACGCACCCAAGCCTGCTTCGATCCAGAGTGCCGCGTGACATTGTTAAGAGCTTCTTGCACGATGCGATAGATATGAACGGCCGCAGCACTCGAGAGCGGGAAAGCTTCCCCAGACCTTTCATAGGATATGGCAATGCCGGTTTGCCTTTCCACGGTTGGGAGGTACCAGCCGAGAGTCGCTTCGAGGCCAGCCTCGTCAAGCATCACCGGGTGTAGCGCCTGCGACAGGCTCCGAACCGTGTTGAGCGTGTGCTGCGCGATTTCGCGCACTTCGCGAAGTTCAGCGCGCAAGGGCGAATCTTCCGGAGTGTGCTTCTCCGCGCGACCGAGCATGGAGCCGACTGCGGTAAGGATTTGGCCAAACTCATCGTGCAGCTCGCGCGACACGTAACGCAGAGTCGATTCCTGAGTCGCGATAAGTTTCTGTGCCAAGTCGCTGCGCTGGTCGGAGAGGGCGGCGAGCTGCGCGAACAGTCGGCGGTTGGCGCGCATCAGGTACAGGCTGGTGAGTGCGATGGCGGTCAGTGTCGCCGCGAGAAATACATACACCTGCCGCTGGACGCGATCGTAAATCTCCCCCGTGCGAGCGGCGACCTGCTCCTCATATTCATTGTTCTGGACGAGCAGGCGCGCCACCGCCGTACTGAGAGCGGATTGTCGCGCTTGCAGAGAAACTCGGATCTCAGCGCGTGCTTGAGCTTGCTGGCCGCTTTGTGCGAGCGCGAAAGTTCGGTCGGCGGCGTCCCAGAACTGGGCAAGCGCGGAACGAAGAAACTCGCGTTGCTCAGGCGAGCGCTCTACCGGCGCGAGCTGTTCTTCGCGGTGCAGGGCGTCATCCAGGTCGGCGCGGATGCGCTGGAATTGCGTCGACCAGGCGGAGAGCGGGTAGGGCTCGTCGGCGTCGAGCATGTCGCGCATAGCCAGGGCCAGGGAGTTCAGGTCGTTCTGGACACGCAAGAGCTGAAGCGAATCTTTGCGATTGCGGTCGGCGAGATCGCTCTGGAGCTGCCGCAGCCCCTTAATCTGCCAGATGATGTACGAAGAGTAAGCCACGACCGCCGCCAGCGTAAGAACCAGGCCCAGGAGAAGTCCAGCGGTGGGTGAACGCTCGGGCTGAGGGGAACGTGGCACTTCGTGAGGATACGATGTCAAGAGAGTAACTGCCAATGGCGGGGACCTGACAGTTCCTGGGCGACTAAGATTCGTAGCAGGTATGCCTTCGGCACACCATAGACGCGCATTATGAAAGCGCTCTCAGACGCTGAGAGCCGCACTCGATGCATCGATTCTGCAAACGATGCATCCAGTGCCGCATAGTTGCGCCAGAAATTCTTTATCACTCGGATCAGAATTTGGAATTAGACAGAGCCTTGACGTTGACCATACGTTAGAGCATGAACCCTTTAATACCTGTTGAGGACTCAAATGTCGACTTATTGCATGAGATTGGCGTCCGGCTGGCCACGGCGGACGAATTCCACGACGTGCTCAGCCGCGTGGTGGAGTTTGCTTCGGCGCTGGTGAAATGCGATTCCTGCCTGATTTATGTGCTGGAGGGCGAGGAATTGGTGTTGCGCGCATCGAAGAATCCACATCCGGACGTGGTGGATCGTTTGAAACTGCGAGTAGGAGAGGGCATCACAGGCTGGGTGGCGGAGCATCAGGAAGCGGTGTCCGTGCCGGAAAAGGCCGCGCAGGACCCCCGTTTCCAGTTCTTCCATGAACTGCCCGAAGACAGCTACGAAGCATTTCTCTCCGTGCCCCTGATGTGCCGCGGGCGCGTGGTAGGCGTGATCAACCTCCAGCATCGTTTGCCACACGTGTATAAACCAAAGCAAATCCGGCTGATTTCAACCATCGGATTTTTGGTGGGCGCGGAAATTGAACTCGCACGCCTGGAAGAGGCGAACTCCAATCTCTCAGAACAACTGCAGACTCGAAAAGTAGTGGAACGTGCGAAAGGTATTCTACAGCGGGAGTTCAAGTTGAGCGAAGAGCAAGCCTATCTGGCCTTGCAGCGTCAGAGCCGGCAGAAGCGGATAGCAATGAAGGAACTTGCCGAAGCCATCGTACTGAGCGATGAGGTGAAAGGCGATGTCCAACCACCCGATCCTTCCTGAGGAACCAACCCGCACATCGGAAGAAGAAACCGAGAGCAGATTCGCGCAGTGAATCTGCTCTCGGATTGACCAGCGATTAGCGGAGATGTGTGGGAACCGGGGTATCGCTGGCCAAAGCTAATTCTTTTTTCGTGGTTTCCGAGGGCACAGTGAAATGCAGAGTCGTTTCGAACTTCGGCAGTTCCAGTGTGCGGACGAAGCTCTTTCCAGCTCTCGATACCAGAACGAGGCGGTCGAGGTCGGAAGGCACCGAAGGCCCGACATGGTTGACCAGAATTATGAAGCCCTCTCGGTTGCCGCTGAGATTGCGCAGCGTCAACAGTTCTGAGGGGCCCCTGGGTTCGAGAGAGAACCTGTAAGTCCCGGCGGGAACCACAGCATTCTGCCAATGCACCTCATGAGGCAAAGTGAAGGAGCCGTGAGCGGATTGGGCAGAAGCGGGGCTCGGCGCGAGGCTCAGGGCGACCAAGGCCAAGACAGCGATAGAGGCAAACTTGCGAAGCGATTTCATAAAATCTCCTGTTTGAGTGTGACGAGCACACTGCGGCGCGGAGCCAACACGACATAGGCTCAGTTTTAGAAAAGAACAACGGGGTCAGGAGATTTGCCGTGCAGCAAACGAGGCTGGCAAAGCAAACAGCAGCTTCGCAGAGGCTGCATACCGAGCAGGTTGCGAAGTAACCTCACTATGCAAGAGGCGGGCGGAAGAGTCCAATCAAAAAAATCTATGCGGCTGATCGGCACTAAGTTAACGGAGGACACTGCTGCCACAGGCTTCAATCGTGATGGGAATTCCCTGCTATCTAGAATCGGAACAGGTAAGAGATCTTCGCGTAGACGGTGCGGCCGTCATTGATGAAGCCATTATTCCGGAGAAGCCCGGTGTGGTTGGCGATGGCCGCGGGGTCCAGATTTTCGAGATTGCTGTTGTACCCAAGATAAAACGCCGTGCCTGGATGGATGAGATAGGTGATCAGGAAATCGGCGTTGAAGTTTTTCGTCTGGCTCAGGCTGGTGTAGAGAGGGTTGGCGAGTAAGGCGTCATACTGAAAGATGGCGCGGAAGGAGAGTTCCTTGTTGTATTGGTAATTGAACTTAGAGCGGATGACGTGGGAGTTGATGATGCCGGCGCGTGACGTCTGTGAGGTGAGGCGCTCAAGGAGATAGCCATTGGCGATGGTCAGCCGGTTCAGCGGGTGCAGAGTCGCGCTCAGGGTGATCTGCGTTTCATTGGCAAGGAACGGCGGGTGGTTGGCGGGAGGATCGAAGTTGATATTTTTTCCTATAAACAGGTTGGCATTCAAGCTGACCCACTTCAGGTAGTTCGTATTGAGAATGACGCCCGCGTAGCCGCCCTTATTGAAGTTCACATTGCTGGTCAGAGTCGCGTAATCGGAAGGCCGCAATAGTTCCTGCCAATCTCCTCCGAAGAAAATCACGTCGGTATTTTGCTTGAAGTGCATTTCAAAGCCAGGTTCGAAGACTGCCTCCAGCCGATTCCCAGCGTGATCGTAACTGGTTCTTTCATACATGCGCGGACCCCACGAGGTGAGGAACTTGCCTTCGGGACGGAAAAGATAGCCGAAGTAGTTTCCCGCCCGGCGAATGTCAGGCCGCTGGTAGAAGCCGGGCAAAGTGACGAAGCCAGGGCTTACGTCGCGCAGATTCAGGTCGTACTCAATGTGGCGGGTGGAATATTGGGCATATAAAAAAAAGAGATTTCCGGACAGGTGAACGCCGCCGACTTCATCGGTTGTGCTGGTGAGTGCCTGGCCCTGGGTCTGGAGGTGATCGCCGAAGTGAAATGTGAAGTCGGCGCCTCCGACGCGGTTGGAATAGGTAATGCACTCAATCTGCTGAGCAGTCGTGAGAGCGTTGGTGTCGCAGAGTGAGTTCGATTGGGCGGACATTTCGCGATCACTGTAGAAAAGACCGACCTGCGAGCGGTTCCAAAGCTCGCGTGTTACACGGCCCACGGTGAAGTAGGCGCGCGTCCCGTGGAGCGGGTCGCTCTCCGGGACGCTCTGTCCGGGGCTGCGATCGTCGGCAGCGAGCAGGCCAATGCCGTAAGGCCCGAGTTTGCCAGTCAGGCGAAGGCCGAACTGTGGATCTTCGATCCGGCGCGTGAAGTACATGTTGATGGGCGTGTCGAAGTAGTTGGCGCCTTCCTGAAAGAAAGGGCGCTTCTCGGGGAAGAACACTTCGAAACGCTGGTTGACCGTGTTCTGTGGCTGATCGCTCTCAAGCTGGCGGAAATCGGGGTTGACGGTGAAGTCGAGCACCAAGCTGTCTTTGAGGATGACTTTTCCGTCGAGGCCGGCGCGCCCGGCCAGGTGCTTGCCGGTGAAGAAGGGCTTGTCCGGATCGCGCTGATCGAGCGTGCGATAAGCATCTGCGAGACCATAGGGGACGAGCTGAATATTACGGCCGGAGCGGATGTCCTCTAGGCCGCTGAGTGAGGCTTCCTGGCTGAGACGTCCCTGGACGCTGGCTGAAACGTGGGGGTAGAAACTATTGTCGTTGTCGTGTGGAACAACCCGCTGGAAGAGGATTCCCCAGGTTTGTTCTTTCGCCGACGAGAAGCGCAAGCTCTTGAACGGGATGGCCATCATGGCGACGTAGCCTTGCGAAGTGACCTTGCCGCGCGATTCCCAAACTGTGTCCCAGGAAGAATCGTAACCACCGCTCTCCGTCCAGATGAAGTCGTACTGGATGCCGAGCGGGTTGATCATGAAGCCATAAGCACGGCGGCGGTCGTTGAAAGTGTCAAGGTAAAGCTGGACCTCGTCGTGTTCGGGGCCGATATCTTCGCGGCGCGCCATACGGGCGCGAAGCTTGTCAGGTTGGTCGTCGTAGCAGACGAACACAGCATAGAAGTTCCGCGCATCGTAGCCGATGTAGACTTCCGTGTTTTGCTGGGCGGGTGCGCCATCTTTTGGATCGTGCTGGATGAACCCGGCGATTCTCGTCATGGTAGGAGCGCCGGGAGCGGGCTTCATCTCGAGGAAGTCTTCGAGCTTAGGGGGGTGGTCGAGGCGGGGGATGGTGATGGCGGACTGGGATGGATTTGCTTCGACGAGATGGCTCTCGCGTGCGTTGAGTGTGAAGCTGGCGGCTAGTACCGAGGCGATGGTTACTTGCCGCCAGATGTTCCGGGTCATGGCCGCTAGATTAGGACGGGCCTCTTAGGGCGGCAACCAGTTTGCGACGGAGCGAGGGCGGGTAGCGATCAGTTGTAGGATTGGTGCGACGAAGAGAGAGACCAAGCCCAACAGGCGACCACCGGGGCTGAAGCCTGCCTTACTTATGATGGCTTGCGCGGCCCTGAAAGGGCCGCTCTTCCACAGTGGTGAAGACATTCATAAGTTTTTCGACGCACTACTGAATCAACCCTCCGTTCCCATTTTCCTCGACCGGAGCAATTACCACGGCCGCCGCCACGCGGTCGCCAACTTCGAGTGACAACAGACGCACACCCTGAGCGGCGCGCCCGGATTCACGGATGGTGCTCGAGTCCATGCGGATGATCTTGCCATATTGGCTGATCAGCATGACTTCGGACTCCTCGCTGACCTGCGCAATGCCGACGACTTTGCCGTTGCGCGCGGTGGTCTTGACGTTGATCACGCCCGAGCCGCCCCGTCCCTGCAGGCGGTACTCGTCGGCGGGAGTACGTTTACCGTAACCGTTTTCAGTGACGGAGAGAATCAGCGTCCCTTTGATGGGCAGCGTCTCGTCGGTTGCCGTCGCTTCGACGCCGGCCTTCGCTTTTACGCTCTCGGCAGTCTCCTCCGCCTTTTTCGCGTCTTTGGACGTGGTCGCCATGCCGACGATGTAGTCGTCCTTGTCGAGGTTCATGCCGCGAACGCCGTATGCCGGACGTCCCATCGGCCGCACATCGGATTCGTCGAAACGGATCGCCTGGCCATCATGCGAAGCGAGGAAGATGATCTGGCTGCCGTCGGTCAACGTTACGCCGACCAACTCATCGCCCTTGTCAATGCCGATGGCGATGATGCCGCGCGACATCACGTGCGAGAAGTCTTTCAACTCGGTCTTCTTCACCGTGCCATTGCGTGTGGCGAAGAAGATGAATCGGCCTTCTTCCTCCAGATTGCGCACAGCCAGCATCGTTCGGACCGTCTCTCCCGGTTGCAGCGCGACCAGATTGCTGACGTGCTTGCCCTTGCCGGCGGCAGCGATATCAGGAATCTCATACACCTTCAGCCAGTAAACGCGCCCGGTGTTGGTGAAGATCAGGATGTAGGCATGCGTCGAGGCGAGAAACAGATGCTCGACGAAATCCTCGTCGCGCGTCTTCATGCCGGTTCGCCCCGTGCCGCCGCGCCGCTGCATGCGGTAGGTGGAGATAGGAGTGCGCTTCATGTAGCCGCCGTGGCTGACCGTTACGGCGACTTGCTCGTCGGCGATCAGGTCTTCCAGCATGATCTCAGCGGCTTCGTCCTCGATCACAGTGCGTCGGGAGTCGCCGAACTGCTTCTTCACTTCTTCCAGTTCTTTCACGATGACGCCGCGCAGCTTTTTCTCGGAAGCGAGAATCGACTGGAACTCCGCGATATTGTCGCGCACCTGCTTCAACTCGTTCGAAATTTCGTCGATCGAGAGTTTGGTCAGGCGGTGCAGTTGCAGTTCGAGAATCGCGTCGGCTTGCTTGGACGTGAACGGCTTCTCGGGGACGAGTTTGGGAGCGCGACCCGTGGTGTTGATGTCGATTTTCTTGCCACCAAACCAAGCGACCAAATTTTCGCGTGCATCGGCGCGGTTGGCGCTCGCGCGGATGATCGTGATGACATTATCGAGATGATCGAGTGCGGTGAGATAGCCTTCGAGGATATGTTCCCGATCCTGCGCCTTCGATAGCAGGTAGGCCGTGCGACGGCGGACGACATCGACGCGGTGATCAATGAAGTGCTTGATCGCCTGGACCAGCCCCATCTCCTTCGGCTGGTTGTTGACCACAGCCAGCAGGATCATGCTGAAGCCTTCCTGCATGGAGGTGTGCTTGTAGAGCTGGTTGAGCACGATCTGTGGCTCAGCTCCGCGCTTGAGTTCGATCACGATACGCATGCCGTCGCGGTCGCTCTCGTCGCGAATGTCGGAGATGTCCTCGATGGTTTTGTCGTTGACCAGGTCGGCCATGCGCTCGATCAGGCGGGCTTTGTTCACCTGATACGGAATCTCGGTGACGATGATCGCCTGCCGATCCTTGGTCATGTTCTCGATGGCGGCGCGGGCGCGCATCATGAAGCGGCCGCGACCGGTTCGGTAGGCTTCGAAGATTCCAGCGCGGCCGTGAATAATTCCGGCCGTCGGGAAATCCGGTCCCTGCACGAATTTCAGAATCTCCGGCAACTGCGCGTTGGGATTGTTCACCAGCGTGATGGTGGCGTCGACGATCTCGGTGAGATTGTGCGGCGGAATCTTGGTCGCCATACCGACGGCGATTCCGTCGGAGCCATTCACCAAAAGATTCGGAAAGCGCGCAGGCAGAACGGCAGGCTGCGTTTCGGTGCCGTCGTAGTTGGGATAGAAATCAACGGCTTCTTTGTCGAGGTCTTCGAGCAGCGCCATTGACACGCGGGCGAGACGCGCTTCTGTATACCGATCCGCCGCGGGTGGATCTCCGTCCACGGACCCGAAATTACCTTGACCATCGACGAGCGGCGCGCGCATCGCGAACGGCTGCGCCAGACGAACCAAGGCGTCATAGACAGCGAGGTTTCCGTGCGGATGATATTTGCCCATGACGTCGCCGACGATGCGAGCGCACTTGCGCGTGGGCCCGCCTGGCCTGAGGCCCATCTGCTGCATGGTGTAGAGAATGCGGCGATGGACAGGCTTCAGTCCGTCGCGAACGTCGGGCAGCGCGCGGCCAATGATCACCGACAGCGAGTAGTCGAGATACGACCGGCGCATCTCCTCTTCAATGTTGACCGGTTGAATGTTGAGAGCGCCGGGACCGCCGTCGCCCGGAGGAGGAGTTAAGGGGAGTTCGGGATTTTTGGGATCGTCAGCCATCTATGAGGTCTCAGGTGTCAGGTCTTAGGTCTCAGGAAAAGCCTAGATATGGCGGCCTATTTATGACGCTAACCGCTTAATTTACAGTAGGTTAATGGCGCTTTTCCTGGATGCAATTGTACCACGTTTGGGAGGGGTTTGCGCGCTGAAAGGGTGCCTTTTCAGGCTCTTCGCAGGGTTAGGAGCGTGATCTCCGGAGGTACTCCGATACGCACCGGGAAGCCAAACGTCCCCAAGCCGCGATTCACGTACAAGGCGGCTTTGTGTCCGCCGTTGCTTCCGGACGTTGCGTTCGGATGGCCATTCATTGGCAGAGTGTAGTGTCCGGCTACAAACGGGGTAATCAGCCGCGCCGGGCTGACGCTGTGATCCACGATCTCGAACTTTATCTGTCCGCCGTGGGTGTGGCCGGCGAGGCTTAGTTCGATGCCTAGTTCGGCGGCACGGCGGAAAGAATTCGGATTGTGGGAGAGCAGGACGTTGGGCATGTCGCGGCGGACAAGGTGCTCGATTTCTTGCAGCATCGGTCCGGTGCGCTCACCGCTTACCATGTGGTCGCGCTGGTAGTCGACGCCCAGCAGGTTGAAGCTTGCGCCGTTGTGTTCGATGACTGTGCTCTGGGCGCGCAGCAGGCGCATGCCTTTTTCGTGGAAGAGACGCTGTGCGTCGTCCTCTACTCCGGCATAAATTTCGTGGTTGCCATTGCATCCCCAGACGCCGAGCGGCGCGCGCAGGCGGCTCAACTCGGTGATGCAGGTTTCCAGCGGATCGCCTTCGCGGCTGACGAAGTCTCCGGTGACGAATGCGATGTCGGGATGGAGGTCGTTGGCCATGTCGACCGCGCGCGCGATTTCCGCAGGTGGCATGTAGTTGCCAATGTGGATGTCACTGAGTTGCGCGATACGCAGGCCATTGAGTTCGGGCGGAAGATTGGCGACGGGCACGTCCACGCGCTCGATGGTGTAACGAAGACGCCCGGCGGCGAATCCGTAGGTGGCGGCGAGAAATGGAACGCTGCCGGCGAAAATCGCTGCGTACTGGAAGAAAGCGCGGCGTGACGGATTGAACTCAGCGGCCACGGCTCCGGGACGCAGGCGTGCCGCGGCGTTCGTTACCCACTCGATCGCGCCCACCGATTGCACAGCCAGGAATCCAAAGAACGACGCGATCAGCCATAGGCTGGACAACGTGATGAGACTCTTGCCAAAGCTCAGCCGGGAAACGGCCCGGCCTGGAAGGGGATCGAGCAAGGCGGCGAAGAGTGCAACCGCGAGCACGATCAAACCCACGTGGAGCCCTAAGCGCCAGCTGGGATTCGCAAGCGTGGCGATCCAGGACCACGTACGCACAAACCAGAAACGCTGGACTGCATAGATAATCGCGAGGAACAACGCCAGGAAAAGAACTCTTACGAGGATCAGGGCCAACACTCCACTAAGAAAGTCTTTTGGTTAGATGCGTCGCGCGCCTAAGAAGGCGCGACCATCTCCGAAGTCCCTCAGCTCCTTGGCACTTCTGCGCTGACGTCGGTGGTCGCCCGGGCAGGTTTGACCATTACATCCCTCGATACTTTGCTGTGAGGGGGCGGCGGTGCGGATTTCAGTCGTTTAAGGTCGCCCTGGATGCGGGACCAGCGGCGAGGGTTTCGCTTGGAAGCGTTCGGCGAAGCCGGGTCCGCGTAAAAACGTTCGATCTCGGCCCGCAACTCAGGGGTCATGCCGGAGAAGTAATGTTCCGCCAGGCGATGGAGGAGCTCCGCATAAGTATAGTCACTCAGGTGATATTCGCCTGGCGCGGTTCGTACGCCAACATCGAAATTATCGTTTGGGATCGCTACTTTTCCGGCGCTGAGGTCGGTGAGGAGACTGCGATAACGGTCCAGCGACGCGTTGAAGCTGGCTTCGAACATCTTTTCGGCTTCGGGCGTCGGGGTACGGAACGTGAGGATTTTCAGTGGCCCGATCTTCGGGATCATGCGAAAGAGAAAGGCCAAAACCTTGTCGCTGAAATGCGGCCGCCGGTAGTCCTTGCCCCAACCTTTCTCATAGCTGGCGCGCGACAGGTTATAGAGAAACTGGTTACGGGTCATTCCGGGCAGATCTCTCTTGATGTCATCCTCTTTGACTTCCCATGCAATCCTGGTTGCTTTGGGAATGACTTTGCTGATGTCGTGACGGTACGACCCGATCGCTTTGTTTTCATCCTTCAGAACCGCGCCCAGCTGTAATCCGTACGTTTCCTCGAACGCTCTGTCCAGGAGCGGTTGGGCGACCTCGAATCCGATGAAATCGTGGTAGGCATCAGGCGCGTAACGCTGTTTTGCCACTTCGAGGACGTCGAAGCCGAACTCCGTCTTCACGTGCGCGAGGGGATGATCTTCGAAAGTCACCACGTCCCCATATTTTTTTTTCAGCTCGGGATAGAGCAAAGGGACGACTCGATTGACGGCCAGACGATGGCCGTCATTGTCGGCGGCGTAGTGCGACATTGAGCCCACCGCAAAAGCGTACTCGTTAATATCTTGCGCATCGCGCAGCAGGGCCTCAATGAAATCACCGCTTCGGACGTAGTGTGTCAGGTCACTGAAGAACTTGCTGCCGTATGGGTAGTAGCCCATGTCCTGGATGATCGCCCCACCGTACGCGTAGGCATGGGCTTTGCGAAGCTCGTCCGGAGTGGCGTTGGGAAACCGTTTCTGAAGCAGCGGCTGGATATGCGTGACCCAGGCCGCGTCAATGATGGCCTCGTGAGAAAGTACAGCATTAGCTTCGCCGGATGTCGGCAAGGCGAGAAACAGAATCAGCGTAGAAAATGAGAGAATCTGGGTTCGAGACACCCTCGGCATCGATTGCTGAGTCTAACAGCTTGACGGGCGAATTCGTATGGTGGCTTGACCTTGGAGACCAGAGCATAGGAATTCGTAGTGAACCGGATGTGGTTGTAAGGTGCTAGCGTGATCACCATGAAGACGGAAGCAGGGTTGCCGACATCTCTGCTCAGACATGCCCGGTCCGGCTACTACAGACTCGCAAGGGCATTCAGAGCGCTGTGTACTTGGACGCTGGTTGCGGGGCCAATGTGCCTGGCCGCGCAGACCCCGCCGCCCAAGGCCTCTGTGCCGTTGGAAACGAAACGCGCCGTCGCCACCAGATTGAAGCTCCAAGGTGTTCCGAACTTTGGCGAGGTGACCCCCACGCTGTATCGAGGCGCGCAACCGAGCAAAGAAGGTTTTACCAACCTTCACGAGCTAGGCATCAACGTCGTGGTGGATCTGCGCGGTTCACGTGCGAGCGAACGTCAGGTTGTGACTGGGCTCGGGATGAGGTACGTCGCCCTTCCTTGGCATTGTTTCAGCCCGCGCGATGAACATTTTGCGCAATTTCTTGCTTTGCTCCGTGAAAACCCTGGCAAAAAGGTTTTTGTACACTGTCGCCTCGGCGACGACCGCACCGGAATGGAAATAGCAGCGTATCGCATGGCCGAGCAAGGCTGGACTGCCGAGGAGGCAAGGAGAGAAATGGAGGTATTCGGAGTAAATTGGTTCCACCGCACGATTTGCCCGACGCTAGGGTCCTACGAAAAACAATTTCCGGATCGATTCAAGACGAGCCCCGCCTTCCAAGGCCTGCGTTCGGACAAGACCCCCAAACCTAAGCCCTGAAGCCCCTTCGTATCCGTGTCCGAATAAAATGGTCGCCGATGAAAGCCAGGTTGCCCGCCGTCCCCAGTGAGCGATTCCACGCATGCGCAATGTGCCTAGCGGACCGCGAGCGGCTCCTGTGCCCGCAAAGCGGCGGCGCGCTCCCGGGCATTCTGCAGCGCCCGCTTGACGTGACGAGGCGCGGTACCGCCGGGAACGTCGTGCAATGCAAGCACTTCGGGAAGCCCGAGGCAGGAGTGGAACGCTGCATCAAAGCTGGCGTGGATCGCTTGCAGCTCAGCGAGAGGCAGTTTTTGTAATTCGCATCCGCGTTCGACGGCCAGCTGGACGGCTTTGCCGACCGCTTCGTGGGCGAGCCGCGAGGGTACTCCACGTCCGACGAGATAACCGGCTGCAGCCCACGCGTTCATAAATCCCGAGCTTGCGGCCTGATTCATCCGCGCGTCGTTGAATTCGACGGTCTGCATCCACCCGGTCACGAGCGGCAGCATGCCGATGACCGTGTCGGAGGCATCGAACAACGGCTCCTGTGTTTCCTGCAGGTCTTTGTTGTAGGCAAGGGGCAGTCCCTTCACTAGAGTTTGCAGGGTGGTGGCACATCCCATAACGCGGGCCACCTTGCCGCGCACCAACTCCAGCAAGTCGGGATTTTTCTTCTGCGGCATAGCGCTGCTGCCGGTGGAATAAGGCTCGGGCAACTCAACGAATCCGTAGGCGGGCGTGGAGAACAAAATCATCTCTTCGGCCCAGCGGCTGAGGTGGAGAGCGAGCTGCGAGAGCGCGTTGACGAATTCGATAGCGAAGTCGCGGTCGCTGGTCGCGTCGATACTATTGGCGGTCGGGCCATCGAACCCCAGCTCGGTGGCCATGGCCTGACGATTGATTGTCAGCGTGGCTCCAGCCACGGCGCCTGATCCCAGCGGGCAAAGATTCGCTCGCTTGCGGCAATCGACGAGGCGGTTGGCGTCTCGGAGAAACATTTCAACATACGCCAGGAGCCAATGTGCCACCAGGACAGGTTCTGCCGGCTGGAGGTGCGTGTACGCGGGCATGGCTGCGCTGCCGGCTGCTTCGGCGCGCTTAAGAAAAGCGTCGATCCAGTCGGCGAGCAATTCTCGCAGCGTATCGATGCTGACGCGTACAAACAGGCGAAGGTCGATTGCGATCTGCTCGTTGCGGCTGCGGCCGGTGTGGAGTTTGTAGCCGGTGGGGCCGATCAGCGTGGCGAGTTGCTTTTCAACGAAATGGTGGACGTCTTCGGCTTCAGGATCGTTCAGAAATTCCGGGAAGGATTCGGCTTTCTGCCCGATCTCATCGAGGCCGTTGAGGATTTCGGTGAGTTCGGCCTGAGTCAGAACGCCTGCGCGCTCGAGGGCACGCGCGTGGGCTCCGCTGGCGTCGAGTTCGAAGGGAAGCAGGCGTCGGTCATAGGGAAACGACCGCTGCCATTGTTCGAAATCCGGGTCGAGCGGCTGCCGGAAGCGTCCGGACCACATTTTCACTGCCTAACCTCAGGGCGCGATGGCCCGGTTCGTATCAGGGCATCGCTTCAACGATGCCGAACGTGCCGAAAATCAGACGCCCCTTTAGGGGCTGGGTATTTCTAAGCTTTCGGCATGCCTGAAGGCGTGCCCCTTCCCTCTTGTACTACGGTTGCTTCGCGGTACGCGTTCATGACCGAGGGTAAGGCGAAGACAGCAGGTCCTTTGCTTCGCGAAGGATGACAACTCTTCAAGACGACAATCCTCAATACGCTGCAGGCCTAGAGTATGTCACGCGACCTCAACCTGCGTTTTGGCGCGGCAGCGCGAAGGCAGACCGAGAATCCGGATGAAGCCTTCCGCGTCCTTCTGATCATAGCTCGCGCCCATGGTGAAGGAAGAAAGATCAGTACGGTACAGCGAGTAATCAGATTTGCGGCTGACCACGCTCACGTTGCCTTTGTAGAGCGACAAGCTCACCGAACCGGTCAGGTTCTGCTGCGTGGGTTCGACAAAAGCATCGAGGGCTTCGCGCAGCGGCGTGAACCACATCCCGAAGTAGACTAACTCAGCGTACTTCAACGCGACGTGCTGCTTGAAGTGAAGCAAGTCGCGATCCAGGCACAAGGCTTCGAGTTCGACATGCGCGGCAAGCAGCAATGTTCCCCCTGGTGTCTCATAGCAGCCGCGCGACTTGATGCCGACGAAGCGGTTTTCGACGAGGTCGATGCGACCGATGGCGTTGCGTCCGCCGATTTCGTTGAGCAACTCAACCAAAGACACGGGATCGAGCTTCATGCCGTTGACGGAAACCGGTACGCCCTTCTCGAATCCGATTTCCACCTGCTCTTCGCGGTCAGGAGCTTCCTGCGGAGACTTGGTCAGTTGCCACGTACTCGCGAAGGGCGCGTTAGCGGCGTCCTCGAGCTCGCCACCTTCGTGGCTCAGATGCCAGAGATTGCGATCGCGGGAGTGAATCTTCTCGCGGCTGGCAGCAACCGGGATTCCGCGCTTCTCGGCGTAATCCAGACAGTCTTCACGCGACTTCAGATTCCACTCACGCCACGGCGCTACGACTTTCAACTCGGGAGCGAGCGCCTGATAAGCCATTTCGAAGCGGACCTGGTCGTTGCCCTTGCCCGTGCATCCGTGGCCGACGGCGGTGGCGCTTTCATGTAGCGCGACTTCCACTTGATGCTTGGCGATCACGGGACGCGCCAGGGAAGTGCCGAGCAAATACTTGTTCTCATACACCGCGCCTGCTTTTAGCGCGGGCCAAACGTATCCGGTGAGGAACTCTTCGCGCAGGTCCTCGACGACCACTTTGCTAGCGCCGGTCTTGTAAGCTTTTTCAACGACGGCTTCCACGTCGTCGCCTTGCCCAACGTCGGCGACCATGGCAATCACATCATAGGCATAGTTCTCTTTCAGCCACGGGATGATGATCGAAGTATCCAGTCCGCCGGAGTAGGCGAGAACAATTTTTTCAGGCATGCGCGCTCCTTACCGGCAGACGGCCCACGCCGCCGCCCAGCAGCCATACGAGAATGGCTTTCTGAATGTGCAGGCGATTCTCGGCCTGCTCAAAAACGACCGAGTTGGACGAGTCGATGACTTCGTCGGTCACTTCCCATCCGCGATGAGCGGGCAGGCAGTGCATGAACAGGGCATGGGGCGAGGCATCCTGCATGAGTGCGGCGTTGACCTGGTAAGGCGCGAAGATGCCGGAGCGGGAGTCGGCCTCGCCCTCCTGCCCCATACTGGCCCAGACGTCGGTATAAACGGCGTCGGCGCCGGCAACGGCCTCGCGCGGATCGGTGAAGATGTTGATTGCGGCGCCGGTTTCTTCAGCCAGGGCCTCGGCGGCTTCGATGATCGCCGGACTCGGGGCATGATTGCATGGCGTCCCGATCGCAACTGATGCCCCCAGGGCGGCTCCGGCTAACAGCAGCGAGTGGGCTACGTTGTTGCCATCGCCAACGTACGCAAAGTGAACCTTCGAAAGATCGCCGAAATGCTCTTGCAAAGTGAAGAGGTCCGCCAGCGCCTGGCAAGGATGCTCGAGGTCGCTTAGCGCATTGATGACAGGTACGTCGGCGTGCGCCGCCATGTCCTCGACGGTGGCGTGGTTGAACGTGCGCAGCACGATGATGTCGATCCAACGCTCGAGGTTGTGGGCGATGTCGTGCAGGGATTCGCGGGCATCGATACGGCTGCTGGTCTGGTCGACAAAAAAAGTAGATCCGCCCAGGCTGTCCATGCCGGCCTCGAAAGTCAAGCGCGTGCGCAGCGAGGGCTTTTCAAAGAACATCACCATCTGTTTGCCGGTAAGAACGCCGCGGAAGTCGGCGGGGCGTTGCTTGAGCATGGCGGTCAGGTTGAAGAGGGTATGAATCTCGTGCGGCGCCAGATCGTGCGTGGACAGGAGGTCGCGGGATGGCGGCTCCGGCTTCGGTTGCGGCGAGTTCGTTAGTTCAACTGTCTGGGTTCTCATGGCCGTTTCTTTCGTGTCCCTCTTTCTCGCGGGCCGGTAAGCGCGCTGCCTCTTTCGCATTGAATTAATATGCATATAGATGCATAAGTATCCAGTACGATTGCGAGGTCTGTCAAGCGGAAATGAAAAAGGGAATCGCCAGGAGTAACGATGGGAGGGGCGCGTAGCAACGGGTGGCTGCGAACCGCAAGCCACGCGCAAACTTAGCGGCGCACGCGCTTCAGATTGCCCGACGCTCGCAGCCCGTTAATTATGCAGGAAACAGGATTCCATCCTGGCGTCGTCTGGGCAACGCCAGTGCGACCTTCGCGGTCACTGCTCCAGAAATCACCTTCTTGAACGCGGCTTGGAACTGCTCCATTTCCGGACGGGTCCCGACCGTGATCCGTGCGTAGGTCGGCCATACCGGCCAGATGCGCCCGATGAACACCTTCTGCGCCGCCATCGCGTCGATCACTTCTTTCGCGGGCCGTTTCGTATCCAGCATGAAACAATTCGACTGCGAGCGAATGTAGGAATAACCATTGCGATCCAGCCACTGGAAGACTTCTTCGCGGATGTCCGCGTTGGTCTTCTTTCGTTCCTCCACCAGCCCCGTATGCTTGAGACTGGCCGAAGCCGCCACCATCGCGGTAATCGGCATGAAGTTCCAGCCACCGTACGTTTGCATCTTCTTGAGCAGATCCGGTCGTCCCATTGCCAGCCCGCAGCGCAGCCCGGCCATCCCGTAGAGTTTCGAAAAGGTCCGCAGCAGGATCACGTCTTTGTCGGCTTTGACCAGGTCAACGACTGAGGTTGCGTCGGAGAAGTGGATGTAGGCTTCGTCTACCAGCACGATCGAGCCCTTCGGCTTGTTCTCCACCAGATATTCGATGTCCGAGTGACTGGTAAGCGTGCCGGTCGGATTGTTGGGCGAGCAGACATAGAAGACGCCGGCATCGGTTCCCACCGCTAGCATGGCCTTGACATCGTGTGCGTAGCTCTTCGTCAGAGGCACTTTGACGACGCGCGCGCCCACCGCTTCCGCGGCAAACATGCCGGCTTCGTATCCCGGATCAGCGGTGACATAGCTGCGCTGCGGCGACGCGAACGCGCACACGGTGTGATGGAGCGGCTCGCTCGATCCCGGATACAAGTGGACGTAGTCGGGCTTTACACCCTCCGTCTGCGCGATCGTGTTCACCAGGTCCTCGGTCAAGCCATCCAGGTAGCGTCCGCCCTGGGGCGTGATGGTAACGACCGCCTCGCGCGCCGAAGTGCACGGCCCAAGCGGATTCTCGTTCGCGTCAATCATGACCGCGCCTGCTGGAGGATGGTGGTCCCGCGCTCGCGCCAGCATCGGCTCGGTCACGATGCGCATCGCGACGGCAGCAGAAGCAGCCGCCGACACGCTTAGAAACGAACGGCGGGATGTTGAAAAGACACGGCTCTCGGTGGCCATCACTCACCTCATCCGCGCCATCTTATCGCACAATAGCGCGGAAAGCTTGCTCCGGAACTTGCTCACCCGCCGACCGGCGAAGCCGGCGATCTTATGTTAGGCTGGCGGCCTTCGTTATTGACAGAATGCTCGGGTCCACACGCCCAGGAGGCTTTTTGTGAAACCTATTTTCTTTGGATCAGCAATCTGTATCGCCGCCGTTCTGGCGGCCCTGATTTTCGTGACCCCACCCGCGTACGCAAGGACCCCCGCGGCCGAGGCTGGCCAAGCCGATCTCGGAGCTGCAGCTGCCTACTGCGTGGCGAGCGGCGGCGAAGTTGAGAATCGCTCTCCCTATTTCAATACCAACGACGATCCTAGGAACTGGTTCCGTCTTTCCGGAAGCCGCAAATTCTGCCAGTTCACTCTGAAGAGCGATGGTTCGCGCATCCACGTGCTGCTCTCGACGCTCTACACCGAGCAACCCAGCTTGGCTGCGCTGGCCTATTACGCCAAGGTTCCTTTCGATGGGAACTGCAATGGTAACCCGGCCTCCTGCTACTGCTCGCAACTTGGTGGCACCGACCTGTTCGGAGGAATCAATTTGAATGGCGGCGGATGGGTTCTGGAGGGAGCGATCGACGAAGTGCTCGAGACCTGCATCTTCCCCGACATGTCGTCGATCGATTCCTGGGGGCTGGCCTACCACCAGGCCGGCATCGTCCGCGGCAAGAACCTGGCGAAGGTGCTCCGCTATCCGAATCCGTACAAATAAAACCCCGGGGGTGAGCCAAGGCGACCTATCTCGCTTCCGCCTCCGCTGCCGCGGCCAACTCCGTTGTTCCCGGGGATTTGTCGGCAGCAACCTGCCACGCAATCAGCAGCGAAATGGCCACCAGCATTGCCGCGAGATACCACGGCGCCCCGGGCAGCCGATGCTCCGGCGCGATGAAGAACGCGAAAGTCAGCGAAAACAGCCCCGGCCCGATTAGCATGGCGACGCCGCGCAACGACGCAATCGCCCCCTGCAATTCTCCCTGCTCGGAAGGTGAAACGCGCCGAGTCATCAGCGATTGAGAAGTGGGACCTGCCAGCGCCCACAGCGAGTTGACAAGAATCGCGCCCAGAAATATCCAGGTTGACCAGGCCAACCCATAGACGAAAAACCCGACTGACGCGAAGAACAGCCCAGTGAGTAGCGCACGCCGCTCGCCCAGCCAGTTCACCACCGGGCCGACCAGCCCCGACATCACGATCGAAGTGATTCCGACCACCGCCAGCGAAATTCCGACCATGCGCTGGTTCCATCCGAAGCGATACATTACGTACAGGACGAACACCGTCAGATAGACTTCGTGGGCCACGTATCCCAGAAAATTGACGGTCGCGAGGCCCATCAGTTCCGCGTGCGAGCGGAGCAGCCGGAGCGCTCCCACCGGATTTGCGTTTTCCCACCGCAGCCGGGTCTGACGTTTCTCTGGAGCGAGCGACTCAGGTAGCACAAGCAATCCGTACATCGCATTCAACAGGCTGCCAGCGCACCCGACCCAGAAGGGCAGACGCGGACTGTACATTCCCAGCCATCCACCGAGCGCGGGTCCGAGTACGAAGCCCACGCCGAAAGCCGCGCCCAGCAAACCAAACGCCTTGGAGCGCTTTTCCGGCGCCGTGACGTCGCTGATGTAGGCGGTAGCAGTGGGAATGCTCGCCGACGTGATGCCTGAGAGCAGCCGCCCGAGGAACAGCCAGCGGATACTTGGGGCGAGGGCCATGATCAGGTAGTCGAGCGCTAGCCCAAAGTTGGAAATCAGGATGACCGGCCTCCGGCCCAAGCGATCCGAGAGCAGCCCCAGCACCGGCGCAAAGAAGAATTGCATCAACGCCCAGGTGGTCACGAACAGACCCAGGTATTCCGACGCCCGCGCCGTGTTGCCTCCCAGGAAATCGGAAATCAGTTTCGGTAGTACCGGCGCGACTACGCCGAAAGCCAGCATGTCCAGCAGGACGGTGACAAAAATGAACCCCAGCGCCGCGTGCCGCTTAGCGAACATGCGATACCTCCTCCAACTTTGGTGAAATCGTATCCAGGGAGCGGAGCCACAGATCTACCGCCCGATCCACGCGCTCGCGGTCGCGCGAAGCGCAGTAATCAAGCATGAAACCACGAAACCCGGCGATGACAATGGTGGCGAACGCGCGCGCGTCGCTACGCGTCTGGCCCTTGCGGATCAGAGGTGCCGCCACAAATTCCAGCCAGTCTTCGATGGCGTTGTTCAGAAAGTCGCCAAACCGCTTTGGATTGCGCAGCGCCAGCGCATAGGTTTCAAAAAAGAACTTGAACAGCGGCTCCGACTGCGGCGTGCTCATCTGTTTCCAGATAGCCCTGCAAGCGTCCGAAGGCTGCTCGTATTTCGCCTCTCGCATGCCGCTGAATGTGCCCCGCTGCCGCTCGCGCAGGCGTGCGAGAGCCATGACAATCAATTCTTCTTTGGAACCGTAGTAGTAGAGCAGCACCCGCGGGCTGGAACCCACCGCCTTGGCCAGTGGCCGCAGCGACAAGTCCGGCACACCGTTCTTGACGAGGTAGCTGACGATCGCGTCGAGCAATTCCGCCGGGCGCTGCTCATTCGCCGTTCTAGTCATGACCAGAAACGCTCCTACGCCGGAGCCAACGTACTCTTCTTCTCCGCCTCAGTCGCTCGACGCTGAACCTCTTCTGCTGAAACCTCCTCCAGGATGCGTGGCCATCCACCACTGCACGCCGTTGCAGTCCTTCACGCCACCATTTCTGTCGCCATAGGGCTGATTGACCGGCTGCCACATCGAGTCCGCGCCCGCCGCGAGCGCCCGCTCGTAGGCGGCGTCCACATCTGGAACGTACACATAGATCGCCGCCGGCGAAGGCGGCCATTGTTCGCTGGCCTGCCCAATCATCAACACGGAGTTGCCAATCCTCACTTCAGCATGCCCGATCTGTCCCTGTGGATCGCGGGATACTCGCATTTCGGTTGCCCCGAAAACCACTTTTACGAAATCCAGCGTCTTGTCAGCATTGGATAGCACAAGATACGGGACGACGTTTGGATGGGCAGCGGGTTTGTAGTTTGCAGACATGATGTCCTCCTCTCGGTTTCGCTTTTCGAACCACGATTGAGGAGGCTATCATAAATGAAACGATCGTTTCAAGTATGCAGCGGCGCGTGGAGATCGTCTGAACTGTTGGCGTCGGGTGCGGGATTATGGGCGCTTTTCAGCCGGCGGCCGAGTGCTCCGCCGGAGAGGCGACGTGGTCGTGGTGCCCGGATCGGTGCTCTTTCTGTGCGGCCCGCAGATCGGCGTGTAGCGCATCGAGCGCGGCGGTAGGCAGTTCAGTGCCCCACTCGTCCATTTCGTGTTCGTCCCAGTGGCCGTTGAGACGGATGGTCGAATCGTTCATGTCTTCCGGAAAAGCCAGACGATAGTTGCCATCGCGGCTCAGCACGTCGCCGATCTGCCGCCCAGAGTGCATTTCGTAGACGCGCCGCGTCGAAGTATCCCCACTGTTGGTGTATACCAGCAGTACTTCGCCTTCCTCGCCAAAGTCGGGTCGGTAATACCAAGCCTGCGGAGCGTCGGCCTTGGGACGATGTCGTTTCCTTCCATGGACCGCCGCTGCTGCTGCCTCGTTCTCCTTCATTTCGTTGGCTGGATCGAAATACAGGATTCTCTGGCAGGAATCGCAGACGACCAGTTGCTCGCCATTCCGCACCTCGTTATAGGTTTGCGGGCGCAGCATTACCTGGCAGCCCATACACTTATGGTCGCGGACTTCCGCCAGCCCGCTGCCCCGAAACTTCATCACCCGTTCGTAGTGGCGCAACAGATCGTCTGCTATGTCCTTGCGCAGCCCGTCGCGCTTCGCGTTCCACTCGGCGAGTTTCGCCTGGTCCGCAGCGTTGATCTTGCGCGCTTCTTCCTTTTCCTTTTCGATCTCCGCAGTTTCCGCCTTCAACTCCGCTTCTGCTGCCTTCACTTCCCGGTCCCGCGTCTCGGCGTTGACCATCACTTCGAGAATGCGATCTTCGTTGAGGCGGATCTCCTGCTCCGCAAACTGGATTTCGTGCAACAGCGCTTTGTATTGATCGTTGGTTTTTACCTCGAGGGACTGGTCGCGATACTTGGAGATTTTTCCCTGCAGGTCCTGGATGGCGGCTTCGTATTTCTTGCGGTTGGCTTCGTCTCCCTTGGCGGCGGTGCGGGCTTTTTCGAGCTGGGCTTTGGTCCCAGCCAGCTTTTCTTCGATCGCTGCCACTCGCCTGGGGAGGGCGGCAATCTCTTCCTGCAGTTTGCGGATCTCTTTGTCCGCGACCTGGAGCTGCAGCAGTTTTTCGATGTCAGGAAGCATCAGTCAGAAGAGGCATCTGACTTGATTCTAGCATGCGAAATGAGGGGCCCTATGGCTTCGTGCCGCCGTAGACCAGCTCGAGCCTGGCTATCCCCAGGCCTACTTCCGCCGCTTGTAATGGATAGGCCACACCACCTGCCAGGTTTTCCCGCCGTCTTTCGACCCTTCCCAGCTCCAGTCGAACTCGTCGCCACTAATGTTCTTGAACACCATCCTCTGCATTCCCCTCGTGCCGTCCGGGCGTGCGACCTCCCGCTCCAGGATCATCTGCCCATCTTTGAATTCGCCCACGAAGTCGAGGTAACCGCCTTCGTTGTCCACCCAAGTCTGCTTCCACTTCCCAGCGTCGGTATCGAAGATCGATACGCTTTTCCCCCGGAGGTGCCCGTCACTCTCAGCAGAAAAGTTCTCTTCCACTACGCAACCATCCAACGTGCGTCGGATGCTATTGGTCCCATGCCGAACCTCTCCGGCTTTGTTGCCGGGCCAGGTTAGGTCCCATTCGCCGACCCAGAAACTCAGTTGTTGCTGCTGGTTCGCCGCGCACGGATTGGGCGTCGGAGGAGGACTGGTGGTCTGTTGTCCACTCGACCACGCCGTCAGACACAACAACATTGCAATGATGTATCGCATACGCGCTCTCTCCTCCCCCATCTGACGGCAAAGGATGAAGAACGTCATCGCCTGCGTCGGCTGACTTCGGCAATTTCCGGCGCTCATGTGATACATCTGTTATTTGGATCTCCACACCGCCATCTTTCTTTTTTTTGCCGGAGTGCTGGGCGGCGCGCTCAACGCGGTGGCGGGCGGCGGTAGCTTCATCGCCTTTCCCGCCCTCATGTTTAGCGGAGTCCCGCCTATCCCCGCCAATGCGACGAACACAGTCGCGCTCTGGGTCGGAGTGACTGCCAGCTCAGGCGCCTACCGCAAGCACCTCGATATCTCGCGGCGCGTGATGGTTCCCCTGGCCGTCACCAGCATAATTGGAGGAATCGCCGGAGCCTTCCTGCTTCTGAGAACGCCCACCCACACTTTTTTGCGAGTCCTGCCCTGGCTGATGCTGGGCGCCACGCTGCTCTTTGTATTCGGCGGACGCCTTTCTCGCGGATCCAAAAGCGGCCTGGCGCACGATGCGTCGCCCACCGCCATCACGGTCGCGGCACTCTTTGAACTCATCGTCGCTGTTTACGGAGGCTATTTCGGAGGAGGCGTCGGCATCATGAACCTGGCGATGCTGGCCGCTCTCGGCATGACCGACATTCACGCCATGAACGCCTTGAAGGTCGTGCTCGGTGGCATTATCAACGCCATGGCTATGGTTACCTTCATAGTGGCGGGCGCCGTCGCCTGGAAACCCGGCATCATCATGATCGTGGGCGCGACCGCCGGGGGATACTTCGGCGCCCACTACGCCCAGAAACTGCCTCAGTCCTGGATCCGAGCCTTTGTTATCGCGGTAGGAACAGGGATGACGGCGTACTTTTTTTGGAAAGCCTATACCTAGCCGGGGGCTACATTGGCGCACGCGGAAAAGAGCAAAAACCAAACACGTCCGTCACCTCAGGAATCCTCGAACTTGCCGTCGATGGCGAGGATTCGCGTCGAAGGCCCAAAATTTAAAGCTCTGAGTCCGATCCGAAACCGCTGGCCGGACGAATGCCTTTGGTAATCTGCCCCGCACCCCACTGATCATGCGATATTGCCAGAGGATATGTCCCGATCCGGTATTCAAAACGGCCAACGCAGTTCCCGTGTCAAGCTGGGCGGCTCAGTTCTGTCCCTGGTGTTGCTCGAAAACGGGCGTCAGATCCGCGCCCGCATGAATCAGCTTTCCGTCAACGGCGGACTGCTCTCGCTGGAGGGACCGCTGGACGAGGGGATCAAGGTAACCGTTCTGTTTCACGTCGGCACCACGAGTATCCGCACGCGGGCCGAAATGTTATTCCCCATGTGGGCCACCAAGGGCTGCTTTCAACCTTTCCGTTTTCTGGAATTGCCCGAAGAAAGCCGCGTCGGCCTCGCCAAAGAATTGGAAGCTCTGGTTCGCGCGGGCGCGCCCGAAGAAGAAGAATAGTCGCCTCGAATCCCAAAAGTAGAAAAAGGAGAGAAGCGCTGCTACCCGGCCGCCGCCATCTGTTCCAGTGAATACTTTTTCAGTTCGCCAATTCTTTCCAGCGTGATGTCCGGCTTAGGGAATTGCGCGACCAGCTTTTCATCCAGCGCGTAGTGTCCCTGGCGCGGAAATACCGTGGTTACCCGCTTGCCCCAATGTTGCTTGATCGCGGCCAGAAGGCGCACCTTGTCGTCCACCATCACGTAGTGCTCCGCCGGATACTTCGCTTCGACGTCCTCCAATTCTTGCTCCTTGTGCACATAGATCAGGACGTGGCCTTCAAAGGTGTCGTAGAGACCCGACCGGTCCACCTTGCGGGGTTGGAAGACGACATCGCCGTCGCTCAGGATCGCCGCCCGTCCCAGCTGTTTCGCATAGTCCACCGCGTCCAGCGATTCGGGATACAAACGATTGGCGAAGGGATAGTTGATCATGAAGTAGGAAACTTCCAGCAGCTTCGGTTCCCGCGGCTGCTCGACACGATAGCGCTGGAGCGCACCGAGATAGTCGGCGTAACCGAGCTCCGCGCGTAGTTTTTCGAAAATGTCCCAATAACGCTGTTCGCAGGCTTCGCCTACTGTTTCCTTCAGATGTCGCTTCAGGTCGGCGGCGACTCGGTCGTTGTCGATCAGGGTATTATCTACGTCGAACAGAAACACGGTGCTAGGGCTGCTATCATTAGGCTTCACGGGGTCTCCACCGGCGAATGGCCCTTAATCTTGCCAGAAAGTCGCTCCCAACGGTGCTTGTCGGCTGGCCGGAGCTGTGGAAAAGTTTCTCGTCACGAACCTTGTACAACCGGCACTCTCTGTAGTACAACATCCCGGCACGAACAATCTTGAGGAAAGCGCCGCAAAGTTAACCTTGAACCCCAGCCGGGCAGACTCCAAATCCTGCCCCTTCGCACGGAGCCCGATTCATGGAACATATCGATTCTGTTGTCAGCAAACGATTCGAGGTTCGATCCGGAAGACTGTGTGAATTCTGCCAGCAGTTGGACCCACACTTTCCCAAGCGCAATCCTATGGACCAGATGGTGGGTGCAAATCGAAAAAATAGCGCATCCGCGCATTTGACGGAGGATGGCTACGTTCGCCATCGCATGCTGGAACTCAACCAGTTAGTGTCAAGACCGCCCCGTACAGCGGCTTGAACCCCTGATGTAACCGTTTTTCATCGCTACTTTCCCGTCGCCTGCGGGTTGAAGTATTCAGCCCCGAGGACTGTAATAGTGGGAGAGGTTCCCATGCTGGCCCGGATGCGTACCCTTTGTCTGTTCCTCTTCTTTGCTGCTGCAGTTGTCGGCATACCCCGGCTCCAAGCACAGATTCACGGCGTTCCCGCCTCGGTGACTTCTTTCGGATTTGGCGGAAGCAACTCGATGACGCCCGGCGTAGCTGCCAGCGTCACGTCTCTAGGTCCGAACGGTTTTGGCGGCCATGCTCATTTCGGTGGCTGCTGCTTCGGTCCGTTTTTCCAGACCGGTTCGCAGCCTCCGATCTCCGTCCGCGGGCATCATTTCCACCGAACTTTCTTCCCGTTTGCGGTGCCGGTTTACAGCGTTCCGTACACGCAGGTAATAGTCGTTCAGCCGGATGCAACCGCCTATGACGACGAGGACTATGACTATGAAGGCGGACCCACGATTTTCGATCGTCGTGGCTCGGTTTCCAAACGTCGTCCGGTGCGGGCCGTTGAGCCCGAACCGGCGCCGCAGCCGGCCGTGGCGGCTGCCCCCCCGGAGCCGGTTGTTCCTCAGCCCAGCACGGTGCTCGTCTTCCGGGATGGCCACCAGGCCGAGTTGCAAAACTACGCCATCGTTGGTGACACGCTGTTTGACCTGGCCGACAATCGTTCACACAAGATCCTGCTCGCAGACCTCGACCTGACTGCCACCCGCAAGGCGAACGACGCACGCGGCGTGGATTTTCAGGTGCCTGCCGAATCGACTCGCTGATATCCGGCAAAACCCAACCCAAGTTGCTGCCAGCGTACAACCGCAGCCCGTGAAGGGGCATGAGAATACGCGTTTTTTCGGCATTCGCTGAACAGGCTGCGGAAAGACACATGCATGTCGGTACGACCGTGGAAGAGCGGCCCTTCAGGGCCGCGTAAGCCGTTGGGAATGCTTGGCAAATCGAATTTTTTCCGCAGTTTCTGAACGCGATGCCCTGATACGAACCTGTTTTGCATTGCTCCGCAGCGTTCCTTCGCATCCCTGAGTTTTTCCTGCGATCCGGTTTAACATCGGATTCATGCTCAAGAAGCCGGCTGCGGCCATCGCAGAAATGCGATTCTCCGTCAAGCTTTCGCCCCGAGGCGTGGCTCGATTGAAGGGTGGACATGTCTGGGTCTATCGGTCGGACATTGCCGCGGCCGATGATGTCCCACCGGGCGCGCTCGTCAGCGTCACCGATCCGCGCGGGAAGTTTCTGGGTGCAGCGCTCTACAGCAGCTCGTCGCAGATTGCGATTCGCATGATTTGCCGCGAGCCGGTGAGCGACTTGTCGGCGCTGGTCGCGGAACGCATTCGTGCGGCGATCTCCTACCGCGAGCGCGCAGTTGCCAACAGCAATGCCTACCGCGTGGTCTTCAGTGAAGCGGACTTCCTGCCGGGGCTGATTGTCGATCGCTACCACGATGTAGTGTCGGTGCAGATTCTGACTCAGGCCATGGATGCGGAGCCGGTTCGCGCGGCAGTGGCAAAGACTCTAGCCGAAGAACTGGAGCCGGCGGGGATTGTGGAACGCGTGGACAACCGGATCCGCGAGTTGGAGCAATTACCGCCGCGGAAATCCGGGCTTCTGTGGGGAGAGAAAAGTTCCACCGTCATCACCATGAATTCCGTACCGGAGAACAGCGGGCCGACCGACGGTATTCGCTTTCACTACGACGGTCTCGAAGGCCAGAAGACCGGAGCGTTTCTCGATCAGCGGGAAAACTATGCAGCGTCCGCGCAATATGGGCACGGCGAAGCGCTCGACGTCTTCTGCTACCAAGGGGGCTTTGCGCTGCACCTGGCGCGGTGCTGTTCGACTGTGACCGGAGTGGACAGTTCGCGGCCGGCCCTTGAGATGGCGGAAAAGAATGCGGCGTTGAATGGACAAGAGCTGGAGTGGATCGAAGGGAATGCTTTTGATCTGCTGAAAGACTATGCCTCGGCCAAGCGCCAATACGACACGATTGTTCTAGATCCCCCGGCTTTCGCAAAGAGTAAACACGACCTCGAGAAAGCCTTACGTGGCTACAAGGAACTCAACCTGCGCGCGTTGAAGATGCTGCGTCCGGGAGGCATTCTGGTGACCTGCTCCTGTTCATTCCACGTAAGCTCCCAAGACTTCCTTGAGACTGTGGCGGACGCTGCCCGTGATACCCATCGCTCGGCGCGAATCCTGGAAAGCCGGACCCAGGCGAAGGACCATCCCCTCCTGCTTGGTGTGCCTGAAACGGGTTACTTAAAATGCATGATTGTGAACGTAAATTAAAGTAAATAAACGGCATAATTATATTGACAATAATACACTCATATTTTATGCTTCGTTTGTGATAAATACACATCAAACGAGCTGTAGAAGCTCAAAATCACTTTCAAAAGCAGGAGGATTTTCGCTATGACGCTGATTACCCGTTGGGATCCTTTCCGTGAGTTCGTCACCATTCAGGACCGGCTGAACCGTCTGTTCCGCGAGTCGCAAGGGTCGGAAGGCCGCGAAGAGGCCCTTACTACCAGCAC
>JACXTT010001999.1_pt1 | contig 33053 bp, 33 predicted proteins | sample 9270951 | NCBI WGS metagenome assembly JACXTT01 (sample SAMN15532306, study PRJNA645909) | rock metagenome | isolation source: weathered quartz diorite | place: Puerto Rico | collected 2017-06-21
AAGGCCGGGCGGGTGGATATCAACCGGCTGGCCGTGGTGCGCGCCGGTTCGGATTTCGATCGGCCTTACCCGGGATACAGTGAAGTCGACAACCTGCTCAAGTACGCCGACCAGGGCGGTTTTGTCCCGGCCCTGGAGAACCTGTACCGGGCGGGCAATCCGTTGGTGCAGGCGATCCTCGGCAACTGGAAGGCCTGGGAGCACGGCGTACCCGAAAACTGAGTGGTTCGGTGGGGCGCATCGCCGATGATAAGCTTGGCGTCCCCACCGATCGCCCGGAGAACCCCGACCATGCTCAAACCCATGGCCCTGGCCTTGCTGCTGGCCTGCACCGCGTCGGCGGCTCAGGCCGAACTGCTCGCCGATATGCCACTGACTTACCAGGAGCAGGCCAGTGCCGAGACCCGCGACCAGCCGTTGGTGATCTTCCTGCATGGTTACGGCAGCAACGAGGACGATCTGTTCGGGATCAAGGACGACCTGCCGGCCAACTACACCGTGCTCTCGGTGCGTGGCCGCCTGGAGGTGAACCTGGGCGCCTACCAGTGGTTCCACCAGAAAAGCAGTGCGTCGCAGTACGACGGTGACAGCAACGACCTGCGCCAGAGCGCCGAAGCCATCACCGACTTTGTCAGCCGGGTTACCGAGAAATACCACACCCAGCCCGACAAGGTGTTCCTGGTGGGTTTCAGCCAGGGGGCGATGATGACCTATGAAGTCGCACTACGGCATCCCGAGGTCCTGCGCGGGATCGCCGCCCTCAGTGGCCGTGTGCTGCCGGTGCTGCGTGGGGAACTCAAGGACGGGCCGAAGTACGCCGCGCTGACGGTCTTTATCGGCCATGGCACGGCCGATCCGCAGGTGCCTTATGTCGGAGCGACCGACGCATTGGGCGTATTGAAGGGGCTGTCCATCGCACCGCAGTTTCATTCCTATCCCGGTGTCGGCCATACCATCAGCGCCACGGAAGTCGCCGACCTGAAAAACTGGATCAGTGCCTCGTTGCAGAACTGACAGCTCGCTGCGAATCCTGTAGGTACCGTCTTGACCCTGGACTCGCAACTCTGGTCCACTCGGTCAATTGTAGGAGCTGGCTTGTCGGGACGCCGCATCGCAGCGATGAGGGCCTTGAGCCTTGCAGTGTCCGCTCGGACGCCATCGCCAGCAAGCCGGCTCCTACAAGGGGACGTGCCCCGGTTCCCGGCAGGGGATGTGTTACCCGGATACTTTGCTTCACCTCTTTGGCGCGTCACTGCGCGTTTTTGTAGCACCCAGCCGTCGCACCCTCCCTCCTGAAAACACCGGTTTCTGGCAAAAGTCGATTTCCATCAAGCCCTTGGATGCATTTCCCTGCAACTGGCATGACTTATGCTTTTTTGTATCCATGGATAATTGGATACAAAAAGACAAAGGTGCTGCCCATGCAATTCGCCCCCGCTTATGTTGAACGTCAGCCCCAGACTGCCGAGGAGGAGGCTTATACCTTTCTGTTGGAAGCGATCTGCTGCGGTCGCTACCGCAAAGGCGACCGGTTGATTGCCGAGGACATCGCCAGCGAGATCGGCATGAGCCGCATGCCGGTGCGCGAAGCCTTTCGCCGGCTGGACGCGCAGGGCCTGGTGACCTTGAGGCCCAATCGCGGGGCGATTGTCAGCGGCCTGGAGTTGGACGAGCTGCAGGAAGTCTTCGATATGCGCAGCGCCCTCGAAGGCCTGGCGATCCGCGTGGCTGTGCCAAAGATCGGCGAGCGTCAACTGGCGGCCCTGGAGCGCATGCTCGACGAGATGGATGACTACCGCGACGAAAGCGCCGAGTGGGTCAGCCGGCATCGGGCCTTCCATGAACACCTGTGCAGCCTCAGTGGCCGGCCACGGCTGGTGAAACAGATATCGGCCCTGTATTCGCTGATCGAGGCGCCCATGCGCCTGTGGCTGCAACACAGCGAAAAGCCCTTGAGCGCTCGCGAGGAGCACGCGGTGATCCTCGACGCGATTCGCTCGGGCGATGCCGAGCGGGCCGAAGCCGTGGTGCGCCAACACATCGAGGGTACGGTGCCCGCGCTGATCAGCTTTCTGCAATCGGAAAAATAGAACCGGACCCGAGTCCGGCCGTGTTTTGACTTTGAGTACTGCCCCCGTTACTGACGAACTGGAGTGTCTGGTCATGCATAAACGCCGTGTGTTGCTTGCCGCTGTATCCCTGGGGCTTCTGGTGCAAGGGGCGATCGCCGCGCCCCAGGTGCCGGAGCGCTTGCAGAAGGTCGAGAAACTGACCTATTGCTCAGGCATGGATTCACCCCCGCTGGTCTCGTTCGACGAGGCCCAGAAGCCGAAGGGGCTGACCGTCGACCTGGGCCTGGAAATCGCCAAACGCCTGGACAACAAGTCGGTGCAATGGCGGGTGATTCCCTTCTCCGGGCTGCTGCCGGCACTACTGGCTCAACAATGCGACATGATCGTCGACCAGTTGTTCGACAAACCCGAACGCCGGCAGGTGATCGATATCGTCAACTACATGTATTCCAGCCAGTCGGTGGTGGTGCCCAAGGGCAATCCCAAGCACATCAGGACCCTGGAGGGGCTTTCCGGGCACAAGGTCGCGGTGCTCAACGGCTCGACGATCAAGACCTTGCTCGACGCCGAGAACGAAACGCTGACCAAGGCCGGCAAGACGCCGATGAAACTGGTGGTCTACAACACCGATACCGATGCCTTTCAAGCCCTGCGCATCAGTCAGGTCGATGCCTACGGCACCACCGTGGAAACCGCCGGTTATTACGCCGCGATGGCCCCCGACCTGTTCGAGGAGGGCGTGCCGGCTTTCAGTCGGATTCTCACGGGCCTGGGGATGCGCAAGGACGACCCGCAACTGACCCAGGCCGTGCAGCAGATCGTCAGTGACATGCGCAGCGATGGCAGCTACGCCCGACTGCTGGGCAAATGGCATGTTGCCAGCGACACACTCGACTGAGGCGGGCATTTGATGAATTTCAATTGGGACGTGTTCTGGCAGTACCTGTTGCAGCCCAGCGGGGTGTACCTCACGGGGCTCTGGCTGACCTGCCTGATCAGCGTGCTGGCGATGTCGCTGGGTTGTGTGCTGGGGCTGGCGGCGGCGTTGCTGCGCCTGTCGAACAACCCCTTGCTCAACCTGCCGGTACGCTTTTACGTGTGGTTGATGCGCGGCACGCCGCTGCTGGTGCAGATCGTCTTTCTCTACACCGCGCTGGCCGCCGGCGGGATCTTCCGCTTCGAGGACCTGGAGCTGTTCGGCCTGGTGGTGCCGGGCAACATCCAGGCGGCGATCATCGCCCTGGGCCTGAACGAAGGCGCCTACATGGCCGAGATCATCCGCGCCGGCATCGGCGCGGTGGACAAGGGCCAGTACGAGGCCGGACGCTCACTGGGCATGACCTTCGGCAAGCTGATGCGGCGTATCGTCCTGCCCCAGGCCTTCCGGGTGATCGTGCCGCCACTGGGCAACGAGTTCAACGTGATGCTGAAGAACACCACGCTGGTCAGCGTGATCGGCGTTCAGGAGTTGTTGCTGAGCACGCAGATGGTCACGTCGGCAACGTTCCGGGTGTTTGAACTGTACCTGGTGGTGGCGATCTATTTCCTGCTGTTGACCACGCTCTGGGGCTTCTTCCAGCGCTGGCTGGAAGCGCGTTTCGGCCAGTCCGATCGACCCGCGCCGCCGACCGCCGGCAGCCGCCTGTTCGGTCGCGGTGCCCTGAAAATGCTGAGGGGGCGTTAAGCATGGCGCACAAGAGTGAAGAACTGATCATCGAGGCCCTGGACGTTCACAAGTCCTTCGGTTCCTTGCAGATTCTCAAGGGGATATCCCTGCAGGTACGACGGGGTGAAGTGGTGGTGCTGATCGGCGCCTCGGGGTCGGGCAAGACCACTTTCATCCGCTGCATCAACCTGCTGGAGGACATCCAGGGTGGACGCATTCGGGTCAACGGCCGGGCCATGGGTTACCGCGAACGCGCCGACGGCAGCCTGGTGCGTGACTCCGAGCACAACATCGCCCGCCAGCGCCGGGACATCGGCATGGTCTTCCAGCGCTTCAACCTGTTCCCGCACATGACCGCCCTGGAAAACATCATTGAAGCGCCGATCCAGGTGCTCGGCGTGCCGCGGGCCGAGGCGTTGGAGCAGGCCCGGGCCTTGCTCGCCCGAGTCGGCCTGGCGGACAAGGCCGCGCATTACCCGTCGATGCTCTCTGGCGGCCAGCAGCAGCGGGTAGCGATTGCCCGGGCGCTGGCGATGAAACCGCAGGCCATGCTGTTCGACGAGCCCACCAGCGCCCTGGACCCGGAAACCGTCGGCGAGGTGTTGCAGGTGATGAAGCAGTTGGCCGAGGAGGGCATGACCATGGTAGTGGTCACCCACGAGATGGGTTTTGCCCGGGAAGTCGCCGACCGAGTGGTGGTCCTCGACCAGGGCGAACTGATCGAGCAGGGGCCGCCGGAGCAGATTTTCAGTCGCCCCGCGCACCCGCGTACCCAGGCCTTTCTCAGCCGCGTGCTGTGAGCGGGCCGCCGCTCGGCCACCGTTATCCGATGCCGGATGCCCCCGGGAATGGACCCGACGTCCATCCGGCCAACGACTCCTTGTTTGGAAGAGCCTTTGCCATGTTGAAATTTTCTGCCCACGAATACCCTTATCCTTCGCAACGCCAGAGCGTGTTCGCCCGCCGTGGCATGGTGGCGGCCTCGCAACCCCTGGCCGCCGAGGCCGGTATCGAGATGATGCGCAAGGGCGGCAATGCCATCGATGCCGCCATCGCCACGGCGGCGGCGTTGACGGTGGTCGAGCCCACCGGCTGCGGCATTGGTGGCGACGCCTTCGCGTTGGTCTGGTGCAAGGGGCAACTGCACGGCCTCAACGGCAACGGCCAGGCCCCGGCAGCCCTGAGCATCGACGCGGTCAAAGCGGCGGGGCATGCACGGATGCCGCTCCATGGCTGGACGCCGGTGACCGTGCCCGGTTGCCCGTCGGCCTGGGCCGAGTTGTCGAAACGTTTTGGCAAGTTGCCCTTTACCGAGCTGTTGCAACCGGCCATCAGTCTGGCGCGGGAGGGTTTTCCGGTGTCCCCGGTGGTGGCCCATCAATGGCAGCATGCCCTCGAAGAGTTCAGCCCCCACCGCGATGCTGTGCTCGCGCCCTGGTTCGAGACCTTCCTGATCGATGGCCGGGCACCACGGGCCGGTGAGCTGTTCCGCAACCCGGCCCAGGCCCGGACTCTCGAAGAACTGGCCGCGACGGCCTGCGAAAGCCTGTATCGCGGCGACCTGGCCGCACGCCTGGATGCCCACTCCCGTGCCACTGGCGGCTATCTGCGGGGCAGCGATCTGCAAGGTTATCGTGCGCAGTGGGTCGAACCGATCCATATCAACTACCGGGGCTATGACGTCTGGGAGATCCCGCCGAGTGGCCAGGGCCTGGTGGCACTGATGGCGCTGAAGATCCTCGAGGGTTTCAGCTTCGACCACCGCGACAGCCAGCAGACCTGGCACCGCCAACTGGAAGCCATGAAGCTGGCCTACAGCGACGGCCTGCACTACATCACCGACCCGTTGCACATGCGGGTGGCGGTCGCCGACCTGCTCAGCGACGACTACAGCCGCCGCCGGCGCGGGCAGATCGGCGAGCAGGCGCAGCCGCCCAAGCCCGGCGATCCACATGCCAGCGGTACGGTCTACCTGGCGAGCGCCGATGCCGAAGGCAACATGGTCTCGTTCATCCAGAGCAACTACCACGGCTTCGGTTCCGGCGTGGTGCTGCCTGACAGTGGCATCGCCTTGCAGAACCGCGGGGAGGAATTCAGTCTTGATCCGACCCACGCCAACTGCCTGGTGCCCGGCAAGAAGACCTTCCATACGATCATCCCCGGCTTTCTCAGCCAGGGTGGCGAACCCCTCGGGCCGTTCGGCGTGATGGGCGGTTACATGCAGCCCCAGGGCCATGTGCAGATGGTGATGAACCTGGTGGATTTCGGCCTCAATCCCCAGGCCGCCCTGGATGCGCCGCGCTGGCAGTGGTTGGGGGAGATGAAGGTCGGTATCGAACAGGGCGCCTCGCGGGATTTGGCGATGGCACTGGCACGGCGTGGCCATGAGGTGCACATCGCCTATGACCTGAGCACTTATGGCCGTGGCCAGATCATCCTGCGCGACCCGTTGAGCGGTGTGCTGTGCGGCGGCACCGAACCGCGTGCCGATTCGCATATCGCCGTGTGGTAGCGGGTGGTGCGCGTTGGGTGGTGTAGGAGCCGAGCTTGCTCGCGATCCGCTGCAAGCGGCCATTCACTGCGAGATTGCGATGCCTATGAAACCGCCTTCGCGAGCAATCGAGCGGCTACTCCTACAGGTCCCGATCCATTTCAAGGGCGGTGTCCGGCGGCTGAGCGGCCATCACCGGCCTTAACCCGCTGGCGAGGATCCTGCTGGCTCTCTTGGCCTTGGCCAGGCCGTCGGGGTCGCCGTTCAACAGCCCTCGCAGCGCACCGGCACACAGCCTGGACTGGAAGTCATCGCGCCCGGCGAACTGCTTGTGCAGCAACTCGACCCCTTGCAGGGCCATGGTCAGGATGGCCTCGATACCGTCCGGGCCCTGGATGGAACTGGTCATCACATGCCGCAGGGCCTTCTTGTACTGGCTCTGGGTGTGGATGGCGGTGATATCGACGCCGCTGCCGGCAAAGACGTTCTCCAGCAGTTCACGCACGGCGTCGTCCTGGAGAAAGGGCTCGCCGCAGTCATCCTCGAATACCAGTCCCTTGGCAGTGAGCGTGACCCCCGCACTGTGCTCTGTCATGGTGGCTCCTTGTAGATCACGGCAGATCGGCAGTTTGCAGGCAACGCTGCGATCCGACAAATGAAAGCACTGGAAAAAGTGCTACTTGTCATGACCATCCAATAGTTGCAGGCAGCGCTGCAGCACCCCCGATACGTCGCCGGCCCGGTAACTGACGACGATCGGCGAAGTGATGCTGCTGTCCTGCAATGACGTATAACCGATGTCATCCCGGTGCAGGCGCTGTACCGACGCCGGCACCAGGGCAATGCCGACCCCGGCCGCGACCAGGCCGATGGTGGTCTGCAGCTCGTTGGCCATCTGCGCCACGTGGATGCTCAGGCCATGCCCGGCGAACACCCCCAGTACGTGGTCGGCATAGCTCGGGCGAGGGCTGGCGGGGTAGAGGATAAACGGCTGCGCGGCCAACTCTTCGAGGCTGACCGGCCGGCCGAGCAGGGGGTGCCCGGCAGGCAAGGCCGCGACCAGGGGGTCTTGCCTGAGGACTTTCTGCACGATGGCCGGGTCGTCGAACAGCATCCGGCCGAAACCGATGTCGATACGTCCGCTTTTCAGCGCCTCCAGTTGCTGCAGGGTGATCAGCTCCGACAGGCCCAGTTCGATATCGCCGAAGCTGCGTAGGCGGCGGATCAGATCGGGCAGGGCGCCGTAGAGGGTCGATGGCGCAAAGCCGATACCCAGCCAGCGCTTGCGGCCGGCGGCCACGCGCCGGGTGTCGGCACAGATCCGCTCGAGCTGTTCGAGTAGTTGGCTGGAATGCTCCTGGAAAAATCGCCCCGCTTCGGTCAGGCGCAACGGCCGCGAGCGTTCCAGCAGAGGGACCCCCAGTTCATCCTCCAGTTGCTGGATCTGCCGGCTGAGGGGCGGTTGGGCGATGTTCAGCTGCTCAGCCGCGCGGGTGAAGTTCAAGGTCTGTGCGAGCACCTTGAAATAACGCAAATGACGAAGTTCCACGATACCTCCAGGGTATGAAGCGAGACTAATTCAATATTGGACCGTCACCGCCTTGAGCGTCAATCTTGGTCCGAAGACAAACAACATGTAGACGGATACGCCATGAGCGCTGTAACGATCGAACACTTCGATACCCAGATTGTCGATTTGCCCACCATTCGTCCCCACAAACTGGCGATGCACACCATGCATGGCCAGACGCTGGTCATCCTGCGTATCCGTTGCAGCGACGGCACCGTCGGTATCGGCGAGGCCACCACCATTGGCGGCCTGGCGTACGCCGGGGAAAGCCCGGAAAGCATCAAGGTCAACCTCGATACCTGGTTCGCACCGCTGCTGATCGGCCAGGATGCCAGCAATGTCAACGCTGCCATGCACCGTGTCGACCGCGCCATTCGCGGTAACACCTTCGCCCGTTCGGCGGTGGAGACCGCCTTGCTCGATGCCCAGGGCAAACGCCTGGGGCTGCCGCTGGCCGAACTGCTCGGCGGCCGGCTGCGTGAAGGTGTGGAAGTGGCCTGGACCCTGGCCAGCGGCGACACCGCCAAGGACATCGACGAAGCCGAACGCATGCTCGACCTGCGTCGTCATCGTCATTTCAAACTCAAGATCGGTGCCGGCGAACCGGCTCGGGACATCGCCCATGTCGCGGCGATCAAGCGCGCCCTGGGCGAGCGTGCCAGCGTGCGCGTCGACGTCAACCAGGCCTGGAGCGAGGCGGTGGCGGTGCAGGCCTGTCGCCGGTTGGCCGAGGCCGGGGTCGAACTGATCGAGCAGCCGTTGTCCCGCTATGATCGGGCCGGCATGGTGCGCCTGAGTGCGCACAGCCCGATCCCGCTGATGGCCGATGAGGCCATTGAGTCGGTGCAGGACAGCTTTGCCCTGGCACAGATGGGCGCCGCAAGCATTTTCGCCTTGAAGATCGCCAAGACCGGCGGCCCACGGGCCGTGCTGCGTACTGCCGCGATTGCCGAGGCCGCGGGCATCGGCCTGTACGGCGGGACCATGCTCGAAGGCAGCATCGGCACCCTGGCCGCCGCGCACGCCTTCGCCACCCTCGACAAGCTGGAATGGCACACCGAACTGTTCGGCCCGTTGCTGTTGACCGAAGACATTCTGCTCGAACCACCGGTCTATCGTGATTTCCAACTGCTGATCCCGCGTGCCCCCGGGTTGGGCCTCGAGCTCGACGAAGAACGCCTGGCGCGCTTTGCCCGCCCTTGACTCCCTGAACCGAGAGGACATTCACATCATGCTTTTTCACGTGCGCATGACCGTCAAACTGCCCACTGACATGCCGGCCGAGCAGGCCGCGCAGCTCAAGGCCGATGAGCGTGAGCTGGCCCAGCGCCTGCAACGGGAAGGCATCTGGCGCCACCTTTGGCGTATCGCCGGCTTGTATGCCAATGTCAGCGTATTCGATGTGCCGGATGCCCAGGCACTGCACGATACGCTGATGCAACTGCCGCTTTATCCCTACATGGATATTGAAGTCATGGCGCTGTGCAGGCACCCCTCTTCGGTCCATGCCGACGACCGCTGAGCCCGGGCTTTCCAAGCTTTGCATCCACAAGAACAATGATGAGGAACACCAGCATGACCGTTCGTATCTCCCAAACTGCTGAAGTCCAGAGCTTCTTCGAAGGCGCCGCCGGCCTTGACCAGGCTGCCGGCAACCCACGTGCGAAGCAGATTATCCATCGGGTGTTGACCGACAGCATCCGCCTGATCGAGGACCTGCAGATCTCGCCGGAAGAGTTCTGGAAGGCTGTGAATTACCTGAACGAACTGGGCAGTCGCCAGGAAGCCGGCCTGCTGGTCGCCGGCCTGGGCCTGGAACACTATCTCGACCTGTTGCTGGATGCCGAAGACGAGCAGGCCGGCCATGTCGGTGGCACTCCGCGGACCATCGAAGGGCCGCTGTATGTCGCCGGCGCGCCGCTCTGCGAACAGGAAGCCAGGCTCGATGACGGTCTCGATCCGGGCACCACGCTGTTCATGCGCGGCCAGGTCCGCGACCTGGAAGGCAAGCCGCTGGCCCATGCGATCGTCGATGTCTGGCATGCCAACACCGGTGGCACCTATTCCTATTTCGATCCCTCGCAATCGGAGTTCAACCTGCGCCGGCGGATCCGCACCGACGCCGAAGGTCGCTATCGCTTCCAGAGCATCGTGCCTTCGGGCTACGGCTGCCCGCCCGATGGCCCAACCCAGCAGTTGCTCGATCAGCTGGGGCGACACGGCCAGCGTCCGGCGCATATCCACTTCTTTATCTCGGCCCCGGGCCATCGCCACCTGACCACGCAGATCAACCTGGCCGGCGACCGCTACCTGCACGATGATTTTGCCTACGCCACCCGCGACGAGCTGATTGCAGAAATCGTCTTCAAGGAGGGCGCGAACGGGCGGTATGCCGAGATCGATTTCGACTTTACCTTGCAGTCGACCGACACCGCCAAGGAGCAGGACAAGCGTGAGCGGGTGAGGGCGCTGGAAGCCTGACACTCACGTCGTTCCGACGTCATGGGTCCCGCGGGCGTCTGCTCGCGGGACTTTTGTCGTCATCCCAGCCTTGATAGAAAAACAACAGAGGCTTATCCCATGACCACCCTGTTGAGTGAGCGCAGCCGGATCTTCGAACAAGCCGATCCCCATGCCGTCTCCGAATATGTCAACCAGCATGTTGGCAGCCATTGCATTCGCCTGCCGCCCAAGGGGTGCTCGCAGGCGAGTATCAACCACCGGACCTTTTCCACGCTCGACCTGTGCCGCATCAGCTATGGCGCCCGGGTGCAGGTGATGTCGCCGGCCCTGGAAAGCATCTATCACTTGCAGGTCCTGCTAAGCGGGCATTGCCGCTCGGTTTCCCGGGGAGAGGAGCGGATCTATATACCCGGCGAATTTCTGCTGATCAACCCCGACGATCCGGTCGACCTGACGTATTCGGCCGATTGCGAGAAGTTCATCGTCAAACTTCCGGTGCGGCTGCTGGAAAATGCCTGCCTGGAGCAGCATTGGCTGCTCCCGCGCCAGGGCATCCGCTTCGACAGTGAGCGTCGCAACCTGGCCGGGCTGGATGGCTTCGTGCAGTTACTGGCGCTGATCTGCCACGAAGCCGAGAGCTGCTCGGGGCCCGAAGTGCAGGCGCTGTATGAGCGCATTGTCGCCAGCAAGCTGCTGGGCCTGCTGGCCAGCAATGTGCAGCGGGTCAGCCCCGATATCGAGGAAACCGGCGGCTTTGAAGCGGTACGCCAGTTTATCGAGGCGCATCTGCGCGATGAGATCGGCATCGCGCAACTGAGCGAAGTCGCGCGGGTCAGCGAGCGTTCGCTGTACTTGCTGTTCGAACGGCATGTCGGCCTCTCGCCCCGCGACTATGTGCGCCAGCGCAAGCTGGAGCGGGTGCACGCCGTGCTGCAACTACCGGGCGCCCGCAGTGTCACCGAAGTGGCCCTGGATCATGGTTTCCTGCATCTGGGGCGCTTTTCCGAAACCTACCGCAAACGTTTTGGCGAGTTGCCCTCGCAGACCTGGCGACGTCGGCACGAGGGGGTTGCGCTTAACGGATAGCGATGTGCAGGGGGCGGATATTGCGGCGGGCAGGGGAGGCATAAGGTGAGGGCGCCTGAGACAAGAACAATGGAGGGCCCCGCCCATGATCGACACACTCGACAGACTCGCCCGGCAGATCGGCGAGTCGGTTCAGGAAAACCCCGCCAGCGGAACGTTCCGCTGCCGCCGCGACATCTTCACCGACACCGAACTGTTCTCGCTGGAGATGAAACACATCTTCGAAGGCGGCTGGGTGTACCTGGCGCATGAAAGCCAGGTGCCCGAGATCAACGACTATTTCACCACCTTCATCGGTCGCCAGCCGGTGGTGATCACCCGTGACAAGCAGGGCGTGCTGCACGGCCTGCTCAACGCCTGCGCCCACCGTGGCGCCATGCTCTGCCGACACAAGCAAGGCAACAAGGGTTCGTTCACCTGCCCGTTCCACGGCTGGACCTTCAGCAACGCCGGCAAGCTGCTCAAGGTCAAGGATGGCAAGACCGGTGCCTACCCCGACAGTTTCGACTGCGACGGTTCCCATGACCTGCGGCGCCTGGGGCGCTTCGAAAACTATCGCGGGTTCCTGTTCGGCAGCCTGTCGGAGCAGGTCCCGGCGCTGAGCGATTACCTGGGGGAAACCCGGATCATCATCGACCAGATGGTCGATCAGGCTCCTGAAGGCCTGGAGGTGCTGCGCGGCAGCTCGACCTATGTCTACGACGGCAACTGGAAGCTGCAGATCGAGAACGGTGCCGACGGTTACCACGTCAGTTCCGTGCACTGGAACTATTCGGCAACCATGCAACGGCGCAACTATGAAGCCGAAGGCACGCGCACCGTGGACGCCAATGGCTGGTCGAAAAGCCTGGGCGGCGTTTACGCCTTCGAACACGGCCATATCCTGCTCTGGACCCGTCTGCTCAACCCGGAAGTGCGTCCGGTGCATGCCCATCGCCAGGCCTTGGCCGAGCGCCTGGGCCAGGAACGTGCCGACTTCATCGTCGATCAGACGCGCAACCTGTGCCTGTACCCCAACGTTTACCTCATGGATCAGTTCTCGACGCAGATCCGCGTGGTGCGGCCGCTCGCGGTAGACAAGACCGAGGTGACCATCTACTGCATGGCGCCCAAGGGCGAAAGCGCCCAGGAGCGCGCGACCCGTATCCGCCAATATGAAGATTTCTTCAATGTCAGCGGCATGGGCACGCCTGACGACCTGGAGGAGTTCCGTTCCTGCCAGACCGGTTACCAGGGCTCGATCCCGTTGTGGAACGACCTCAGCCGTGGTGCGAAACAATGGCTGGAGGGGGCTGACGAGAATGCCCGGGCAATGGGCATGAACCCACAGCTCAGCGGTATCAAGACCGAGGACGAAGGTCTGTTCGTGCGCCAGCACGCGCACTGGGCCGAGAGTCTGCTCAAGGCACTGGAGAACCAGCGCAAGGGCTTGATCGCCACGGACAAGGAGGGCCAGCTATGAGCCTGTCACACGACCGCTTGCTCGATTTCCTCTACCGCGAGGCGCGGCTGCTCGACGACCGCCAATGGGACGAATGGCTGCAATGCTATAGCCCGCAGGCGGAGTTCTGGATGCCCGCCTGGGATGACCAGGACAGCCTGACCGAAGATCCGCAGCGCGAAATCTCGCTGATCTATTACCCCAATCGCGACGGTCTGGAAGACCGCGTGTTCCGGATCAAGACCGAACGCTCCAGCGCCAGCTCCCCGCAACCGCGCACCCTGCACCTGATCACCAACCTGGAAGTGCTGGGCGGTGATGAGCGCGAAGTCGAGCTGCGTTTCAACTGGCACACCCTCAGCCATCGCTACAAGACCACGGATTCGTACTTCGGCACCTCGTTCTATCGCCTCGACGTCAGCGGCGGACAACCGCTGATCACCCGCAAGAAGGTGATCCTGAAGAACGACTATATCCACCAGGTCATTGATATCTATCATATTTGAGGGCGCTCCCATGACGTATCGCATAGCCCTGAACTTCGAGGACGGGGTCACCCGCTTCATCGACTGCAAAGTGGGCGAGAAGGTGCTCGATGCCGCCTTTCGCCAGCGGATCAACCTGCCCATGGACTGCTCCGACGGCGTCTGTGGCACCTGCAAGTGCCGCTGTGAAAGCGGCGCCTACGACCTCGGCGAGGACTACCTGGACGAGGCGCTGGGCGCCGATGAAGTCGAGCAGCGGCAGGTCTTGACCTGCCAGATGGTCCCTGAAAGCGACTGTGTGCTGGCGGTGCCGGTGCCGTCCAGCGCCTGCAAGACCGGCATATCGCGCTTCGACGCCACCCTGGCGGGCATCACCGCGCATGCCGACGCGGCCCTGGAAGTGCGTTTCGAACTCGACCAGGCGCCGGTGTTCCTGCCGGGACAGTACGTGAACATCGGCGTCCCTGGCAGTGAGCAGACCCGCTCGTATTCGTTCAGCAGCCTGCCCGGCGAACACCACGCCAGCTTCCTGATCAAGCAGGTCCCGGGCGGGCTCATGAGTGGCTGGCTGGGCCGCGCCCAACCGGGCGAGAAGCTGTCGATGAGCGGACCGCTGGGCAGTTTCTACCTGCGCCCGGTTACCCGGCCGCTGCTGTTCCTCGCCGGCGGTACCGGGCTGGCACCGTTCCTGTCGATGCTCGAAGTCCTCGCCGAGCGCAACGAGCGCCAGCCGATCAGCCTGGTCTATGGCGTATCCCGGGACCAGGACCTGGTCATGCTCGAGGCGCTGCAAGGGTACTGCGCCCGCTTGCCGAATTTCAGCTTCGTCACCTGTGTTTCCGACCCGCGAACGCAGCATCCGCGTCAGGGCTATGTGACCCAGCACCTGGCGCCCGGGGTGCTCAACAACGGGGATGTCGACGTTTACCTGTGCGGGCCGCCGCCGATGGTCGATGCCGTACGGCAGCACTTCAACGCCCAGGGCGTGACCCCGAGCAGCTTCCACTACGAGAAGTTCACCGCCAACAGCACCGTTGCCGGCAATGCCGCCTGAGGAGATCGTGATGAACCCACGTTTCAAGGACAAGGTCGCGCTGGTCACCGGCGCGGCCCAGGGGATCGGTCGACGGGTGGCCGAACGGCTGCTGGAGGAGGGGGCCTGGCTGGTCGCCGTGGATCGTTCCGAGCTGATCCATGAGTTGCGCGGCGAACGGGCCCTCACTCTCACCGCCGACCTGGAGCGCCACGGCGAGTGCATGGAGATCATGCGCTCCGCCCAAGAGCGTTTTGGCCGGATCGATATCCTCGTCAATAACGTTGGCGGAACCATCTGGGCCAAACCTTTCGAGCACTATCAGGAGAATGAGATCGAAGCCGAGGTGCGCCGCTCGTTGTTCCCGACCCTGTGGTGCTGCCATGCGGTGTTGTCCTACATGTTGGAGCAGGGCAGTGGGGCGATCGTCAATGTCTCGTCGGTGGCCACGCGCGGGGTCAACCGGGTGCCCTATGGCGCCGCCAAGGGCGGGGTCAACGCGCTGACCGCCTGCCTGGCCTTCGAGACCGCCGGCCGCGGGATTCGGGTCAATGCCACGGCACCGGGCGGTACGGAGGCGCCACCGCGACGTATTCCGCGTAACACGCAGGCACAAAGCGAGGATGAACAGGCCTGGTACCGACAGATCGTCGAGCAGACCGTGGACAGCAGCTTGATGAAGCGCTACGGCACTATCGACGAACAGGCCGGGGCGATTCTCTTCCTCGCCTCCGACGATGCGGCCTACATCACCGGCGTGACCTTGCCGGTGGGAGGCGGTGACCTGGGCTGATCGGCCCGGACGCTATATCTGTCTCGCTTTGACTCTTACCGTGTTACCGATGCTCTTAAAAAAACAACAACAAGAGAAAGATGCCATGCGCACGATCGACGTACATGAGGTTATCGACAACGCACGCTTCAACCGCTTTCACTGGATGGTGTTGTTCTGGTGTGCCCTGATCATCATCTTCGATGGTTACGACCTAGTGATCTACGGCGTGGTGTTGCCCATGCTGATGAAGGACTGGGGGCTGAGTCCTTTGCAGGCCGGGGCATTGGGCAGCTATGCACTGTTCGGCATGATGTTCGGGGCGCTGTTCTTCGGCCCGCTGTCGGACAAGATAGGCCGCAAAAAAGCCATCACCCTATGCGTGATGCTCTTCAGTGGTTTTACCGTGCTCAACGGTTTTGCCAGCAACCCCACCGAGTTTGGCATCTACCGGTTCATCGCCGGGTTGGGGATTGGCGGGGTGATGCCCAACGTCGTGGCGCTGATGAACGAGTACGCACCGAAGAAAATCCGCAGCACGCTGGTGGCAATCATGTTCAGCGGTTATTCAGTGGGCGGCATGCTTTCGGCCGGGCTGGGTATCGTGCTGATTCCGAGTTTTGGCTGGCAGGCGGTTTTTTATGTGGCGATTCTGCCGTTGCTGTTGTTGCCGCTGATCATGTACTTCCTGCCTGAGTCGGTGGGTTTCATGCTGCGCCAGGGCCGCGATGAAGAGGCGCGTAGCGTTCTCCAGCGCGTTGACCCGGCGTATATCGCGCAAGCCAGCGACCAACTGCACATGGCGGCAGTGAAGGGCACCGGTACCCCGGTGCTGCAACTGTTCCGTGAAGGCCGGACGGTGCGCACGCTGATGCTGTGGCTGGCGTTCTTCTGCTGTCTATTGATGGTCTACGCCTTGAGTTCCTGGCTGCCGAAACTGATGGCCAACGCCGGTTATAGCCTGGGTTCGAGTCTGTCATTCCTGTTGGTGCTGAACTTCGGCGCAATATTCGGCGCGGTCGGTGGCGGGGTCTTGGGCGACAAGCTCAACCTGCCGCTGGTCTTGGCGGTGTTCTTCGCCATCGCCGCCGTGTCGATCACCTTGCTCGGCTTCAACAGCCCGACGCCAGTGCTGTATCTGCTGATCGCCATTGCCGGCTCCACCACGATCGGCTCGCAGATCCTGTTGTACGCCTGCGCCGCGCAGTTCTATTCCATGGCCATTCGTTCCACCGGTTTGGGCTGGGCTTCGGGGATTGGCCGTAACGGGGCCATCGTCGGCCCGCTGCTGGGCGGTGCGTTGCTGGGGATCAGCCTGCCGCTGCCACTGAACTTCATGGCGTTCGCCTTGCCGGGGGCGGTCGCCGCCATCGCCATGAGCGTGTTCGCCATCAGCAGTCAGCGCAACAGCAAAGGTGTTGCCCACGCGCTGGCGCCGGCCAAGGCCTGAACCTCGCCCCTGCTGCCGAGAGTCCGGCTTCACCACCCGCGCCGAAACGCTGCGGGTGGCGCACGCCAACCTGTCGATCAATAACAATAAGAGAACAACGATGAAACAGATTTTCCCCACAAGCGGTTCGGTGGTGTCCCTGGCGGTCGTCTGGAGTTTTTCCAGTGGCTTGATGGCTGCGCAAGGTGGTTTTATCGAAGACACCAGCGCCACCTTGCAGGCGCGAAATTACTACTTCAGTCGGGATTTCTCCGACATCGTCGGGGCCAACAAACAGTCGAAGGCCGAGGAGTGGGCCCAAGGTTCTATCCTGAACGTCAAATCCGGCTACACCCAAGGCACCGTTGGTGTCGGCGTGGATGTCATCGGGCTGCTCGGTCTCAAGCTCGACAGCAGTCCGGACCGGGTCAATACCGGGTTGTTGCCGATCCAGAGTGATGGGCGCGCGGCGGATGATTACAGTCGTCTGGCCGGTGCGTTGAAGCTGCGTTACTCCAGGACCGAGTTGAAGGTCGGTGAGTTGCAACCCAACCTGCCGGTGCTGGCCTTCAGCGACATCCGTTTGCTGCCGCCCGGTTATCAGGGCGCGAGCATCAGCTCCAGCGAGATCAATGGCCTGACACTGCAGGCCGGGCATTTGAGTTCGACCAGCCTGCGCAACGAATCCGGCGAGCAAAAGATGCAGGCCATGCTCGGCCATGTACCGCAACGCCAGGTCAACAGTGACGGCTTCAACTTTGCGGGCGCGGATTACGCCTTCAATGACAAACGCACCTCGGTCAGCGCCTGGTACGGGCAACTGGAAGATATCTACAACCAGCGTTTCCTCGGCCTCAAACACAGCGAACCGTTGGGCGACTGGACCCTGGGCGCCAACCTGGGCTATTACGACTCCCACGAAGACGGTAAAAAATTGCTCGGTCACATCGACAACCGGGCGTTCTTTTCCTTGCTGTCGGCCAAGCGTGGCGGTCACACGTTCTATGTCGGTTATCAGGGCATGTACGGCGACAGCGCCTTCCCACGAGTCTTTGCCAACATCTCGCCGCTGGGCAACGAGGTGCCGACCTACGAGTTTGCCTATACCGATGAACGCTCCTGGCAGGTGCGCTACGACTACGATTTCGCCGCACTGGGCGTGCCGGGGTTGACCAGCACCGTGCGTTACATCACCGGCAACAACGTCGATACCGGCAAGGGCTTCGAAGGCAAGGACCGCGAGCGCGATCTCGATCTTGGCTATGTGCTCCAGAGCGGGACTCTCAAAGGTCTCGGGATACGCGTGCGCAACGCGATGGCGCGTTCCAACTACCGCAGTGATATCGATGAAAACCGCTTGATCCTCAGTTACACCTGGACGCTGCTATGACTGACGCGCATGTGCGCTGCGCGATTGATCACAGGTCGCTCGTGCAGTTTCCCATGACCTGATAGGTCACACGGTGGGTTTGCCCCTGATGATCGACATAGACCATGGTCGCCGGCACGACTTCGCAGGCGGTTGCGGTGTTTGTCACTGAAACCACCTTGGCGATGTCCAGTGGCTGCGCCGGGTTGTACGCGGTGGCAGCGGCGGGCTCGTTGCCGGCGGCCAGGGCAGAGCTGGCGACAACAGTCAGAAACAGGCTGATCAAGGTTTTCATTTGAGTGTGCTCCGTGTGAGTGCTGATGCTTGAAGTCTATTCCTTGCCCGCTACCGATAAAGGGGCGAACGCCTGATGCAGCCTTACATAAAACGCAACAGTCAACGCCCGAGGAGGGCTTATGGATCTGCTCAACAACTTGCGGGTGTTCGTCCGCGTGGTGGACAGCGGCAGCTTTACCGCTGCTGCCGACGCGCTTGATCTTTCGACTGCGCAAGTGTCCCGATTGGTCGCGGATCTGGAGCAGCACGTGCAGGCGCGCCTACTGCAACGCACCACCCGGCGGTTGAGCCTGACCGAGGCCGGTGAGCGCTTTTTGCAACGCAGTCGGCAAATCCTTGAGGAGATGGCAGAGGCTACCGCCGAAGCGCGTGGCGCTCATCTCAAACCCAGCGGTCGGCTGCGGGTTCACAGCATGCATGGCCTGGGTGTGTTGATCACCCCGCTGATCGCCCGATACTCCGAGCGCTACCCCGACGTGGTGTTCGAGCTGACCTTGTCGCAACGCAATCCGGACCCACTGGAAGGAGGCCATGACGTGGTGATTTCGATTGCTCATGAATTGGCCGACTCGCAATTTGTCGCCCAGGTCATCGGGCAGATCTACAGCGTGCCCTGCGCTGCCCCGGATTACCTGCAACGCCACGGTGTGCCAGGTAGTCCGCTGGCGCTGAACGATCATCGCTGTTTGCGCATGCTCGATCCGTTGTACAGCGATCAATGGGTGTTCCATGACGCGCAGGGTGAACAGCGCGTCAGCCCGGCCAAGACCTTTCAGTGCAATGTCGCCGAATCGATGGTCAAGGCTTGCGAGGCCGGCATGGGCGTCAGCCTGCTGCCGTTCTATACCGCGACGCGGTCGTTGAGTGACGGCACGCTGCTGCGCTTGCTGCCGGCTTATCGTCCGCGTGAGCGCAATGTCTATGCGCTGTATCCGTCGCGGCGCTTTCTGGATGCCAAGGTCCGGACCTGGGTGGACTTTCTCAAGGCCGAGTTACCGCGGCTGTTCGCCGAGCACGAGGCGGTGATGAGCGATCCACGGCACTGGGCTTGAGGTCGAAGGACGTATAACGGGCGCTGTAGACTGAGGCCTTGTTTCGCTGTCAGATCAAGCTCGAGCACTGTCAGCGCAACGGCTTTACCCGGATCTGATCTGGTTTTTTATGCTTGACCTGAATCTGTAATGCATATCACCGGGAGCGCATATTGGCGCCCATCGAAGTTGCCCCGTGCGAGAGGGCAAACACTGATGAGGTCCCGAGCATGTATCAATACGACGACTACGACCGTGCACTGGTGCTGGAGCGCGTGGAGCAGTTCCGCGATCAGGTCGAACGCTTTCAAGCGGGCGAGCTGAGCGAAGAAGAGTTTCTGCCCCTGCGCCTGCAAAACGGTCTGTATATGCAGAAGCACGCCTATATGCTGCGGGTCGCAATTCCCTACGGTACCTTGGCGGCGCGGCAGTTGCGCACCCTGGCGCGAATTGCTCGTGACTATGATCGTGGCTACGGGCACTTCACTACGCGGCAGAACCTGCAATACAACTGGATCGAGCTGCATCAGGTGCCTGAGATTCTGCAGCACTTGGCCGAAGTGGATATGCATGCGATCCAGACCTCGGGTAATTGCGTGCGCAATATCACCACCGAAGCCTTTGCCGGGGTCGCGGCCGATGAGCTGATGGATCCGCGACCCTTGGCCGAAATCCTGCGTCAGTGGTCGACGATCAATCCCGAGTTTCTGTACCTGCCGCGCAAGTTCAAGATTGCTATCTGCTCTGCAGAACAGGATCGCGCGGCGATCATGATGCACGACGTTGGCCTGTACCTGTATGCCGACGCAACGGGCCATATGCGCTTGCGGGTGATGGTCGGCGGTGGGCTGGGGCGCACGCCAATCCTGTCTCAACAGATTCGCGAGGACTTGCCCTGGGAGCATTTGTTGTCTTATGTCGAAGCCGTGCTGCGGGTTTACAACCGCCACGGTCGGCGTGACAACAAGTACAAGGCGCGAATCAAGATCCTGGTCAAGGCGTTGGGCATCGAAGCTTTTGCTGCCGAAGTCGAACAGGAGTGGCAGCAAATCAAGGACGGTCCGGCTCAATTGACTGTGGCCGAGTATCAGCGCGTCGCCGATGCCTTTGTCGCACCCGCGTATCAACCCCTGAGCGATACCGAACTGGATTTCGGCAGTCAACTGATGGCTTTCCCTGACTTTTCTCGCTGGGTCTCGCGTAATACCCAGGCGCATAAAGTCCCCGGCTACGTGAGTGTAGTGCTGTCGACAAAACCGGGCGCGGACACACCGCCCGGCGACCTGACGGCTACGCAGATGGAGGCGGTGGCCGACTGGTCGGAGTTGTTTGGTTTCGGTGAGATACGTATCGCTCATGAGCAGAACCTGATTTTACCGGATGTGCGCAAGAGCGACTTGCTCGCACTGTGGACGCTGGCCTGCGAGCAAGGACTGGGAGTTGCCAATGCCGGTTTGTTGACTGACATCATTGCCTGTCCCGGCGGTGACTTCTGCGCCTTGGCCAATGCACGTTCGCTACCGATTACCGCGGCGATCCAGGCGCGCTTCAATGACCTGGACTTCCTGCACGATCTGGGTGATTTCAGCCTGAACATTTCCGGCTGCATGAATGCCTGTGGCCACCACCACATCGGCAATATCGGCATCCTGGGTGTCGATAAAAATGGCATGGAGTGGTACCAGATCACCCTCGGGGGCGCCCAGGGCAAAGCTGCGGCGCTGGGCAAAGTGATCGGCCCCTCGTTCAGTGCCGAGCAAATCCCGGATGTCATCGAGCGCATCGTCGACACCTTCATCGACTATCGCGAAGTCGAGGAAAACTTTATCGACACCTTTTCCCGCATCGGTATCGAGCCGTTCAAGGAACGGGTCTACCCCAAGCACTCGGAGGCCCTGGCATGAACAACTTGCTGAAGTTGTGCGAAGGCGGTGCGCGACACGTACTGGATGACCACTGGACCTTGATCCGTGATACCGAGGACGAGCTTCCGGCCGGTCCGTTGATCCTGCCACTGGCTCGCTGGCGTCAGCGACAGGAAGAGAGCCAGCCGCAGGCAATGAGCCTGGATGGCGTATGGCTCGGACCCGATGACGATTTGGAAAGCCTCGAGTTGTGGCTGGATGTATTGCCACTGATCGCCCTGGATTTTCCCAGCTTTCGCGACGGACGCGGCTACAGTCAGGCTTACCTGCTGCGTACGCGGTTGGGCTGGCAGGGCGAGTTGCGCGCCATCGGGGACGTGCTGCGCGATCAGCTCAGCCATATGCGCCAGTGCGGTTTCGACAGCTTTGCCGTGCGGGAAGACAAGTCCCCTGAAGATGCCCTTAAAGGGCTGGCCGGCATGAGCGTGCTGTATGGGCGTTCGGTGATCGAACCCCGGCCGCTGTTTCGGCGCCGCTGAACCTTGCCATTCATGCCCGAGGCCAGGTGATGAGATGGCCATCCGTGTCGAGGGGGATGTGTTGGCCTATAGTCATTGCATAGAGGCTGCAAGGACACAGCTGTTGTAGAAACAAGGGCGGATACTGTCCGCGTAACTTCCAGAAAAGGAACCTCCTGGCGATGAACCGACAGGCACTATGGCCTGAGGAGATTTTCCAGTGACTCATGATCTCTCGTTGCAAACCCTCTTGCCTGACCGCGCGGCTGCCGGCCGGAGCCTGGTGGGGCCCTTGCTCAAATACTCTCGCAGGCCTGATGTCATCGTCCTGGCCTTGCCCCGTGGCGGTGTTCCGGTTGCCTATGAGGTGGCCACTGCCCTGGACGTTCGCCTGGACCTGATGCTGGTGCGCAAGCTCGGGGTTCCATCGCACCAGGAGTTCGCCATGGGGGCCATTGCCAGTGGCGGCATACAGTTCGTCAATGAAGGGACGCTGCGGGCTTACTCGATTGATCGAGCTACGCTCGATGCCGTGGTCGCACGGGAAACACGCGAGCTATCGCGTCGCGAGCAGGTATACCGTGCAACGCGCCCGCCTGTGCAACTCAACGGACAGGTGGTGCTGCTGATCGACGACGGCCTGGCGACAGGGGCCTCGATGAGGGCGGCGATACAGGCGGTGCGTCTGCAGGCGCCGTCGCGCATTGTCGTCGCCGTGCCGGTTGCACCGCTTGAAACGGCGGAGACGCTGCGCATGGAGGTGGACGAGCTGATCTGTCCGCTCACCCCCGGATGGTTCATGTCGATCGGCTGTTGGTACATGGATTTTTCCCAGACGTCGGATGAGGAGGTCATTGACCTGTTGCAGCGGGCCTGGCAGCGAGCCTGCGTTCAGGAGCATTCCGATGTTTGAGAGAGGCACGCGTCTCATCGGAGTGCTCCTTGCACGGGGCATCAAAGATGATCAGCGTCGATCACGGCCTTGGCAAAGGCCTGCGGATCTTCTTGCGGCAGGTTGTGGCCGATGCCGCCCTTGATCAGCCGGTACTCATACTTGCCGGTAAAGCGTTTGGCATAGTCCTCGGCAGCTGGGTGCGGTGCGCCATTGGCGTCGCCTTCGAGCGTGATGGTCGGCACGCCGATGGAGGGTGCCTTGGCCAATTTCTGCTCCAGAGGATCGTATTTCGTTTCCCCCTGAATCAGGCCCAGGCGCCAGCGGTAGTTGAAGACCGTGATCGCTACATGGTCAGGGTTGTCCAGGGCAGCGGCGCTGCGATTGAACGTGGCGTCGTCGAAAGCCCATTTCGGCGAGGCCGTTTGCCAGATCAACCTGGCGAAGTCGTGGGTGTTCTTTTCGTAGCCGGCACGACCCCGCTCGGTGGCGAAGTAGTACTGATACCACCACTGCAGCTCGGCCTTGGGCGGCAAGGGGGTCTTGCCGGCTTCCTGGTTGCCGATCAGATAACCGCTGACCGAGACCAGCGCTTTCACCCGTTCCGGCCAGAGCGCCGAGACAATGTCGGCCGAACGCGCGCCCCAATCGTAGCCACCGAGCACGGCTTGCTTGATCTTGAGCGCGTCCATGAAGTCGATGACATCACTGGCCAGCGCGGCGGGTTGGCCGTTGCGAACGGTCTTGGCGGAAAGGAAGTGCGTATCGCCATAACCGCGGGCATACGGCATGAGCACCCGGTAACCCTTGGCCGCCAGCAATGGCGCGACTTCGTCATAGCTGTGAATGTCATAGGGCCAGCCGTGCAGCAGAATGACCACCGGACCGTCGGCAGGGCCGGTTTCGGCGTAGGCCACGTCCAGCACGCCGGCGTTGATATGCTTGAGCGGACCAAACGAGGAGGAGGCGGCTGCGCTGCCGGTAGCGGCATCGACCGCGGCCTCGGTATTGCCGGTTTGCGCGTTGGCAAGGCCGAGGACGCCGAACTGCATCAGCGTGAAAGCGAGGACGGACGGGGCGATCAGGCGGCGGCGTTTTTGCTCGGGTTTGCTGTTCAGCAGATGCGTGTTCATGTGAGGTCTCCTCCGAAACGATGGGTCAGCCGTGCTGGCTGAGTTACAGTTGAACGCAGCGAGGTATCTGCTCTGTTTCAGGAAAACCATTGGGTGTAAGCGTATGCATCGCGGTGCTGCTGAGACACACTGTGATACAAAACGGCTCTCGATCGTGAAAAGGGGCGGGGCTCACTCCTGCGACAAATATTGCTTTTGTATCCGTGCCAGCGTCCCGTCCCGGCGAAGCGTTTCAACCGCTTCGCGCAAGCCTTGTACCCGTTCATCGGAGCATTGCTTCGAGCAGGCGAGATAGAGGTCCACGGTGCTCATGACCGGACTCATGAGCAATTTGCGTTCAGACACCTTGGGCCAGATGTATTGGCTCTCCGGGACACCGTTGAACCAGGCATCGATGCGCCCCTTCAAGAGCATTTGCGCGGGATTGTCACCAATGGTCAACGGGTAGATCTGCTCGCGACTGAAGCCTTGGGTGCGCAGGATTTCTTCTTGCGCGCTGCCCAGGCCTACACCGATCACACGGTAAACCCGCTTGGCTTCGGCAAAGCTGCTTACTCGATGTTCAAGGCTGAAAAAAGCGCGCTCCATGGTCATGATGGGAGCGATCCAGGTGAAAAGATTTTCACGTTCTGGCGTGCGTGACAAAGGCGCGATCAAGAGATCCTGCTTTTCACTGACATACTTTTGCGACCTGGCCCAGGGCAGCGCCTGTATGTGGGCGACATAGCCGGCCTTGGCCATGGCCATCAGCACGGCATCTCCGACGATTCCGTGACCGTTGGCATCGTCGACAAGTGTCAGTGGCGGTGCGTCGAGGATGAACAGGTCAATCGGCAAAGGCGCGCCATGCGCGTTATAGGTCATCAACAGCCATACCGACAGACACAATCTGCAAAGCGCCTTGGTACGACTATTTGATACACGTACGATCTGGCTCATGACCTGAGATCCCAAGCACGGCCGGCAACTCCCGGAAATGCCCGGAGAAATCCTGGCGGCCGCTGACTTAGAGTAGCGTGTATTTGATAGAGGGCGCCACGAGAGCACCAATGCCTACCTGGCGGGATGCGCAGCCGCATTACAGGTCAGGAAAGCCGTTCCCATCCTTGTCATCCGGACATCGCTGTATACCAGTTGCTGGTTGCTGACGTCGGCTACGGCTTGCACATAATCGAAGCTGATCAACTTTTCCAGCGTGTCGACTTCGGCGGGATCCTTGATCTCATGCTTGCCCAAGGCGATTTCATTCAGCAGGTTGCAGAAGGCGGTGTTTTGCTTGTTCACGATTGAGCCTCTTTCCGGGGTTGTGTCAGCAGCGCCTTGGGGTGTGCGCAGACATTATAGCGCGCCCACCTCAATTCGACCGCCAGCCGCGCAGGATCGGGTCGTCGTCGCATAGCTCGGCACATGGACGCCGCAGCGCAATCCAGCTGCCGGGGTGTAGCGGTTGTGTCTGGTTGAAATGCTGTTGGCTGGGGGCTAGTCTCATCCGGTGGAAGTGTTATTCCCCCAAGCGCTTTGTCTACAGGGATGTATTCATGCCTCTCTCAATTACGCGGAATGCCCAGGCGGTCGATGTTTCTGTAGTCCAACATGCAAAAATCGGAGCACCTGAGTGCTTGAAGTTCTCTTCATCGGAAGGGGATGTTTCCAGGGTTCAAGTTATATTTTCCCCTCAGGACAGAGGTGGTTCTGCGCTATGCGTCAAGGACTATGTACAAACCAAGGCCAACGCAGAGGTGACACCAGTCGATCATGAAGGCGTGAAAAGCCTGGTGTTTTACTGGAGTAATAGCGGGCGGGTGACCATAACCTTGTACATTCGGGTCATGGGCAGAAATGAAACGGTTTCCCTCAACTACGTTGTTCATGAGCCTGACGTGCAGTTACGTGCCACCATGGGCTCGGCGCGGCTCACGATAAAACCCTTTCCAGGAAGAGATGACAACCGGAATGAGGATATCGTCCAGTTCGAACTGGGTAATAGCGCGGGCAAACCTGGAATAGCGTTCCAGGCGGCTGTGAGCTTTACGAATGCCGACGTGACGTTCGATGGGCATATAAAGATGTTGCAGACATTCGAAGCTAATCGGCAAAAAAATAACGTTGCAACCGGTGCTGTGGAAGTTTATGAGTATGACAAGCCGGCGTTGGATCAAGCACTGTCTTACAAGCACAAGTGTTCGGCACACGAGTACAAGGAACAGCCCGTGGTCGCTGGCCAGATCAACTTGGTGACCGAGGACTCTCCCGGTTCACTAATGGGGCGGCGAGCAGTTTTCCACGCGGACAGCCCGGCGGGAAAAGAACCGTACTTCACCACGGCCCGGGTGGATGAATTGTATTCCATGTTCCTGATGTATCGTCCGCTGAATGGAATCTGGGTGGCCATCGGCCAAATAAACTGGAGATGGGCCGGCAGAGTCGAAATCAGCAGCGTCGCCGCCGCCGCTGCGGTAGCGGATACAAGCGTCATGACCGGTAACCACGGGCAAAATGGCCGATTGCGCTGGACACTGTCTGACCTCAGCACATCCTGTAGCAACCGCAGTACTGTCTCTACACGGCTGCCGACCTGGGAGACGCCGGACAGGTCTATAGAGCAGGATTTCGACGACGACTCTGGTAGTGAGGGTGATAGCTCTGAGGATGACGATGAAGTCGATCGGCATGCCAGCTTGAGTCTCAGTCGGGCATCCAGTTCTAATTCAGTCAGCTCAGGCTCAAGCTACGGATCCAGTTGGGGTGGCAAGGTGGATTGAGGAGGTTCGGTACTTCCGCCTGCAAGCACTCGACAAAACTCTGCGCAACCGGTGTGAGCAGCATGCCCTTGCGCATGATGATACTCATCTCAAGCGCTGGCAGTGGCTGCTCCAATGGGATCTGCTGCAGCCCGAAGCAGACAACGCTATCGGCCAGCAGCCGTGAGAATGGCACCAGGGAGTCGCTGCCAGCCACCAGGCCCAGTGCGACGGCGAATGATGAGCAGTGGATGATCCGGCGTGGCAGCGGCAGCCGGGCATGCTCGAACATCGCCTCCATCACGCTGTGCTGGAAACCGCCGGAGGGGATTGTGCTCAGCCATTGCGCTTCAGCCAACTCGGCGAGTTGGCGAGCCTTGCCCAGCGGATGTCCTGCTCGCGCCATCACGACAAAATCAGTCGAGAACAAAGGCATGCTGACCAGGTCGTCCCCGAGCATGTCAGGCAGTACATGGGAAACGACAAAATCAAGCGAACCATCGCGCAGATGCTGGACCGCGAGCGGGAATTTGACTTCCATGAACGTCAACTCGGCTTCCGGGGCCGACTTCTGGAAATACTCCAGCGCCTTTGGCAACAGGGTCAAGGCAATCGTCGAGGTGACGCTGACGGTGACCTTGCCGCGCATGTCATTTTTTATCTGGTCGAGATCTTCGCGTGCACGTCGCACATCCTCGAGTATCTGTTGAGCGCGGGTTTTCAGTGCGATGCCGTATTCAGTCAGTTCGATTCCCTGCACGCTGCGGATTATCAGGACAACCCCCAGACTGCTCTCAAGCTCCTGGACACTGCGAGTGACAGCGGGCTGTGTCAGGTTCAGGCAGCGGGCAGCGGCACGCAGGCTCTTCTCTTCGGCGACAGTAACGAACACCTGTAACTGATGTAATTTCATGGGCGCCTAGTGATAAATAAAGTTTATCGTTATGAAAAAAATTACATCTTTTCAGAGCGCCTGGCAATCTCTACTGTGGACCTGAACCGGTGCCGTGGGCCCATGGCAACGCCGTCGGCAACACCCCCGTCCAGCGAGAAATCACAAAGAGAAGCCAAGCGATATGGACGCTACACAACGTTACTGTGAGGTCGCCGACCTCGCCGAATCGACCGAAGATCTGCGCGCGATTCGCCACCACCTCCACCAGCATCCCGAGCTTGCCTATGAAGAGCTGGAGACTGCCGCGCTAGTGGCAAGGAAGCTGGAGGAGTGGGGGTATGCCGTCACTACCGCCGTTGGGCAAACCGGTGTGGTCGGCTCGCTCAGGGTAGGTGATGGCCCACGTAGCATTGGTATCCGCGCCGACATGGATGCCTTGCCCATTCTTGAACAAACCGGCTTACCGTATGCCAGTCGGAATCCGGGCAAGATGCATGCGTGTGGTCATGATGGACATACCACCATGCTGCTGGGCGCAGCTCGGTACCTGGCGCAGACGCGTAATTTTTCCGGCACGGTGCATCTTTACTTTCAGCCGGCCGAGGAACACGGCATCAATAGCGGTGCCCTGGGCATGATCAAGGACGGCTTGTTCGAGCGCTTTCCCTGTGACGCCGTGTTCGGGCTGCACAACCACCCGGGCGCACCGGCTGGCACGATGCTGTTTCGCCGTGGGCCGCTGCAGGCGGCGGGCGATAACGTCTATATCACCATCAAGGGCACCGGTGGCCATGCGGCACGGCCGCACCTGACAGTCGATCCAGTGGTAGTGGCCTCAAGCATTGTGATGGCGCTGCAAACCGTTGTGGCGCGTAATGTCGAGCCAACCCAGCCAGCCGTAGTGACAGTCGGTGTACTGCAGGCCGGTACCGCCAATAATGTCATCCCGGGCAGCGCCAGACTTGAATTGAGCGTTCGTTCGTTCAGCCCCGAGGTACGCGCCTTGCTCAAGGCGCGGATCACCGACCTGGTGCATCAGCAGGCCGCCAGTTACGGCGCTCAAGCCGAAATCGACTACCTCATGGGCTACCCGGTGTTGATCAACAGCGACCGTGAAACCGAGTTTGCGATCGAGGTGGCGCAAGAACTGATCGGAACCGACAAGGTGGTGCCGCATACCGACCTGCTGATGGGCAGCGAAGATTTCGCCTACATGCTGCAAGCCCGCCCGGGGTGCTTCCTGCGCCTGGGCAACGGCGACGGTGAAGACGGCTGCATGGTGCACAACCCCGGCTACGACTTCAACGACAGCAATCTGCCGATCGGCGCGGCCTACTGGGCGCGTCTGGTCGAGCGGTTCCTGGCACAACCCTAGTTGCGGCCCTGAGCTGTACAAACCACATCGAGCCTTCGATGTGCCCCTCTGCCAGCCTCTCACAAAGAGAACAACACCAAGGCTGGTCTTTCCTCAAAGCACTGCTTTGAATGAGTGAGTCTACGGAGATTCAAATGAACAAACTCGTCATTTCACTTGTCCTGTCCCTGGCGGCCAGCGGCGTTCATGCAAAAGATTGGGCAGTCATTCGCTTCGGTGTCGATCCCAGTTACGCACCGTTCGAGTCGAAGGCTCCCGACGGTTCGCTAGTGGGGTTCGACATCGATATCGGCAGCGCCATCTGTGCCCAGCTCAAGGCCAAATGCGTATGGGTGGAAAGCCCCTGGGACAGCGTCATCCCGGGGCTGAAAGCGAGGAAGTTCGACGCTATTCTTTCCTCGATGAGTGTGACGGAAAAGCGCCAGCAGCAAATCGACTTCTCCGACAAGATATACCAGACCCCATCCAGTCTGGTGGCCAGGAAAGGCACGAGCATCCCGACGGTCGAGGCGCTCAAGGGTCGACGTATCGGTGTCGAGCAGGGCTCGACCCAAGAGGCCTTCGCAAAGGCTAACTGGGAGCCTCTGGGGATCTCCGTCATGTCGTACCAGAATCAGGACCTGGTGTATCAGGATCTGTTGGCAGGGCGCCTGGATGCCGCCTTGCAGGATTCGGTGCAAGCGGATATGGGCTTCCTGAAAACCGAGCAAGGCCGCGACTACGCCTTGGTCGGCCCGGAACTGCACGATACAAAAACCTTGGGGATGGGTGCCTCCATCGGCTTGCGCAAAGAGGATACCGAATTGAAACAGGCCATCAACGACGCCCTGGCGGAAATTCACAAAAACGGTACCTACGACAAGATCCAGAAGAAGTACTTCGCCTTCGATATCTACGACTGATAGCGCTATTCAATTTGACGCAAACGGTAGCCGTTCCGCGAACCAGGCCATTGCCTGCATTTTGAATGCTTCGGCAGGTGGCGTTAAAGGGTAGCGCTGATCATAGGCCAAGACGATGCGCTGAGCGGGTAGCTCTTCGTGTATGGGGCGACAGACCAGCGGCTGACCATCGTAGCTATGGTCGCCGAAGGGTCTCGTATAGGTCAGCGCCACACCGAACCCGTTTGCAACCAGGCTACGTTGGAATTCGAAGCTGTGGGTCCGTTGCACGCTCGCGGGGGCGAGCCCATGGAAGCTGAATAGATCCAGAACGTGCTGCCAGCTATGGATCTGATCCGTCACCACCAGATTGCACTCGCTGAGTGCCGCCAGGCTGACACGGGGCTCGTTTGCCAACGGGTGATCGGCCGACAACAGGGCATGCGCGGTCAACTGGCATAGCTCGATACATTCCATATTGGCCGGCAGCCCCAGATCGTAGGTCAACGCCAACTCCAGGGCGCCTTCAGCAAGGCGCTTGCCCAGGTATTCGAAGCTACCTTCGCGCATATCGACAGTGACCTGGGGATAGTCGTGCTGCAGACGCCTGAGGATCTGCGGCAGGCAATACGGAGCCAGGTCCGCGTAGCAGCCGAGCACCAGTTCCCCGGCAAAGTCGTTGCTGTCACTGCCGATATCGGAAAAGGTCCGCGCTTCGGCCAGGACGCGCTTCGCCTGGGTCATCACCGTGCGGCCGAAAGGCGTCAGGGACACGCCGAGTCCGCGTTGGCGAACAAACAGCGGCTGGCCGAAAAGCACCTCCAGTTCGGTAATGGCCGTCGAGATCGAGGGCTGGGAAACGTGCAACTCCTCGGCAGCCAGCGTGAGATTGCCGTGCTTGGCCGCGGCGAGTGCGTAACGAAGTTGTCGTAGGGTGAACTTCATAAGGTTTTCTTTGGTGATACATCAATACTTATTATTTTATCATTGTTTGGTGTCATGAAATATTTGTCCAGCGCGCACATTTATTTCCTCCATCAAGGAGTTTCAGGTCATGGCACACAGCGCATTCACCCTTGAAGAAAAAGATATCGAAGCGTTCCAGCGCGATGGCGCGGTCTGCTTGCGCGGTATTTTCAGTGATTGGAGCGAGACGATTGCCGCCGGTATCGAACGCAACCTGGCCGAGCCGGGCATCTATGCCAGCCGCTACGTCGAGCAGGGTGACAAACCGGGCGGTTTTTTCGATGACTATTGCAACTGGCAGCGGATTCCAGAGTTTCGCGACATGGTGGAACGGTCGCCTGCCGCCTCTGTCGCCGCGGCCGTGATGCGTTCGCGTTCGGCACAGTTCTTCCATGATCATGTGCTGGTCAAGGAGCCGGGAGCGCAGAAATCCACACCCTGGCATCAGGACATTCCCTACTACTTTGTCGAAGGACAGCAGAGTGTCAGTTTCTGGATTCCCGTGGACCCGGTGCGCGAGTCGACATTGCGCCTGCTGGCCGGCTCACATCGTTGGGAGAAAGGGATAAAGCCGGTGCACTGGGCCGATCAAAGCGACTTCTACCGGGACGCGGATGGATACCAGGACGCTCCCAATCCGGATACGGAAGAGGGCATGCAAGTGCTCGAGTGGGAGATGCAGCCCGGCGATGCAGTGCTGTTCGATTTCCGCACCGTCCATGGCGCCAGGGGCAATGCCTCGGCGCAGCGCCGACGAGTGCTGTCGCTGCGCTGGTTGGGCGACGATATACGTTACTTCGAGCGTCCAGGACGGACCTCTCCACCGTATCCAGGGCATGCGATGCAGACCGGTCAGAGACTGCGCGAAGATTGGTTCCCGACGATACATCAAGGAGTTTGAGCTTCACGTTGATGACAGATGTTCGCCACTAAGGTGGCGAACACTTGCACTGCCATAACCCTGTCCACTGTGTTGGAGCGTGCGATTGTGAAAATCAAAAAAAAACTTACCGCCACACTGATTTCCCTCGGCCTGCTGGCCGGCAGTGCTGTGAGCCAGGCCGCTGGTTGGTGCGAGCCGGGTAAACCAGTGAAATTCGCCGGGCTTAACTGGGAAAGTGCCATGTTGCTCACCGACGTGCTGCAGATCGTGCTCAAGGATGGCTACGGTTGTGAAACCGACAGCTTGCCGGGTAACTCCATCGCCATGGAGAACGCCTTGAGCAGCAACGACATCCAGGTGTTGGCCGAGGAGTGGGTCGGTCGCAGCGAGGTCTGGAACAAGGCCGCAGCGGCGGGCAAGGTCGTCGGTGTCGGTTCGCCGATCGTCGGTGCTGCCGAAGGCTGGTACGTGCCGCGTTATCTGGTCGAGGGCGATGCCAAGCGCAACCTCAAGCCCAAGGCTCCGGACCTGAAGCATATCGCTGACCTGACCCAATACGCCGCCCTGTTCAAGGACCCGGAAGAGCCGAGCAAAGGCCGTTTCTATAACTGCCCGGCTGGCTGGACCTGTGAGTTGGAGAACAGCGAGATGTTGAAGCGCTATGGTCTGGAAGACAAGTTCACCAATTTCCGTCCAGGCACCGGCCCGGCGCTGGATGCAGCAGTCCTCTCGAGCTACAAGCGTGGCGAACCTGTTGTGTTCTATTACTGGTCACCGACACCGCTGATGGGCCAGGTGGATCTGGTCAAGCTGGAGGAGAAAGCCGGCGTCGACAAGACCATCACCATCAAGATCGGCCTGTCCAAGGCATTCCACGAGCAAGCGCCCGAACTGGTTGCAATGTTTGAGAAGGTCAACCTGCCAATCGATCTGCTCAATCAGAACCTGGGGCGCATGACCAAGGAACGGATCGAGTCGCCGAAGCTGGCCAGGATCTTCCTCAAGGAACATCCCGAAGTTTGGCAGGCGTGGGTCAGCCCCGACGCGGCCAGGAAAATCAACGCGGCTCTGTAGGTCGACTACCTCCCGGCTAACCGAGAGGCGGGCCGGGAAGTTCGCCACATCCACTTGATTGGGAGTGTCCAATGTTTCCTGAGCGTTTCACATTTTCCATCGCCGACTGGGTCAACGGTTGGGTCGATGCGCTGGTGACCCACTACGGCGATGTGTTCCGGCATATCTCCGATACCTTGCTATGGGCCATCGTGAATTTGGAAGGCCTGCTGCGCCTGGCACCCTGGTGGCTGATGTTGGCCATCGTCGGCGGTATCGCCTGGCACGCCACCCGCAAGTGGCTGACCACGCTGGTGATCGTCGGCCTGTTGTTCCTGGTGGGCGCGGTCGGTCTGTGGGACAAGCTGATGCAGACCCTGGCGCTGATGTTGGTGGCGACGCTGATGTCGGTGCTGATCGGCATTCCGCTGGGCATTCTCTCGGCGCGCAGCAACCACCTGCGTTCGGTGCTGATGCCGCTGTTGGACATCATGCAGACCATGCCCAGTTTCGTGTACCTGATTCCAGTGCTGATGCTGTTCGGCCTGGGCAAGGTCCCGGCGATCTTCGCCACGGTGATCTACGCGGCGCCGCCGCTGATCCGCCTGACCGACCTGGGCATCCGCCAGGTGGACGGCGAGGTGAT
>JACXTT010002000.1_pt1 | contig 33047 bp, 25 predicted proteins | sample 9270951 | NCBI WGS metagenome assembly JACXTT01 (sample SAMN15532306, study PRJNA645909) | rock metagenome | isolation source: weathered quartz diorite | place: Puerto Rico | collected 2017-06-21
ATGTTTAAATGTTAATTTGAGGCGACAATTGCCTTAGTTACTGACGTTATCCTGACGCTGCCATACCCGTCGCACGCTGTTTTCGAAAAAAAAATTTCTACCTTGCTTTTTGTAAACCTGTGTTAACTCAAAAATTATGAACCGACTGCATTTTTTACATGTAATTGCTATGGCAACAGTTTTGGCCTCCTGCGGGGGCAACCATCAAACCGGCAGTAATGCCGATAGCTTATCGGCAAACCCATTAATAACGGCAAGTACTTTGCCTTTGCAAGCACCGCCTTTTGATAAAATTAAAGACGAACATTTTAAGCCAGCTTTGCGCGAAGGCATGAAACAGCGCCTGGCCGAAGTAGATAAAATTGCTAATAATACCGAGGCGCCAACATTCGAAAACACATTTACCGCCTTAGAAAAAAGCGGCCAGTTGCTTACACGTGCCAACTACGTTTTCCAAACACTAACCGGGGCAAATACCAACCCAACCTTGCAAAAAGTGCAGGAAGAAATAGCGCCCGAACTATCGGCCAACCAGGATGCTATATTTTTGAACAGCAAATTGTTTAAACGCGTCGAAGTCATTTATAAGCAGCGCGATAGCTTAAAACTCGACCCCGAGTCAAAACGTTTGGTGGAGTTTTATTACCAAAAATTTATACTGGCAGGCGCTAATTTGAATGATGCCGATAAAGACGCATTAAAAAAATTAAACGCCGAAGATGCCACCCTCGAGGCTAAATTTACCAATAAATTGCTGGCAGCGGCCAAAGCGGGAGCGCTCGTAGTGAGCGATAAAGCAGAACTTGCCGGCCTTTCGCCCGGCGCGTTGGATGCCGCAGCCCAGGCTGCCAAAACCAATAAAATGGATGGCAAATGGCTATTGCCTTTACAAAACACCACACAGCAGCCAAGCCTGCAATCGTTAACCAACCGGGCAACCCGCCAAAAACTGTTCGAAGCCTCATACACCCGTGCCGAAAAGAACGACACCAATGATACCCGGGCAACCATAGCGCGTATAGCGCAAATACGTACGCAGCAGGCTAAATTATTAGGCTTTGCCAACTACGCGGCATGGAAACTGCAGGACCAGATGGCCAAGACCCCCGAAGCCGTCGAAAAATTTGTAAGCCAGCTGGTTGGTCCGGCAACAGCCAAAGCAGGCCGCGAGGCTGCCGATATACAGGCGCTTATCGACCAACAAAAAGGCGGGTTTAAACTACAACCCTACGACTGGAACTTTTACAGCGAGCAGGTGCGCAAAGCCAAATTTGACCTCAACGAGGATGAGATAAAACCTTACCTGGAGCTAAATAACGTATTACAAAACGGCGTTTTTTATGCTGCTAACCAGCTTTATGGCCTCACCTTCAAGGAGCGCAAAGATATCCCGGTTTACCAGGCCGATGTGCGGGTTTTTGATGTGATCGATCAGGATGGAAGCCAGTTAGGTTTATTTTATTGCGATTATTTTAAGCGCGATAATAAATCGGGCGGGGCGTGGATGAGTAACATGGTCGACCAATCGAAACTATTAGGTCAAAAACCGGTAGTATACAACGTATGCAATTTTACCAAACCTGCCCCCGGCCAACCGGCGCTTATTAGTTTTGACGATGTAACCACTATGTTTCACGAGTTTGGGCACGCCTTGCATGGCCTGTTTGGCAACCAGCAATATGCCAGTATTTCGGGCAGTAACACCGCCCGAGATTTTGTGGAGTTCCCATCCCAATTCAATGAGCATTGGGCCTTAGACCCGCAGGTATTTAAGCATTATGCCACCCACTACAAAACCGGCGAATTAATGCCACAGGCTTTGGTTGATAAAATTAAAAAGGCCGGTACCTTTAACCAGGGCTATGCCTTAACCGAGTTGCTTGCCGCTGCCGACCTGGATATGCAATGGCATACCTTAGGCGCTAACGCACCTTTGCAGGATGTGGACAAGTTTGAAGCCCAGGCACTGCACAACACCCATCTGGATATGCCGCAGGTGCCAACCCGTTACCGCTCCAGCTACTTTTTACACATCTGGGCTAATAGTTATGCCGCAGGTTATTATGCCTATTTGTGGACTGAAATGTTAGATGATGACGCTTTTGCCTGGTTTACCGAGAACGGTGGCCTGACCCGTAAAAATGGTCAGCGTTTCCGCGATATGGTCCTGTCGCGCGGCAATACCGAAGACTATAACAAAATGTTTGCCGATTTCCGCGGGCACGCACCAAGTATTCATGGTTTATTGATGAAACGGGGACTGGTAGATAAATAGGGCTATTCTAATTTAGCAAAAAAGCCATCCATTTTGGGATGGCTTTTTTTGTGGTTACACATTCGCGGCCTTAACCTGAGTATGGTCGAGGTTTTGTATACCGTATTTAACGGTCAGTTCGCCCATCAATTTAATAAAATCCGGACTGGGAGGACCTGATGGTGGAGGCGGCAATTCGGGTTTTTCGGCTGGGCGGCTTACCGTAATAAACATTTCCTCCAAGCCTGCGGGCGCTACCTGTAACAGATATTTTGCGGTATCGGTTTGGATCTTAAAACTATGGGGTATGTTTTTGGGCATGTAAACATAATCACCTGCTTTTGCGAGGGTTTGCTTATCGCCAACGGTAAATAGTATTTCGCCTTCTAAAACATAAAAACATTCATCTTCGCGGGTGTGCGTGTGCCCTGGCGGTTCCAGGCCTTTGCGCATAATTGTTTCTATCAGGGCAAATTTACCGTCAGTATCTTTAGCGGTAGCAATAAAGGTTAAAAAACCGCCCATATACCAGCGGGCCCTTTCGAGGTTGTTATCCGTATCCGGATAAATAATTTGACGATCCATTAATTTTAGTTTTGATAAATTAAAACTAAAAAATTCAAATAACAAAAGCCATTTTTTCTGATCCTTTAATGCACACGGGTTAATTAACGGACCTGTATCTCACGCCATAATAATTGCTGTTTTCAACCTTTTTGTACCGTGGGCCTCATTTATATCATAAAAACGTTAATACATTTGCCCGTATGAGCGATATCTTAGGACAAGCCATCCACGATCATTACCATAAGCTACAACCACACAAACTTTGGATACATAATCAGTATGGCCCCAAAGAAGAAATGCCCGTAGCCACCTATTTTAGGGACGAGGACGACATGCCCGACCTGGAATGGCTGGCCTTAAACGAATGCCGGGGCCGCGTGCTGGATATTGGTGCCGGGGCGGGCAGCCATGCCTTAGCTTTGCAAAGCAGGGATGTTGCTGTTACCGCGTTAGAGATATCGCCACTGGCGGCACAGGTAATGCGGGAGCGTGGCGTAAAGCACACTGCACTGGCCGATATATTCACCTACAACCAGGGCAAGTTTGATACTTTGCTGTTATTAATGAACGGTGTTGGCCTTGCCGGGACCATAAGCGGCTTAACCCAACTGCTCACACATTTGGGAACACTGCTTAACCAAGGAGGACAAATACTGTTCGATTCATCCGACGTTGCATACCTGTACGAGGGCAACTTACCAGCCGGGGGCTACTATGGCGAAATAGCCTATCAATACGAATACAACAAACAAAAAACCGGCTGGTTTAACTGGCTTTATGCCGATGAACACACCATGCAAACCATAGCCACTCAGACCGGGTTCAAAATGGAAGTTTTGCTGGAGGACGAGTATGGGCAATACCTGGCGCGGTTGACCAGGTAACACTACCCGCTGCTGATTACTTTAAACTCCGTACGCCGGTTTAGCTTACGCCCTGCCGGGTTATCCCTGCCATCGGGCAGGGTATTGGGCGCAATTGGTTGGCGTTTGCCATACCCCTTGGCCGACAACCGGTCGGCAGATATGCCTTTGGAGATAATATATTTTACGCACGACTCCGCCCTTCGTTGGCAAAGCAGGTCGTTCGACCAATCCGGCCCAAACGAGTCGGTATGCGAACTTAACTCAACCTTTATCTTCGGGTTATCAAGCAAAATATTCACCAGGTTATCTAAAATAACTTTCGACTCCGGTTTCAGGTCATACTTATTAAAAGCATACAGGATGTTTTCGATAACGATCGGTTTATCGATCTTAAACTCCTGCTGGCAAACAACCGGGTTGTACAATGTATCGGTTTTTAGCGAGTTGGCTAATTTTACAGGCATAACCTTCACAAAATAGCCGTCTTTGATCAGTTTAAGCGTGTAGCTATGCTTAAATGTTAACGCGAATTCGTATTTGCCATTCTGGGTGGTAATATACTCCACCGTCTGCTTCGATGCCGAGTCGGTTAAGTTTACAGTAACGTTAGGCAAAGGCCTGGTGGTAGCACAATCAATTACCAAACCTGCCAGTACCGCAGTTGGCGGTGGCGGCGGTAATAGCGGTTTCTGTTTATCGATATGTACTTTGTATAAGCTTAAACAACATTCCGATTCGCGGTCAGAGCTGATAAAGGCCAGGTTAGGGTCCTGGTTATCCGCGTAATAATACAGGTCGTCCCTGGTTGAGTTGAGCGGGTAACCCATGTTTTGGGCTTTGCCCCATTGCCCATCGGTCAGCACACTCTCAAAAAAGTCAAACCCACCCATGCCTACAAATCCCTTTGAGCTATAGATCAGTTTATGCTCGGTTTCCTTATAAAACGGCGCCTGTTCATCGTCGGGTGTGTTTATTTTACTGCCTAAGTTTACTGCATTGATAGGTTCGCCCTCAATATCCAGGTCGCTCTGCCAGATGTCTGTCCCGCCAAGGCCGCCCGGTTTGTCCGATGCAAAATATAAATGTTTACCATCGGGCGTAACAAAAGGCTGCATGGCCTTATAACCCGTAACATTTACGAGTTTGTTCAATGCCTTTGGTGCCGACCATCGCTGGTCAACGTACTTGCTTAAATAGATGGCCGCTACGGTATTGGCCCCTTCTTTATACCAAATGGTAAAGTACATGCGTTTACCGCTTGCCTCTAAGCTGGGGGTGGCATATTGCAGGTCGCCTTTAAGGTCCTGGCCTATCTCTACCTTCATTTTAACCGAGCCGCTATCCTTATTACAAAAATACAGTTGGTTTAAATGGTGGGTGCCGCCCGTTACCGAGCGCGACGATGTGAACCAGTATTTATTATTATTCGCACACAAGGCATAGTCGCCCGCGTCGCCGTTAAGGTTATCTTTTACCTTATCAACCTTTGATACGGTAGGTTTGGCCATTTGTTCTTTGGCGAACTGACAGCTTGCCAGTTGTTTATTAGCAAGTTCGATATATTGTTTATTGCTTTTACCGGTCTTAATAAACAATTGCAATTGCTTAATGGCTTCATCCAGGTTTTTATCGGCCACCAGGCAAACCCCATACCAGTAACGGGCCAAAGGATAAGTGCTTTCAAAATCGGTTGCAACCCGTTTATAGTATTTTTCGGCTTGCACAAAGTCTTGAAACAAACGGTACGATTCGGCCAAGTGGTAGGTAATATCTGCCACCGCGGTCTCCTCCGCCTCCTTGCTCTCCCTTACCGAAAAATAAGGTACCGAACCTTGCGATGAGGCCGTTCCGCTTTGCAGTGCCTTGTCATAATAATAAGCAGCAGTAACATAGTCTTTTTGTGCATAGGCGGCATCGGCACGCTTTTTAAGGTCGCGGTTTTGGCCAAAGGCGGCACCCATCTGCATCAAAAACAATAAGATAAAGGTCAGTTTCTTCATACCCAATTACAGTCTGGGGCAAATTTGTTCGCGGTTAGCCAAATGATGTTTGATGATATAACTTAAAGACACCTCGTAGGTACCCTGCGGGTTAACCGCTTTGTTTAGTGTTGATGTGGTATAATCGTAACTCATACCGATCAGCATATTGCTTAAATGGAAGCCCACATTGGCAACCGCCGCATCGCCCACGCGGTACATCCCGCCCAGTATCAGGCTGTAGTCCGACTGTAGCTTAAATTCAAGGTTAAGCCCGGCTGCCAGCAACTGGTTTTGCGCTTGTTTGATAAACATGGCGTGCGGGGTAATGTCGAACCCATCGGTCGCGCGTATGCGCAAGCCCCCATGAAGCGTTTCGCGCATGGGTATACGGCTGCTCAAGCCATCGGTGGTATCGCCAGGGTTTTTAGCAGGCGCAAGGTGAGCTACACTTAAACCCATAAACAGGTTAACATTGCCGGCAGGGTTGCCGTTGTAGTAAAATATACCCGCGCTGCCATCAAACACCGTAGCGTTTGCTGAGCGGAAATTTTCATAACTCGGCATGGAGCTGTCGTATCCGCTCAGAGGGTTATACTGGTTGTCAAATTGCAGGTTAGATGGGGTAAACGCCCGGTTTATCACGCCTGCCTGGAAGGCCAGGTTTAGTTTTTGATATCCGTTTGCAGATAGCTTTACCTGATAGGCAAAAGAGCCGTAAGCACCCAGGTAATTATACCCCGCGTTGCCCGCGCCCTGGTCGATCACAGTAAAACCCAGGGCCACCTTTTCGGAAACCCGAAAATCGCCCGAAGCTGCTGCCGTGCGGTAGCCGTTGCCAACCGCGTTCCACTGGTCTTTATAATTTGCGGTGAGGCGTGCATCGCCGTCAACAATACCGGTCAGGGCCGGGTTAAGCCATAACGGATAGGCATAATATTGCGAAAAGTGCGGGTCCACCTGTGCGTGGGCCGTACCTGCAAAAACCAATAAAAGCAGCGTAAGGTGGGGTATCAGTTTCTTCATCTCAATAATGTTATGGTGCCTTTTCTGTTTACCTGGTGGCCGTTGTTCATCAGGGCTTTTAAGTAATATATGTAAACGCCGAAGGGTTCGCGGTTGCCTTTAAAAGTACCGTCCCAGCCGGTGCTCATATCAGTGGTAGTAAACAGGCATTCGCCCCACTGGTCGTATACGCAAAAACTTAAGGTTTTAATGCCTTCGCTATGCACCCGCACCACGTCGTTTTTACCATCACCATTTGGGGTAAAGGCGTTAGGTACAAAAATGTCATCGGTCAAACTGGTAGCCGTTCCTGTAACCGCCGCCGAATTATTGCTTGTCTGGCACGATGTTGAACCCAGGGCCCGCACAACAATGGTCACCTGCTGGTTCACCGTAATTCCCGAAACGGTATGTAATAAACCATTGCTGCCCGAACTCGGATCGTTATAGGTACTGCCGTTATTAGTGCTCACCTGGTAAGCTGTGGCACCGCTAACGGCCGGCCACTCAAAAGTAACGCTGCTGGCTGTGGTGTTGTTTACAGCTACAACCGGGGCTGGTAAAGGCTGCAATATTTGCACCTGTACTAACTGGCGCGATGCTGATACACAGCCGGTTAAGGTATTAGTTGCTTCTGCATAATAATCGGTATTGGCAGTAAGCACGGGTGTGGTAAAAGTTGCACCCGTAAACAGCGGGCTGCCGCCGGATGCGCTGGCGTACCATGCAAATGTGATATTTGCTTGACTTGTGGTTGCGGTTAATGATGCTGCTGACCCCGGACACACCTCGACACCAGTTACACTAAATTGCAATAACGGCGCAACAACCACATTGGCAGCAGTGCGTGCTGCCGACAAACAGCCGGTAGCGTTTTGGGCTTCAACATAGTAGGTCGTGCTCGCCGTCAATATGGGCGTGGTAAAGCTTGTTCCGGTAGTTAAAATGGTGCCGCCTGTTTGGCTGGTGTACCAGTTATAAGTATAGCCGGCCTGTACGTTGCTCACGGTAAAAGTGGCCGTAGCCTCGTTGCATGTATTCACCAGGTTATTGGCCAACACCGGCAATACCGGTGCGGCTGATATATTTACCTGTAATGGGGTTAATGCGCTGCTTGTACAGGTGCCGTTCGAGCTTTCCACATAAAATGCGGTATTTGCAGATATTGGCGTAGTGGTAAAACTTGTACCGGTAAAAAGCAAAGTAGTTTTGGTGGCTGTATCGTACCAGTTGTAAGTAATACCTGGCTGAGGTGCGCTTATGGTAAATGTTGCGGCACTGCCCGGACATACGGTAACTGTGGGCTGCGCCACAACCGGTATGGGCGCCTGTTGCAATATCTGCACATTTGCAATTTGTCGTGAGGCCGAAACACAACCGGTCAAAGTATTGGTTGCCTCTACGTAGTAGGCAGTATTGGCACTAAGTGCAGGTGTGGTAAATGTAGCCCCGGTAAACAATGGGCTGCCGCCCGATGCACTGGCATACCAGCTGAACGTAATATTTGGCTGGCTGGTTGTTGCTGTTAACGATGCCGATGAACCCGGACAGATACTGGCGTCGGCTGTGCTGAATTGCGGTAATGGTGCAACAGAAACGTTAGCCGCCGTGCGCGATGGTGATAAACATCCTGTCGCATTTTGTGCTTCAACATAATAGGTAGCATTTGCAGTTAAAGCCGGGGTGGTAAAACTTAGCCCGGTAGCTAAAGCGGTGCCGCCGGTTGGGTTAGCGTACCAGGTGTAAGTATTGCCCGCCTGTGCGTTCGATACCGTAAATGTTGTCGTAGCCCCGTTGCATATATTCGCCAGGTTATTAGCCAGCACCGGTATAACCGGTGGTGTAGTTACGTTAACCTGTACCGGGGTTAACGCGCTGCTGGTACAAATCCCGTTCGAGCTTTCAACATAAAAGGTTTTGTTTGCCGATACCGGAGGTGTTGTGAAACTGGTGCCGGTAAAAAGCAAGGTGGTTTTGGCAGGGGTATCGTACCAGTTATAAGTAAAGCCCGGTTGAGGTGTGTTGATAGCTAATGTAGCCGCGCTGCCGGGGCATACGCTAACCGTAGATTGTGCCGCGACCGGGACGGTAGGAAATGCCACAAGGTTTATGGTTACCACATTGCTCACAAGCGGTACAGTACATTGCCCCGACGTTGCCGTGCGCCGATAATAGGTTGGCGTATTAACCACCGGCGGGTCATAATCCCTGGCGATAGCGCCGGTAATATCGGCAAATACCACGTTATCGGTTGAGCGTTGCCATTGGTAATTATAAGTGTTGTTTCCGCCTGCCGGTATACTTCCGGTTATCACAGCCGGGTCGCCGCTAACGCAAAAGGTAGTAATGGCCGGCGCGGTAATGGTGTTGTTAGATAAAGCTGGCAAAACCGACAAAGTAATCACGTTGCTGTAAACAGGGGTTGCACAGGAGCCCGACATTGCCGACCGGCGGTAATACGTTGTTACCAAAATAGCAGGCGGGTCGTAATCTTTACCTATGGCACCGGGGATGTCGGTAAAAGTAGTATTGTCTACAGATGACTGCCATTGGTAAACATAAGCACCTGTGCCGCCTGTGGGTACATTGCCGGTAATACTGAGCGGGTCGCTCGCGGCACAAAAACTATTTACAACCGGCGGAGAGATCACGTTATTACTAACCACCGGTATAATGGTAATGGTTACCGTATTACTTTGTGTAGCGGCAATACAACTGCTTGCGTTAACCGTGCGACGGTAATAAGTAGTCGCGTTAAGCAAAGGCGGCGTGTAGCTGATGGCCGTGGCACCCGGGATATTGTTAAAAGTAATATTATCGGTCGAGCTTTGCCACTGATAAGTAAAAACACCTGTGTTACCGGTAGGCGTGCTGCCTGTTATGGCCGCCGGTGTGCCCGATGTGCAAAAGCTGGCTACCGCCGGGGCGGTGATAGAGTTGCTTGTGATAGGCAAAGACGATAGTACCGTAATATCATAAAAAGAATCGTATGCGGTTACACCTCCTGTTACCGTTTTGCGACGGATGCTGTAAACGATATTGGCGTTGGTGTTATTGACCAGAAGCGATGGCGTATAATCGGCACCCGTCACCGTTCCGGGGGCACTAACCCAGGTGCTTGCACCTTGCAATACCTCCCAGCCGTAGCTGCTTGGCGCGGGCGATTTTGCGTCGCCCTGGATAACGATGGACGCGCCCGAGCAAATGGTGAGCGGCTGCGAAAAAAAATTTGCGGAATGATGTGCTGCAATAGCACGCCCGCCATTACGCGCATGGTTTGCCAACACCGGACTAAGCGCTGCAAGCGCCAAAACCAGTGAAATGGTTGCGTAAAAAGCCAGTTTACGCGCGGCACCTACCGCCGCCAAAGGCGGTGCAAACCACAGGCGCGTGTGGGGCCGCATCAATCGTAAGATCAGTACCGTAAGAGCGTTCATACTTAGTAAAACAGTTTGCCAATTAAATACAAATGGTGGGGTTTGCCAATCTATTAAGCAAAGCATACCTTATTTACTATTTTCCTTTTACGAAAGTTATTGGCGCATGGTTACATTTATTTTTTAAAAACGATTTGTTGTTTCAAAAAACAAAAATTTTATCGATTTTTTTGGGCATTGTTTTTGTTTTACAACTATCTATAAACCTGTATTACAGGCAAATGCAAGGTTTTTAAATGGTGTGCATTTGATAGCCGATAATGCTATATTAGTGCATCAAAATAACGATAATGAAAATAGCTGTGGCCGCTCCACCCTTCCCAAAATCAATAGCCGATGGTCTATTGTGGATTGATAAACTCGCGGGCGAAGCGGTTGCGCAACAAGCGATTGTGATATGCTTTCCCGAGTCGTATATCCCCGGTTATCCTGGACTTGAATTTAAGCCCGAAGAGCGCTCGCCCGAAAAACTTAAAACAGCCCTTGATGAGGTTTGCAAAATAGCTGCGAAACACGCTATCGCCATCATTATCCCGATGGACTGGTACGATGCCGAAGGCCATCTGCTTAACCTCGCGCACGTGGTATCGCACAAGGGGGAGCTATTGGGCTGTCAAACCAAAAACCAGCTCGACCCAAGTGAGGACGAAGTATGGGAGGCAGGCAGCACCCGCAGTTTATTTGAAGTAAAGGGCTTAAAGTTTGGCATCACCATTTGCCACGAAGGTTTTAGGTACCCCGAGTCGGTACGGTGGGCCGCTATGAACGGTGCGCAGGTGGTATTTCACCCCAATTGCACAGGCAGCGATATGGGAGGCGCGCAGCCAACCGCCTGGGGCGAAAAACAAAACCCTTATTACGAAAAAGCGCAGATGATGCGGGCCATGGAAAATACCATTTACTTCGCGCCAAGCAATTATACCTTCAAATATCCCGATTCGGCAAGCGCCATTATCTCGCCCGATGGGGAGTGCGTTGCTTATCAGCCATACGGACAAGCAGGTGTGGCTGTCGCCGAAATTGATCTTGCGAAGGCGACGGGGCTGTTGGCCAAAAGATTTAGGGTGGGGTTATATGTGGACCATAATAAGTAGCCATCAAATGCTGCAAAACCGTGTCGACCCGTTTGGAAACATCATCCGCACCAGCGCCCGTGGCGCGTGGCTGGGCAATCGCGGGGTGATACACAGTCACGAAAAGGAGATCGTACGTCCGTTTAAGCTCAAAGCCTGGATAACTTGTGTGCTGGAGTTCAGGGGCAGGCACCGCGAAGTGATGATGCCCGACCGGTGGACCGAACTTTTCTTTTACGACGAAGCCACCGCCTTTTCGGCCGGGCACCGGCCTTGTTTTCAATGCCGGTATGCCGATCATCGCAGGTTTAAAACCTATTGGCTTAAAGGTAATCCCGAATATGGCTTCGACGAAAAAACATCTATCCATCAAATTGACGAGATCATCCATTGCGAAAGGATAAACCGCGACAAATCGAAAGTAACCTTTCCCGAAAAGGCAGCTAACCTTCCCAATGGCGTTTTTGTTTTGCTGGATAATAACCCTTACCTGGTTTCAGACGGGTCGCTGCATTTGTGGACGCCCTTCGGCTACGAAAAAAAGATGCCCGTACCCATTACAGAGGCTATGCCGGTTTTAACACCGCGTTCTATCGTCAACACATTCAGCGCAGGATACCTGCCGCAAATTGGCATCTGATCAGGGGATACGTGTCTCTCCCGCACGGTTATCCTGCAACTGGCTGATGAGCCGCTGGGTTTGTTTTTCCAATACTTCGGGGGTTTTGAGCTGGTTAAGATAGCGGAGTATCTCCTTTTGTCTTGAGGCAGATAGCTCATCAAACGCTTTTAACAAACCATTTTGCTGCAAACGGTCTTTAAGCGCGGCCGACATGGGGTGCTCCAGTGCCGGGTCGCTATCGTCAGGCACGATCACAAAAGTCATCGTCTCACCTACCCGGCTGCGGATATCCTTAAGCGTAATGGTGTTAATATACAAGCGGTAGGGCGCGTTTTTTACCGGCACCAGCGATTTGGTAAAGGCCACGCCGTTTACCGTTCCGGCTACCCGGATATAGCCCTTAACTGCGGGCATGTCAGATGTAATTTCGGCAGGCACATCCACGGCAAAGTTAATGCCTGTTTTATAGACCGCCGCTTTGAAAGTATGGGCTTTGTTGGACATTAAAATTGATGAACATCGAATGCAGAACGCCGAATGTCAAATATCGAACTTTTTATATCATCATTCGTTATTCAACATCCAGCGTTCAATATTATCGCCCGATAACAATCAGCTTGGTTATTGTTTTGCAGGTGCTTCGCCTGTAAAGGCTACACCATTAATTTTAACGTTCTCAACCGTTAAACCTTTCAGATTAGCCGCTTCGGAGCCTGAGTTTTTTATTTGAACATCTACATTCTTCAAAGTCATGGTGCCAAAAGTAGTGCCGGGGTTTCCTGCAATTTTACCCATAGTTGCGCCGCTGCCTTTTACATTACTGATGCTGATGTTACGTACCAGCGATGTTGGCGGGGCCTGGCCTTTCAGGTCAAAATACTGTGTCCAGGGTGCTACTTTAAACACGGTGGCGTTGCCCTCTATGGTAATATCATCCAGGCTGATGTTTTCGTATTGCTGCGGGGTGTCGGGACGTAACTTTAATTGTAAAACGTTTGTACCGCGGGCTGTGCAGCGTTTAATATCCACATTGCGCACAATGGTGGCCTCGCTGCCGCAGGTCATCACCCCGCCGCCCGATTCAAACACGCAATCGTAAATATGGATACGTTCAACCGGCGGGCTGTTCTTATCGTCCATAGCAAATGGACCCTTTGAGCCTTTCAAGGCGATGTCATCATCCCCAACTGAAAAAAAGCAATTGGTAATGGTAATATCCTGCGAACTGTCCACGTCGATACCGTCCGAACTTGGCGCATGGTTATCGGGCACGCGGCCGCCCGGTGCTATAAATTTGCAGTGGTCAACCGTCACCTCTTTGTTATTGTACAGGTGTAAATTCCAAAAGCCAGAGTTTAAAAAAGTAATGCCCATTACCTTAACATCGCGCGAGTTTTGGATAAACGTCAACTGCGGGCGCTCAACACTCAGGTTAGTGGTTTTGGGGTCGGCTGTGCGGCGGCTGTAAAACAGTTTCCAAAACGGTTCGCCGTTACCATCAAACGTACCTTTGCCGGTTATTTGCAGGTGGTCGCATTTATCGGCATTTACCAAGGCCGAGCGCCAAGGCTCCGAGTGGCCTTCAATACGCCTCATCATTTTAGGATAATCTTCAATATTTTGCGAGCCTTTAAGCACCGCGCCTTCGTCCATCTGGATATTAACGCCCGGTTTTAAAAATATGGCCCCGCTTAAAAATACGCCTTTGGGTATCAGCACGATACCACCGCCTTTTTGGGCGCATTCGTCAATAACAGCCTGTATGGCTTTGGTATTTAATGTAGTTCCGTTACCAACAGCGCCATGCTCGGCAATGTTGTAGGTTTTTTTGGCAGGGTTTGCAAAGGTGAGGCTGATAAGCATCGGGCACAGCAACAGCCAGGCCATTGAGCAATATTTTTTCATATTAAAGGTGGTTTAAACCGGTTTAATGGCGAACATACAAATTATTGCCGAAATGAGCGTCCTGTAGTATCATGGGTGTTTGATTTTGGATATCACAACTACTTAAAACAAAGCGTAGAATTAAGCGGTGCTTATTTAATTGTTTGGTTGACATTTAATTATTTAATTTGTTTACCAATTGACAACCAATATGCTTAAGCTTTTAAAAAAACTCACGGTAAACGTTATACTATTAATGGCCTGCACGCTGGCTGTTAAAGCTCAGAACAATGTTCCGCGCAAGCAACTTTTTGATTACGATTGGAGATTTTTTTTAGGTGACGACCCTAATGCGGCAATCAATACCTTCGACGACAAAAACTGGCGGGTATTAGACCTGCCGCACGACTGGAGCATTGAAAGCACTATCGACAAAAACAACCCGTCGGGTGGCGATGGGGGTTTTTTTGCCGCAGGCATAGGCTGGTACCGCAAAGTTTTTGCCGTTCCTGCTGCATCGAAAGGCAAGCGGGTTTCGGTTTATTTTGAGGGTGTTTACATGAATGCAGAAGTGTTTGTTAACGGCAAATCGCTTGGGGTGCACCCTTATGGCTATACCACATTTACTTACGACATAAGCCCCTACCTTAGCCCTGGCAATACAAATATAATTGCCGTACGTGTAGATAATTCAAAGCAAAAAAACAGCCGTTGGTATAGCGGGTCGGGCATTTACCGCCACGTATGGCTGGTGGTTACCAACCCGGTGCATATTGCAAACTGGGGTACAGCCATAACCACGCCCGATGTATCAGCCGCCAAAGCCACGGTTACCGTAAAAACCTTATTGAAGAATGAAACATCCCGGGCCCAAAACATTGTGCTTAAAACAAGCCTTACAGGGATTAGCACAAAACCGGCGGGAACAGGTGAAACTAAAGTAGCGCTTTTGCCTAATAGTGAACACGAGGTAACCCAAAACATAGCGGTGTTGGCCCCCTCGCTTTGGTCGCCCAAAACGCCGGTGCTATACCAGGCCAGGGTGCAGGTTTTAAAAGGCAATAAAATTGAAGACGAAACCAAAACCAGATTTGGCATACGCTCGCTTAGGTTTAGTACAGATCAAGGGTTTCAACTGAACGGCCAAACCATCAAGATAAACGGCGGTTGCGTACACCACGACAATGGCTGTTTGGGCGCTGCCGCTTTTGACCGTGCCGAAGAACGCAGGGTAGAAATATTGAAGGCGGCAGGATTTAATGCCGTCCGCACATCGCACAACCCGCCGTCGGAAGCATTTTTAGCCGCCTGCGACAGGCTGGGCATGATGGTGATCGATGAGGCTTTTGACGGCTGGCGGACAGCCAAAAACAAATATGATTACGCCATGTATTTTGACGACTGGTGGCAGCGCGATCTGGAGACCATGGTATTGCGCGACCGTAACCACCCGTCGGTTATTATGTGGAGCATTGGCAACGAAATAATTGAGCGAAAGAAACCCGAGTCCGTGGAGACTGCCAAAATGTTGGCCGAAAGCGTCCGTAACATTGACCCTACCCGGCCGGTAACATCGGCCATGACCACCTGGGATAAGGACTGGGAAATATTTGACCCGCTGATGGCAGCCCACGATATCGCGGGTTATAATTATGAACTGCACCGCGCCGCGGCTGATCATGAACGGGTACCGTCGCGTATCATTGTCCAAACAGAATCATACCCTAAGGATGCTTTTGCCAACTGGAAACTGGTGCAAAATAACCGCTATGTGCTTGGCGATTTTGTTTGGACGGCGTTAGATTACCTGGGCGAATCGGGTATTGGGCGCTGGTATTATTCGGACGAATCGGCTGCATTTCACGCCCGTACAGAATTGTACCCTTACCATGCCGCCTATTGCGGCGACATTGACCTTACAGGCTGGCGAAAGCCCATATCACATTACCGCAGCATGTTGTATAACGATAACGAAAAGCTGTTCATGGCCGTACGCGAACCTGAGCGTTCGCCGGGCGATATCCATGTAACGGCCTGGGCAGTGTGGCCCACCTGGGAAAGCTGGACCTGGCCGGGTTTTGAGGGCAAAGACATAGCTGTTGAAGTGTACAGCAAGTACTCCAGGGTACGCCTTTATCTCGATAAAAAGCTGATAGGCGAAAAGGGCACGACCGAAGCCGAGGAGTTTAAGGCCACGTTTACCCTGCCCTATGCAGCAGGCGAATTACGGGCCGTTGGCATGATGGATGGCCGTGAAGCCCAAAGCGTTATTTTAAAAACTGCCGGCAATGCCGCTAAAATAAAGCTGAGTGCCGACCGCAATACAATGCTGGCCGATGGGCAGGACCTGTCGTATATTTCGGTTGAGGTAACCGATGACGATGGTGTATTGCAGCCCAATGCCGTTAACAATTTGCAATTTGGCATTGAAGGCCCCGGCGTTATAGCAGGTGTTGATAATGCCAACCCAAAAGACCCCGACCCTTATGTGGCCAACAACCGCAAGGCCTGGCATGGCCGCGCGCTGGTAGTTATTAAAAGTGGCAAAAATGCAGGTACTATTAAGCTCACAGTCCGATCGGCGGGGTTAGCAAGCGCCTCCCTGACCATTGGGGTTAAAAATAAAAACTAAAACTCCTGGATGGTTTGCTGCCCGCTTAACTGATCGATCATGTTCAATACCAGGTAATTCCAGTTTTGGAAACCGGGGTTTATAATACCGAAACCTGTATCGGGGTCGTAGTATTCGTGCAGTACACCGTTTTTCTTAAAGTCGTTACCAAACAGCATAATGGTTTTATAAGCCATTTCGTTGGCTTCTTTTGTGTAGCCGTATTTCAGCAGGCCACGGTAGGTCATATAGTTGGATATGCCCCATATCGGCCCCAGCCAGTTCGACGGGTTACTGCTGGCTTTGAGGCTGTACATTTTTTCGAGTTTGGATAAGGTGCGGATGCCGTATTTGGCATTAAAAGTGCGGGTATCCAGGTAGTTTTCGGCAACCATCCTTTTGGCCTGCTCTGGCGTGGCAATACCTGCCCACATGGTCATAAAGCCCGACCATACACCAAAGCGCTGGATAAGCCCGGCATAGGTGCGCGGCATACCTTTGTGCAGTACAAACGGCTTTCCAAAAACAATTGAAGGCTCGTTGGTAATTGGCCGCAGGTTAAGGTCGACCGAGTAATAAAAGCCATCCTTTTCGTCCCAGCAGTTTTTTTGAACGGCGAGTTTTAACGCTTCCGCATCGGCTTCATATTGGGTGCTTTCTGTTAGCAGTTTTAACCTTTCGGCCAGATAAGCCATTGCCTTTAATTCTTTATACATCAGGCAGTTTAGGTAGATGGAAGCGGAGCTGCGCTTTGGCCGAAAGAACGTCGATGGGTCGTTATCTACGCCGATAGCCAGGTCGTCCTGCCAAAAAAACAAGCCGGTTTCGTCGCTGCGGTGATGTGTTTGATAGTTTTTTACAAAGGCCTGCATCAGGCCGAATTTTTGGCGCAGCCATTCCGCATCGCCATTATTCAATTTGGTTAAAAACGCGGCGTGCTGTGCAATAACCGGTTTGTGCATATTGGTGCTGTAAATGTCCGCCGGTTTTATTTTGGCCGGGTCGGAGTTTTTATCTACCACCATAGGCATATAACCGTCGGCACCGGTATAGGCCAGGTAGTTTAAAATACAACCTTGCTGGTAAGGTAAGGCCTCTTGTTTATCCGCAGCGGTGCCCTGGTCCTGCAGTATCTGCGCAAGCGCAATATTGCTCAGCCACGAGTCCCAGTCCCAAAGCACCGTAGCGTACGATTTACTGCCAGGAGTGATATATGGATAAAGCAACGCGCCGGTAGGCTGCTTCAGCATTTGCTTATAATCCTGAAAAACATATTTTTTGATCACCTTCATGTTTTCGGCAACGCTGTCGGGCAGTTGGGCAAACGAATACGATGCGCAAAAGATCAGCGCAAAAACGGGTAAACTTTTTTTCATGTAGCTATGCAATCGGTTTAATGAAACCAAATGTAGGCAATACCACGTAAACTATCGTCATGTACCCTGAGATGTTTAGTTTGGACGCAGGCACCTGGTTATTTACCCCTTTTTATAAAGCGAGTAAAAATAAGCCAGCGTTTCATCGGGCATGGGTACATGCCCTTTACCTTTTACAACGGTTTCGCTTATGTTTTTGTAGCCGTTATCAATAGCTTGTTTGCGGGCAGTTTGCCACTGGCCATAAAGCCGGCTGGCTGCACCCCAATCTTTATCCCCATCGCCAACAAAACCCATTACGGGCAAGGTGGCTTTTGCAGCATCGGCCGATACGGTGTTTACACAACGGCTAATGTAGTTACCTGCAACCGGGGCTGCAGCTTTCAATAATTCGGGGTGCTCAAATATCATGGCCCAAACCAGGTGGGTGCCAGCCTCAAAACCGGTTATATAAAAATGGCTCTCGCCGTTGTAGTTTTTTTGTACATCGTTAACAATTTGCACCAGGCCGTCCACATCAAATTTGCAATCGCTCATGGCGTCAATAGCATCCCAGGTTTGGGTGGTGTAGGGATAAATAGCTGCATTGCGGCGCCCGTAGTTGCCATTGGTAACAATTACCGGCGAAATAATGATAAAGGGCATTTTGCCCCGCGCCTTAATAAAACGAAGGGTATTCTCTTTAAAGGCCTTTTCAGCTTCTTCGCATATCACCACAACGGGCCATTTTTTGTCTGGGCTCCAGCCTTCGGGCAGCGAAACATAGTATTGCATTAATGTGCCCGCGCTTTTTTTTAGCTCTAAACCGGTATCCTGCGGCTTGCTTTGCGCGATAGTGCATTGGCACGTCAAACACAGGCCGGCCAATAGAATAAGGTATTGCTGTAGCTTCATATAACAAATTTAAAAAATTATTGATTGTGCAACTTATTGAAACAAACGAGCGTCATTTATATAGAAAGAAAGGCAATTGCAACGCCGCAGTGTAAAAAAGAAAAGCGGAGGTGGTGACGATGACAAGGCACACAGATCAGAAAGATTTGAATTTTCTGTAACGATTTTCAAAAAGAGAAGTTTTTAATCATATAAAGCAATAATGAAACTGCTTTAGCAATAGTTAACCCCTAAAACATCGCGTAATATGAAGCTTTTTATAGCGGCTTTAATGGCCGCATGGATTTGTTTTGCCTTTAATTTTGCCTTAGCCCAAACAACTCCGGGTACTATAGCGGGCCGGGTCATCGATGCTGACAAACACGCTGTTGATGGCGCTACGGTACTACTGTTCACTGCAAAAGATTCGGCCCTGGTTAAAAGTATGTTGGCTAACCCGGATGGCAGTTTTGTTTTTACGGGTATTAAAAGCGGGCCATACCGGATAAAAGTGACGTGTTTGGGTTATCAGAATTACAGCGGCGCACTTTTTTATGTAGGCAACCAGGCGCTCACATTGCCCGCCATAACCATCATGGTTACCAGTAAGGCCTTAAAACAGGTGGAGGTTGTAGCCCAAAAGGCTTTTATTGAGCAAAAGATAGACCGGACGGTGGTTAACGTGGGCGCGTCCATTTCAAACACCGGAGCAAATGCACTGGAAGCACTGGAAAAAGCGCCGGGCGTAACGGTTGACGATAACGGGCAGATCAGTTTGAAAGGTAAAAGCGGCGTGATGATACTGATAGATGATAAGCCAACGTATTTATCGGGCGAAGACCTGGCCAATTACCTGAAGGCGATGCCCGCCTCGCAGCTGGACCAGATAGAACTGATGACCAACCCACCTGCTAAGTACGATGCGGCAGGGAACGCCGGGGTGATCAATATCAAAACAAAAAGATCAAAGATCAGGGGCTTTAACGGGTCGCTGGCAGCCAGTGTTGGCAATTCCGCAAGGTGGCGCACGCTGGAAAGCCTAAACCTTAATTACCATGTAGGCAAGCTAAACCTGTTTGCGCTTGCCGGTTATGGTATTCAGAACGGTTACCGGCGGTTAGACCTTACCCGTACTTATCTTGATGCGGCTAACAATGTGACGTCGTCCTATAACGAGTTGGCTTTTTTTCGTCCGACCACTTACAACCCCAATTTAAAGCTGGGGATGGATTATTACCTGTCGCCAAAAACGACGCTTGGTTTTGTGCTGACGGGCAACGTGGCATCGGGCACCAACCCCAACCCGGTAAACAGTAACCTTAAAGATAAGCTGGATCAGGTAGATTCGCTCATCGTATCAGACAATAACACGCATACCAAAAACTATAGCGGCAGCATTAACCTGAACTACAGCCACCAGTTTGATAGTTTAGGCAAGGTGCTCACGTTCGACCTGGATTACTTGAAATACGATAATAACCGCGATCAAAGCTTTTTCAATAATACGTATAACGCTGCCGGGACATTAAAGGGTGTTCAGGATATCACCGATAATTTACCGGCTAATATTGAGATATATGCTGCAAAAACCGACTATGTGCAACCATTACCGGCAAAAGCCAGGCTATCGCTCGGGTTAAAAACAAGTTATGTAAATACCGACAACGCAGCCAACTATTTTAACCTGATCAATAACGTGAGCACGGTTGACAATAACAACACCAACCGCTTTTTGTACCACGAAAACATAAGCGCTGCCTATGCCAGCTATAACCAGGAGTTTAAGCGGATAGCCATACAGGCAGGTTTGCGGATGGAGCATACCGATGTGAGCGGGCACCAGTTGGGCAATGCCCGCGCACCCGACTCGTCGTTCGCGCAGCACTATACCGACCTATTCCCTACCGTTTACTTGTTATACAAACTGGATAGTGCAGGTTCGCATACGTTTAAAATTGCTTATGGGCGGCGTATATCCCGGCCATACTACCAGGACCTGAACCCTTTTGTTACCATACTGGATAAGTACAGCGCTTTTGAGGGCAACCCGTTCCTGAAGCCGCAATATTCTGATGACTACCAATTGATGTATAGCTACAAGAGCATTTTTTCGCTGGGTTTTGAATATAACCCGATATATGACTATCAGGTAGAGTACGATTTTCAACAAAACGCCATTTTTTTGGCAACGAGCATCAACCTGGGTAAAAGGGTGTTTATGGGGCTGGAGGCCAACCTGAACTTTAGCCCCATGCGATGGTGGACCTTTAGCTTACATGCCGAAGCAAACCGTAGCACTTACCAGGGCCAATTGATAGGCTCGTACCTCAACAATAGCTCCACTTACTTTTTTGTGACCAACAATAACCAGTTCGACCTGTCGCACGGCTGGAGCGCCGAGCTGTTCAGTTACTATCTGTCGCCCGGGATCGACGGGCAGTTTAAGCACATTTTTCGCGAGCAAACCAATATCGGCCTTGCCAAAAAGGTTTTGAAGAATAAAGGCTCGATCAAATTATCGGCGAGGGATATTTTCAGGGCCAGTTTTTCGGGCGGGTATATTACCAATATCCCCAATGTAATAGCTACCTATCATAACGATAACGCCAACCGGTCGGTAACCCTGGGCTTTACCTACAGCTTTGGCTCAACTAAAAACGATAAAAAGAAAATAGATACGGGTAACGCTGCTGATAATGAGGCAGGCCGGGTGCGTAATTGATCTGAACAGGCGGACACGATAAATAAATTGATCGGCAAATAAAAAAACTTATCCCGGTTAAACCAGGATAAGTTAAACTGCGTTCATCAGTACGGCCTGTTATTTTTTGTGATTTTTCACATATTCGTTTTGAAGATCGCTAAAACTCATTACTTTGCTTTCGCCCAACGCAGCGGTAACATCCAAAAAAGGCTGGCTGCTTTTATCAAAAGTTGCTGTAGCAGATTTGGCGCCTTTGGTAATGGTTATTGTATGTGTAGCTACGGTATTATCCAATAATATACCATTAGTATACAAACTGATCAAGCCACCGCCTGAGGCATATCCGGCTTTTTTATGCCCCGCATAAGCCTGAACAATAGGGCAATCCTTGCCGTTTTCCAGTATTTTTACATCGGGTTCCGTATGGTATAGGGTTACTTTCCAGCCGTTGTTACCTACTGTTGCAAATGTGGTGGCGCCGCAGCCTGCTAATAAAAAAGTTGCGCTAATTAATAAAAGAGTTAATAGTTTTTTCATGATGGTTTTGTTTAATGATTTAGTGTTTATTTATTTTTAGAATAGCCTATCCACATACACATCGTTGTAGTAAAATAATTTACCGGTAAAGCTTTCGTACATCCAGGGCATCACGCCCTCTATCCAAAACCAGCCGGCATCCTTTTGCCGGCTTATCTTCACGTCTTTTGTTTGTCCGTCTTTAGTTACTTGCAGCGTAGCGTTATCATACATTTTGGGCAGGTAGTATTTATATACTTTATATGGCGACTGGTACTGCGTACCGTCAAAAAATAAAGCAGATTTTAAAGGTGTACTTGTACCGGATACGGTTACCGATATTGGCTTATCGTCGGATGTTATAATGTTGATACCGCTTTTGGCATCGCCGGAAGACCTGCTTCTAAGGTATGAGGCGCAGCCACAATTAAGTACAATAACAGCAAAGAGAGAAAATACAGTGAGTGTTTTTTTCATAATATTTTTGTGTTGAATTATTGTACCGCAAGTTCGGGCCAGGCGTAAACGCTTTTGGTGCTAAAATCGATCACGTTGCCCGCGCCCAGTGTAAACATCCCCTGGAAGTATAAAATGAATTTTGCGCCCTGCATTAAGCCACTTTTTAAGATGTAGTTACGCGATGCACCTGAGGCATCAACTATCCGTAAGGTTGTGTATGCCCTATCGGCCTTTACCGACAGCGCCGGTAATGATGTTGTTTGGGTAGTTATGGTTGTAGCTGTTTCTGATACTTTGCTGGTTGAATAGGGTACATATGTCCATGTTGTTTTTTGTCCGTCAACATAATAGGTGTAAGCATCGGGGTTGGGTAAATGCAGGTATACCGGCGATCTGTTGCCGGTGTTAAATGCCTGGTATGCGGTAAAACACCCGGAGTTAGCAATTGTAAATACGATGAGGCATAAATAAAGCAACGCCCTTTTTTTGTTTTCCATTGTTTATTGGCTTTGATGAAAACAAATCAACAGTATATAGCACCAAAAAAAAATGTGAAAAAAGTAGTAATCGCAAACCTATCTGAAGCCGGTTTTACGCAAGGCATCGTTCTTGCTGCTTACATGCAGCTTATCATACAAGTTACGGATATGGGTACGCACCGTGTCTATCGAAATAAACAAAGTATCGGCAATTTGCTGGTAACTATAGCCCTTGCTCAGCCACCTTAGCACCTCATTTTCGCGATCGCTTAACAACCCTTTGGCATCCATATAAGGTGCTTGCTGCTGAAACGCCATCACCACTTTACGGGCTATCTGGCTGCTCATGGGGCTGCCGCCCTTTCTCAGGTCGATCAATGATTCTACTAGTTTGGCAGATGACGTGTTTTTTAAAACATAGCCCGTTGCGCCAACTTGTAAGGCCATAAATACGCGTTCGGCATCGTCATAAGCGCTCAACACCATAATCTGTATATCAGGCCGCAGGGGCTTTAACCAGGCTATTAGCTCTATGCCTGATTTACCTGGCAATTGCAAGTCTGTTAGCACCAGTTCAACCTCATCGCCTAAACCACATTCAAAATAGTTAATAGCTTCTTCGGCGCTTATAAAAGAAGCGCGCAAGTTAAATTCGCCCGACCCGGCAATGAGTGCGCCAAGGTAATTACGTATTTTTTCATCGTCTTCAATAATAACTATAGGCGTCATAATATTATAAATGTAGCTATTGCCTTTTTACCCAAAATGTGAAAAAAGTAGTAATTACGCAGACATTCCTTTTAACGAGTATTTTACCGACAAACCATCCGGTGTGCTCAACCATTCAATTTTACCACCGATATCGTCCATACGATTATGCATATTTTTAAGACCATTACCCTGGCTTTTTGATGGCACCAGGGGTAATCCAACGCCGTTATCGGTAATGGTAAAATATAGTGTAGTACCGGTAATGGTAACAGACAAGATAACCACGGTTGCATTAGAATGCTTCAATACATTGTTCAATCCTTCTTTAGTTACCAGGTACAAATTACGCCGTTGTTCGTTGGTCAGTTTAACGCCAGGCACGTCATCAGGAAAATCAATAACTAACTTTACACCTAAGGGAGCAAAATGGTATTGCATTTGCTCGCGGGTATAAGCCAAAAGGTTTTCGGCTGCATCGTTTTGCGGATTAAAGGCCCAAATAATTTCGCTCATGCTTTCAACCAATTGCCGGGCCGCAATAGCAATGTTACTTACGTCGTGTTGAATAGCCGGCACCGTTTTATCCTGCGTGCCTATTAGTTCGCTCAATAAGGCAATATGCGTTAAGCCGCTACCAATTTCATCGTGCATATCGCGGCTTATGCGGTTACGTTCCACATTTATTGCCTGTTCTTTTTCTAAAAGACGCAGTTGCTTTTTAATTTTTTGTTGCGATAAAAGGTAAGTACTATAAATAATAACCGCCAAAGCCAAAGCTATCATCAGTGTGTAAAACCAGGTTGTTTGCCAAAATGGTGTAAGTATCAATACAGATAAGCGTTCTTCGGCACTCCAGTTGCCATCGCTGTTAGCGGCTTTAACACGCAATGTGTACTGCCCGGGGGTTAAGTGCGCGTACCGTATATTTCCGTTTACCGAGGTCGTCCAGTTTTTATCCCATCCTTGCAGTATAAACTGAATACGATTTGCTTCGGGTTTGGTATAATCAAGCGCTGCAAAGCTAAAACTCAGGTTATTATGATCGTGGGCGAGTACAATTGCCGGGTTTTTAGTAAATGATGCGTCCTTAACATAAGCTTTATCATCAACATCTATGGTTGTAATAGCTACGCCGGGCAGTTTCTCGCGCGGGGTTTTAACATCGTGCGGCTTAAACCAGTTAAAGCCTTTTATGCCCCCAAAGTAGAGCGTTCCGCTTGCACCTTTGTAAAAAGCCTGGGTATTAAACTCGTTGCTTTGCAAGCCATCTTTAGCTGTATAGCTTTGGATATTGTAAGTTTTACGGTTTAAAAAACAAATGCCTTTATTGGTGCTCATCCATAAATTATGCTGGTCATCTTCTAAAATGCCATACACATAATTATTAGGCATACCATTGCTTTCATTATAGATGTAATAAGAACCGGTACCCGTGTTGAACCGGATAAGTCCAATGCCCGAGCCTATCCACAACAGGTTTTTATCACTTTCGTCCCGGTGGATGCTACGCAAGTCTATCGAGGTGAATTTTTTTTCAATAATGGAGAACGATGTACCTGTTTTACGATAGTGTAACAGCCCGTTTACCGGCGACGTTGCCCAAAGGGTACTATCCCGCATTTCAACCACATCAGTCATCGGCAGATCGTTTTTTAGCTTTTGCGTATTAAACACCGCCGTATAGGTTCCGTTAATTTTAGTTATGGTTACCAGGCCGCAATATGTTGCGGCAACCATCTCGCCGTTTTGGAGCTGAATGATCTTAAAAATAAAGTTATTGTGCTCGTTAAGTGTTGGTGCGCCCCATAATTTAATGGGATGGAAGGTGTTGTTTTTGGGGTTAAATATGGCCAAACCTGTGCTGTATGCTACCCACATTGTACCATCCCTATCCCTAAAAATACTGCTTACTATAGGACCGGGTAAGCTGTTTTTATTATCGGGACGATAGTTGTAATTGGTTAGCTTACCTGTATGCGGATCAAAAATATTTAACCCGTTACTATGGGTACCAAACCAAATTTTACCCTGGCCATCCTCGTAAAAACATTTGGTAAAGTAGTCCTTCAAAAACGGGTGATCGCCCTCGTTTAAAGGGAACAGGTTAAACCTGGGGGCTTTAACATCCAATTTTGATACGCCACCACCATCGCTGCCTATCCACATGTTATCTGCCCGGTCAATATATACGTTTGAGAGTATATTGATAGGTAACGACTTTTGCCTGGAGTTATCATGAATATAGTTGGTAAACCGTTTAGTACCCTCATCGTAACATATCAACCCGTTATCAATGGTGCTGATCCATAAACGGTGGTAAGCATCACTAACTATGGTTTGTATGACCAGTACTTTACCTTTAGGTAAAGGATATTTAAGGGTCTCTTTTAAGCGGAAAGCGGTATCGGTAACCAGTATTGTCCCGTTAAGCATATCATGGCATAGCTTGCCATTGCCGGCATAAAAAAGTGTGTAAACCCCCGGTGCTGTTTTAACGTACCGCATGGTTTGGGTTGCTGTATTAAAAATGCACAACTCGTTTTTTTTAGGATCTTTTATCCAGATGGTGCTTTGCTTATCGGTACAGATAAAAACCGATGTAAATAAGTCGCCATCCATATTAAACCTGCATTTGGTAAGCACCAGCTTGCCCGTATTTATATGGTAGGCAAATACCCCTTTAGATGGGTAAAACAAGTACAAAACGTTGTTTTTATCAGTATACAGCCCTTCGGTCCAAATATATTGTGCAAATGTTAGTTTACGCGTCAGTTTGTCGCTTATCGGATCGTAGCAAAATATCCCGGTCTCGTTGGTAAACCATATACCCCCCTGGTTATCCTCGCATATATTGCCGCGTATATAGTTGGAATAAGCTACGTTGGGTGTATTGATATTATACACCTTAATACTTTTGCCGTCGTAACGGTTAAGGCCATCGGCGGTGCCAAACCACATAAAACCTTTTTTGTCCTGATAGATGCTATAGACTGAGCTTTGCGAAAGGCCATCGTTCACATTAATGGTTTCAAACCGGGGGATAATATTTTGCCCCCGGCTGCTAAAACCGAAAAATATGACCATCAGTAAAATAGAGCGACGGAAGGTTGGCATTAATTAATTGTGCGAAAGCCTTAAATATATGAAATTAACCTTGCGCCCGATCATTATCGGCAAATGCCCAGGGTTAGCGGGTTATGTTTTTATCTTTTTAAAGTTTGGCAAAATTGTAACCTATCAAAAACAGTAAAATTAAAAAGGCCCTCCGTATCCGGAAGGCCCTCGCTCTTAACTTCAATCCCTTAAAATTAATGAGCCCTGCGTACAGGATGTTTGATACCATCGCGGCGGGCTGTGCGTACATCTTGCTTAATGTCCTTACGGTCGGCTTTGATGTCGGCTTTTTCGGCTTTTGCTGCGGCAAGGTCTCCGCTTTTTACATCGGCTTTTTCGGCCGCTTTATCAGCTTTCACATCTTTCAGGTCGCCGCGCAGGTCTTTTTCGTCGGCAACTTTGATCTGTTTGTCGGCTCTGGCTATCGGGTGTTTAACACCTTCGGCCTGTAAGGCAGCTTTATCACCTTTGATGTCGGCGCGGTCGCCCTTAAGGTCTTTAATGTCGGCCTGGGCATCCTTATAATCGCCTTTTTTGATGTCCTTTGCGGCATCGGCTTTATCTTTACGGGTATCGCGGATGTCGTGGCGCAAGTCTTTCATTTGTGCAGCTGTGGGCGATGGGGTTGTTGGTGTGGTGGTTTGTGCAAAAGCAACGGCTGAGCAAATAACCGCTGCTGCCAATAAACTTAACTTTTTCATAATCAGTTGGTTTAATTAATTGTAAATATTAAAATTATGATGTTATGACCACCCGTTTTAATGAAAGTTTAATAAAAAATAAAAAAAGTTGTAACTAAACTTTTACAAACAGCCAAAGTCTTATCGGTTTTAAACCAGTATGATTGCACCTGTTCAACCTAAATTAATTATGAAAACTATTTATAAAACAGCGCTTATAATGGCGCTTCTGTTTTTGAGCGTTTACACCTACGGTCAAACAGATACCGACGTCGCAAAGCCGACAAAATCTTATTTTAAGATTGGCCTTACCTTTTTAAACAACAACGTTTACCTGGGCCGGGCCGATACCATTACTACGCCAAGCATAACGCCAAAATTGAGCTATACTTTTAAGTCGGGCCTGTACTTTTCGGGCAGCCTTGATTATGTAACCAACCGGCAGAACAAACCGCTGGATGGAGGCGACCTGGAAGTTGGGTATACCCATTCGTTTACGGACGACCTGGAAGGGGGTGCTTCTTTTACCAAATTATTTTATAACAGCAACAGTACCCAAATTTCCTCGTCCATAAGCAGCATCATTAATGCCTATATTGATTACGACATTGCAGATATCATCACTCCCGCTTTAAGCATGAGCTACAGCATCGGAAAAAGTGGTACAGGAAGCGACATATCATTTAACCCCAACCTGTCGCACGATTTTGCCATCGAAGGGTTATTTGGCGACGATGACCTGCTCATTATCAGCCCCACCGCAGGGTTGAACGCAGGCACCCAAAATTTTTATGCAGGTTACCTGGAGAGAAAAGGACGGTTAACCAAACGCGGCGCAGCAGCACAAAATGCAGCATATAATAACTATTATAACAGCTTAGGTGCTTTTACATTATTGGATTACGAACTATCCGCCCCTGTTGAATACAAGGCAGGTCCGTGTATTTTAAGTTTTGTACCTACCATGGCGTTTGCCCAGGATAGCTTGCCAAAATCAACCCCTGCCGAGGTTTTGATCACCAAACAGATTGAATCGGGCGCGCCTTACCGGTCGAGCATATTTTATTTTGAAGCGGGTATCTCGTTCAAGTTTTAATTGCCAAACGCCCAGGTTAAAAACTGCGGCAGGGCTTTGGCCCAGGTAGGCACATCGTGTTTGCCGCCAACCATTTCGAGGTATTGTATGTCGGCAGGGCGACTGTAGCCTTTGCCTTCCAATTCGGCTATGAGGTCGATGGTATCGTCAATCGAATCGATGATGCCGTTTTTGTTACGGTCGGCGGTCTCATCCAAAGTACCTGTTTGCAGCCAGAATTTAAGGTTTGGTTTGGTTTTGCTTTCGCGGATAACGCGGTGCATAATACGGTCGGCATCGGTATAGCCATCTGTGAGCGCCTTGCTACGCCACCAGAAAGAACCCGAAAAAACGCCAGCTTTGTTAAAAACATCCGGATTATTCCATGCTATGTCGAGTGCTGTTAACCCACCTAAGGAAAATCCCGCGAAAGCGACGGTGTTAAATGCTTTTACTGCGATGTGGGTATATAGCTGGGGGAATAATTCGTCAAGGATAAATCGGGTATACACCCCCGCTTTGGCACCACGTCCTTTAAAATCAGGGCAACCGGTAACACCGTACTCCATCAGGCGTTCTTCGCCTGCATGTATGGCTGCTACCACAACGGGCTGAATGCGGTTGGCATTGTATAACTTTTGTAAAGTGGCTTCAAGGCCAAGGTTGGCTAACTCCTGCCCATCGTTCAATAGCAGTAAACTCAATGGCTGGGTTGAATCATAGTCGCCGGGCAGCAGCAAACTAACGGTTACCTCGCGGTTTAACAGTTCAGATGGTATCGTAATCGTTTCTTCGGTAATTATCATTTCAGCAGTCGGCCAACCCATATACATCGTTCTCACAAAAATAAGGCTGCAAAGGTATGCTTATCTTTGATAAGCAAAAAGTAAATTGAACTTAACCACGTGCATCTAAATAAAAACTTGCCTTTGTAAAAGTAACCCCCTATCTTACACTAAATTAATTGGCTTTGAAAGAGGAATATAAACGCTGGTACTCGCGCTGTTTAAGCCGTGATCTGGATATGCTGGTTTTTGGAGACCGCGGTTACCCCGTTATTTTGTTCCCTACGTCAATGGGCCGGTACTACCAGAACAAGGATTTTCACCTGATTGACAGTGTGCGCTGGTATGTTGAAGAGGGCCTTGTTAAGATATATTGTATAGATAGTATTGACGAGCAAAGCTGGTACAACAAAGGCATACACCCTGCCGACCGTGCCAAAACACATGCCGCTTATGATAGGATGCTCGACCAGGAACTGGCACCCTGGGCCATGTACGAAACCGGTGTAAAGCGTGTTGTTGCTGCCGGTTGCAGCTTTGGTGGTTACCATGCCGCAAATTTTGCCTTTAAACATCCCGACAAGGTGGGCCATTTATTTACCATGGGCGGCGCTTTTGATATGAAGCAGTTTACCGAAGGCTATTATTGCGACGATATTTTTTACAACAACCCGCCCGATTTTTTGCCAGGCGATAATAACCCGGCGCTATGGCAAATGAATATTATACTGGGTACTGCCGACCACGATTTTTGTAAAGCCGAAAACATATACCTGTCAAACATTTTACGGCAAAAAAATATTAACCATTGGCTGGACATCAGGCAAGGCGAGCACGACTGGCCCGTTTGGCGGGAGATGTTTCCGCATTATTTATCAACCATAAAGTAATAAACCAATTATAAGATGAAGAAGATCGGGATTTTATTTGGACAGGAAAATACGTTTCCGCAGGCATTTGTTGATCGTGTAAACAGCAAAAATGAAAAAGACATCATCGCCGAGTTTGTGAGCATTAACAAGGTAATGCAGGCCGAGCCGCTGGATTACGCGGTTATTATCGACCGGATATCGCAGGATGTGCCTTTTTACCGCGCAACCTTAAAAAACGCGGCTATTTGCGGCACGGCGGTTATTAATAACCCGTTTTGGTGGAGCGCCGATGAGAAGTTTTTTAACAATGCCCTGGCCGTAAAATTAGGCGTGCCGGTACCCAAAACGGTTATCCTGCCGTCCAAGGAGTTGCCTGATAGTACCAGCGACCTGTCCTTCCGTAACCTCGCCTATCCGCTGGACTGGCAGGGGATATTCGATTATGTGGGTTTCCCGGCTTATATGAAACCTTTTGACGGCGGTGGCTGGAGGGACGTATACAAACTGCACGACGCTGATGATTTTTTTGATAAATACGCCAAGACACACAAGCTGGTGATGTTGCTGCAGGAAGAGGTTGTTTTTGACGATTACTTTCGCTGCTATTGCATTGGGGGCAAGCATGTGCGCATTATGCAGTACGAGCCACGCAACCCGCACCATTTGCGATACGAACATGGTAAAGCCCCGGCATCAAAAAAGGTACTCGACCTGGTTACCAAATATGTGATACAACTTAACCAGTATTTAGGCTATGATTTTAACACCGTTGAGTTTGCTATGCGCGATGGTGTGCCTTACGCGATAGATTTTTGCAACCCCGCGCCCGATGCCGATGTAAAAAGCGTTGGCCAGGAGAATTTTGACTGGGTGGTAGAGACGGCGGCCAACTATGCTATTGAGCGCGCCAAAGCACAAAAGCCCGGCATGGATAATTTAACCTGGGGGCAGTATGTAAAAAGCGGCGCGGCGGGGTTGCCATTGGTACCTGCTGCTCCTAAAAAGGCGGCTGCGAAAGCGCCTGCAAAATCAACTAAAACAGCAACAAAAAAATAAAAGGGTAATGCCGTCCCGATGTCTATCGGGATTCGGCATCTCTCAGGACAATACAGTATGCACGTCACTTTGCAAGTGGGGTCCCGAAACAAGTTCGGGATGACGGAAAGTAAAAAACTAAATCAGGTGCTATGAACGAATTTACCTTAGGTGTTGAAGAAGAGTTTATGGTGATAGACCCGGTTAGCCGGGAGTTGAGATCGCATGAGCAAAAAATTGTTGACGGTGCCCAAAAGATACATGAGGACCAGGTGAAGGCCGAAATGCACCAGGCCGTGGTTGAGGTAGGCACGCATATTTGCCGCAATACCGATGAAGCCCGTGCCGAGGTAACCAAACTGCGCCGCACGGTGGCCGGTTTGGCTGGAGACCTCGGTCTGCGCATTGGCGCGGCCGGCACGCACCCGTTTTCGCACTGGCAGCACCAGTTGATCACCGATCATCCAAGGTATTTTGAGATAGTTGACGAGATGCAGGAGGCGGCGCGTTCAAACCTCATTTTTGGTTTGCATGTGCATGTGGGTATCCAGTCGCGCGAAATGGCCATTAACATTGCCAACCAGGTACGGTATTTTTTGCCACACGTTTACGCCCTTTCAACCAACTCCCCTTTTTGGGAAGGCCGAAATACGGGCTTCAAATCGTTTAGAACAAAGGTGTTTGACAAGTTCCCACGCACAGGTATTCCCGATTATTTTAGCAGTATTGAGGAGTACGACAGCTATATCAAGCTTTTGGTAAAAACTAACTGTATAGATAACGCCAAAAAAATATGGTGGGACATCCGTGTACACCCGTTTTTTGAGACCATAGAGTTCCGCATTTGCGATTGCCCCATGCTGATCGATGAGACCATGGCTTTTGTGGCACTGTTTCAATGCCTCTGTAAAAAATTGTATAAGCTGCGCGCGCAGAACTTAAACTTTATTACCTACAGCCGGGCGCTCATTAACGAAAACAAATGGCGTGCAGCACGTTATGGCATTGATGGTAAAATGATAGACTTTGGCAAACAGCTCGAAGTAAACACCCGCTCGCTTATTTTAGAGCTGCTCGATTTTGTTGACGATGTGGTTGACGAACTGGGCTGCCGGCAGGAACTGAATTATGTACACAAAATTTTAGAGAACGGTACCGGCGCCGACAGGCAACTGGCAATCTACAATCAAAAGGAAAGCTTTACCGATGTGGTAGATTATATTACATCGCAAACGTTGATGGGGACTTAACTAAAATCAGTATTTTTGCATATATTTAAGGATTAAGTGCTTAAGAGAGAAAACGACTAAATGCAGACAGATAAAACAGAAATTAAAGTTGCCGCTATTGACCTTTACGACGATTACCCTAACCAGGGGATGCGCGGTTTTAGGGATATAGTTGAGCGTTATAAACAACAATACAATTTAAACCTGAGCTACCAGGTTTTTGACCTTCGCGGCAAAAACGAATGCCCCGATACCGGTTTTGACCTGTACATATCCAGCGGCGGCCCCGGCAGCCCGGTTGATAGTGTGAATACTGAATGGGAACGCCAATACTGGAACCTGATCGATGCCATCAGCGCGCATAACGCATCGGATAACCCGAATAAAAAGCACGTGCTGTTTGTTTGCCATTCGTTCCAGTTGATGTGCCGCAGGCATGGTTTGGGGGTGGTGAATGAGCGCCATTCAGAATCTTTCGGCATCTTGCCGGTTCATCAAACGGCTGAAGCTTCGGATGAGTTTTTGTTTGAAGGACTTGCTGATCCATTCTTCGCCGTCGACTCACGCGAATGGCAGGTTATTCATCCCAACCTTGAAAAGTTTGAAGAGATGGGCGCAACCCTGCTGGCTATCGAAAAAGAACGCCCCCACATTGATCTGCCCCGTGCCATGATGGCCATCCGTTTTAACGAGTACTTTTTTGGTACGCAGTTTCACCCCGAGGCCGATCCTGTGGGCATGAAGGTACACATGCTGGACGAGGAGCGCCGCATGTCCATGATAGAAGAATACGGTCAGAAAAAATACGACGACATGTTGAAGGGCTTAGACGACCCGGATA
>JACXTT010002001.1_pt1 | contig 33046 bp, 27 predicted proteins | sample 9270951 | NCBI WGS metagenome assembly JACXTT01 (sample SAMN15532306, study PRJNA645909) | rock metagenome | isolation source: weathered quartz diorite | place: Puerto Rico | collected 2017-06-21
CAATCAGCATAGTAAATGGCCTGCCGAACTCGCCTTCGGTCTCAACGCCCTCGGGGATCCAAATCAACTCGACGACGCGTGACATGGCGATATCTCCCAACGGGAATTCGGTCGTCCTTTCTCTGCCAGGCATGCAGGCAGTGGTTGCGATCCAAAACTTGCGGCCGGGACCACCGGTTGTGCGGCCGGGTGTCCGAGTGGGAGTCGATCCAGCAGGCGTGGCGATCGGTGCTGACGGCGACACAGTCTATGTGGCAGTTGGAGGAATTAACAATGTCGTGATACTGAAGGGCCTGGCCTCTTCAACAGGCCTGGGGCTGGTTGGTGTAGCCAACACCGGCCCAGGCTCGAGACCCACTGGGCTGCGTCTCTCTGCGGATGGCAGTACGATGGTAGTTTCTAATTCGGGGAACAACACCGCAACGATCTTCCGAGTCTCCGCTGAGTCCGTGATCGAGCGCGGGACAGTAGCGACCGGGTCGAACCCTGTTGGCGTGGCGATATCACGCGACGGTCAGTCTGCGATTATTTCCAACACGGGAGATCGAACACTGTCCGTGATACTCAATCTCGGAAGCGCGCCGAGCGCGGGCCCCCGCCTCGGGCCATCTGGTAGTCTCGCCACCCAGCCCGATGCGCTGGAGTCGCTGACTTATTTTCCATGATGGTTGCAACTTCTCGGACCGATCTCGGGAAGGAGCTCAAAACCGGTAGTTGTACGTGATCTCGCCGGCCGGACTTACTAGCGCCATGCGCATCCAATCATGTTTGTCGTCACTAAGCCCGTTCGGGACGGATTCAAAGTTGAACTTTCCCAGCTCAATGCGCGTTGCGTCGTACATCAAGCGAAAGGCGCATTTGAACTGATCAGTCTTCCAGAACTGAGTCGTGCCTACAGCAAGCGGCTGCTCGGGACAGATTGAAAAAATCCGGACCGGTTCTCTTGCTTCAGTTGCATTGCCGGCGTGCTCGACTGCCTTGATTCCACGCATGGAATGCGCCGATAGCGCGGTGTTGGCTTTTAGTAATTCCCGTACAGCTAGATGGCTAGCCAAGTAGGTGAGGGAGTTGTACAGGTATGCCATCCTCATGGAATTACGCTCAAGTACCCCCTGCCGCACATCCAGGACTCGCAGCAGGCGCCTGAACATCGAGTGCTGGTCAGGCGCGGCCTCGAAGGAAGCGTTGAGCGCCAACACGAACAGCAGGTCGCATTCTTCGATGAATGTGCCAAAGCGGATGGGCAAATTATCAATCACTCCTCCATCTTCGAACAGGTTGCAACCGATTCGTCGATAAGGGAACAGCGGAGGCAAATCCATAGAGGCAAAGACAGCATCTCGCAAGGCCTCCAGCGACTTTACCTCGGTGAAACTATCCAGCTGGATTTCGTCGGACTCCAGGGCCCGATCTCGCTGCTCTTGCTCCCAATTGGTGCTGAATTCCAGCCGTCCCCTAGCAACGTTCGAGCGCGTCAGATAGAAGTGCATCAGCCGTCCATTCTGGGTTGCCGCCCGAGGTTCCGGCTCGCTCTTGCTCATGGGCGGTGAACCAACATCGCCGATTCCGAGTTCGGCCAGCTTAGAAGCGATTTGCTTGGCGAGCGCTTCGGCCAGTGCCCGGTTGCCGCCTACATAGGGCGCCAGTTCTCGATACCGAAACAGTTCGTCAAAATTCTCGCACCAAGGCTGGGTGGTGAGAAGGTAATTCTGACTCAGCGGAATGTAGGTGTGAAATTGGGTGATGCGCCGGATGTCAGTGGAGTACCACCAACGCTCATGCACGCTTGGCTCGTCCGGATCAGCATCAACGAGACCTGCCAACCAGAATAGCGTGTTCCAGGAGCCAATTGAGGTGCCGGCGATCATTCTGACGTGGCCGAGTGCTTGGTGACCCTTGAGGAATTCATGAATCGCTCGCATCGCACCCGCTTGGTACACGCCTTTGGCGCCGCCACCGGCCAATATGAGGCCGATCTTGAGTCGAGGATTTTTCTTGAGCAACTGGTCGAATGAATCATTTTGGACGGGGTGGAATGTGGTGCGCGAATAAGAGGCACCGGCCTCTTTCCTTTTTCTTCCCAGCAACCGGTCCGCGAGCCAAACTCCGATCGTCGGCAATAACACCAGGAGCGGAAGCGCCAGAAGCACTCCGTATCGATTCTTCCTCTGACTCCAGTTGAAGACATAGTCGAGGACATAACTAAATGGAGCTCTCGAGACACTGACATCACCCCAATCTTTCGGAGCGAATATCCAAGGAAAAGCGTAGATCACGATGGTGACTAGCACTCCAGCGAAGAAGAGCTTCTCATTGTTCCACTTTCTGTTTCTCTGGTAAAAGATGGCGGCGAGGTTGTAGGCGGTCAAGATACCTAATCCGAGGAGTGCGAGTACCGCTGCCGCCTTGACCGCCGGAGTCAGATTCAGTCGATCCACCCACCACGGAACAAGCCATCCCCGCAACCGATCACGGATCCAGATACGACTGTCTGAGGCTGGCATACCAGCGGTGGGAAAGATGACACCCAAAGCCCAAGGCCAGACATAGAAGAGATACCATGTCAACCACAGGAGGAAGGGGACGGTGAACCGCTTCGGCAAATAAACAAACAACCATCGCCAAAATGTTTTAAGAATTACAAGCAGGCTCGGCTCCATTACGATTTTCACTCCCCGGGCCTATTCCTCCAAACTGGTGAAGCAAAACTGGGCAGGAAGTGTTTCTTTTATCGATTACCCCTAATCTTTTGGACTAATGACATAAAGTCGATTCCAACGCCAATTTTGTAGTAGTCGCGGTCCATTTGTGGAACACCTACAATTACTGCACCGGCGGCCTGGATCGAAAGCAAGAAGGACTGCGCGAACCTCTGTGGCGGTTGAGAGGCATCCGAAACCTCCACCACAAACCGATATGGATCTCGCCGGGGCGTGGTGGGCACTCCGCTCAGTTTTCCGGCGGGATCCAGGTTGATCCCCGGAGGCAACTCACCTCCAGCAACCTTCCAGACGAGCGGCGCTAATCCACCTTCGGTCTGAAACTGATATTGATACGCTGTGCCCACCTTCCCATTCGGTAAGGAAACTGAATCCTGGGCATAAATAAGGGAGCCGGAAAAATTTCGCCAAGGCAAGACCCATAGTACTGCGATCATTGCGATTCGTGTGCGTGAAATTTTCATGTAAACGCTACCCTCAGTATCGAAAACATTTCACGACCCGCCACCGCACTCCTGCCGCTTCCGGGCAACGGGGATCATTGGCGAGCTAGTCGATCCGCTCCAGTGATCCGCGTTAGGCTTGGCAAACAACCACTGTTACGCACACGCGCCGGGCTGGACGAACTCATTCAGCGGCTCCTTCCAAGAGGAAGCTTGGCACTTCTAGCGAACACTCGGAGAGAGCTCGGCTTGCTCCGCTCTCCAATACCCAACGACCCCGCCTTCACCAGTGGTGGGAGGGTCGCATACAAATTGCCTTCAAACGATTAAGTGATAAATGGCGTTAACGGGGTGATACTATAACGAAGGCGCCGCGGACCGCAAGAAATTCTCAAGAGAACAAAGTGGGCGGATGACCAAGACCAATCTCAATCGAGCCCCAAAGATGGCCTGAAGCGCTTCATGACAGAGAGCATTGCCGCTCCGACCCCTTTTCGCTATGATCGATTGCTTTGCCCAATATGCGACTAACCGTTCTGTATCATGACAATTGCTTCGATGGGGTGGCCTCGGCCGCTATTTTCTCCCGGTTCTATCGGGAACGAATCAATCGATCGGCGGAGTTCAAATATACCGGCCTAATGCACAGAGCCGGCCGACTCTTCAATGAGGACCAATTCGATGGCGACGAAAACGCTATCGTCGACTTCAAATACAGTTCGTCTCCGCGGCTTACCTGGTGGTTTGATCATCACCAGAGCGCCTTCCTCACTAAAGAAGATGAACTCCACTTTCGCGGGGATCGGAGCGGCAAGAAATTTCTCGACCCCAGTTTCAAATCCTGCACTAAGTTCATCGCCAAAGTCTGTTCCGATCGCTTCGGATTTGACGCGCAGCCGATGGCTGAATTGGTTGAATGGGCGGACATTATCGACGGTGCGCAATATCCCGATGCCAAGACGGCTGTCGAGATGGAGGCCCCGGCGCTGAAGATCCTGTTGGTGGTGGAGACCGCACGAGACAAGAACCTTATTCAGGGACTGATCACGCAGATGCAGGAGGAGCCGTTAGAACAGATCGCGGTCTCGGCGGAGATCCGCGAGAGATTCGAATCGAAGTACCGTCAACACCTAGAATCGCTCGAGATCATAAAGGGAGTGGCACTCTGTGAAGACGGGGTCACATACTTCGACGTAAGCGGCCACGAGATGGAAGGCTATAATAAGTTCATCCCGTACTACCTCTTCCCCGAGGCCCAATACAACGTCGGCGTAAGCCTCTCGTCCCACCGCGCAAAGGTGTCGGTCGGGTCGAACCCGTGGAGCCCGAAGCCGAGAAAGCACAACCTGGCGCAAATCTGTGAACGGTATGGCGGCGGAGGACATGCGGCTGTGGCAGCCATTTCCTTCGGCCCCGATCAACTGGAGCTAGCCAGGAAAGTGGCCGACGAAATCGTCTCCGAGTTGCGCTCGGAGCCTACCGTGTCTGGAACCAAAATTTGAGACAACTCGTCTTATTATTATGTGATTCTTAGTTGTGCTTGGAGATCGAGCCGGAGGAATGAGGGAGTGAAGAGGAGGATAAGGAAATGATTTTTGAGGAATCACTTATCGTCACCTTTCCCAAGCATAAGAAACGACGCGTGGGCTGGTTTTTCGTCGGGACTGTGGCCAGCTACGCTATGGTAGTCCTCGCTTTACTCATCACGAGTATCCTGCTCGTAAATCCGCAACTTAAGGATACGTTAGGCACAGTGGCGCTCCTGGCGCCGCCACCTCCGCCGCCTCCACCGCCCCCTCCAGCCCCTTCGGAGGCCCCCCGACCCACCTCCGGACCGGTTGTGACATCCGCATTCGTGCCTCCTACTGAAGTTCCGAAACAAATGCCGAGCGTCGCTGATCTGCCCCCCGTTGTCCCTGCCGGTGGAGCACTCACAGGCGGGGTCCTAGGCGGGGTCCCGGGAGGAGTGCCGGGAGGGACGCCCGGGGGAGTGCTCGGAGGGGTACTCGGCGGGCTGCCGACTGTCGCCCCGCCTCCGCCCCCTGTCGAGACTCAGCCTGAGCCGCCGAAGAAACCTCGACCGGTTTCGACGGGCATCCTGCTGGGCAACTCTTTGCGCCGGGTCAGCGCGACCTACCCGCCCGCCGCCCGGGCCGCCCGAATTCAAGATACCGTCCAGGTCGAGGTGGTGATCGACGGGGACGGCAATGTGACTTCCGCCCAGGCGATCAGCGGAAATCCATTGCTCAGGAAGGCGGCGGTTGATGCCGCATTGCAATGGAAATTTCGACCCACGCTCTTGAATGGCCGGCCGACGCAAGTCACCGGCGTTCTCAATTTCAATTTCCGGTTGGAGGCATGATCGGTCGCGCCCCGTAGCCAATGACGCCGGTTTTGCCCAGAATTCGCCATGACATCGAAATAACACCTGTCCAATTCGATGGCCGGCGGGTCCTCTGCCTCCGAGATCCTCAAGGCATCAGCCCCAACGTCACGTTAGTCTCTATCGAAGCCCTCGATGCGCTCCGCTGGATGGATGGACAGCACACCATCCTCGACATCCAGGCCGAATTATCCCGCCGGCGGGGGCAGCTGGTATTCAGCGATGAGATTCGCGCCCTGGTTGAAAAATTGGACCAGGAACTATTTCTCGAAGGCGATCGACTGCAAGCAAAGCGCCAGGCCATCGAAGAAGAATTCCGAAACCTGACCGTCCGACCAGCCGCATTCGCGAATCTCTCTTATCCGGCGGAGACCGGATCCTTACGTAAATTTCTTGATGACCTATTCATGCCCGGCGAGGCGGGCGACCGCGCTGCTGTCGCAGAGCCCGATAGGGAAATCGAGTCGATCATCGCCCCACACATTGACCTGCGCGTCGGCGGCCCATGTTACGTGCCCGCGTATCGGGCGTTGAAAATGCAATCCCGCGCAACAACGCTCATCTTGCTCGGAACCTCACACTACGGAACAGGGGAGTTATTTGTCGCAACGACCAAGGATTTCGAGACCCCTCTCGGAACCCTGCAGACCGACCGCGGTCTCCTTTTCGATTTAGAGAGACGCTTGGGGCGCTCACTTACCCGCCAGGAATCGCTCCACCGCACCGAGCACTCACTCGAGTTTCAGGCCATTTTCCTCAAGTACATCTGGGGTGACCGGCCGCTCAGAATTGTGCCCATTCTGGTCACGTCCTTTCACCGATTCATAGCATCGGGCGACCGTCCGCTCACGGACCCGGAGATTGCCTCCTTCGTGCATGCCATCAAGGGCTTGGCCGATGACCGAGGGGATTCAGTTGGATTCGTGGCAGGAGCGGATCTGGCGCACGTCGGCCCGAAATTCGGGGATTCCTTCGCGGCTCAATCGCGGCTTACCGAGATCGAGAGCGAAGATCGGGCATTGCTGGAATACGCAACCAGAGTCGATGCGGAAGAATTCTTCGACTCACTGGCGATGACGGGAGATGACCGCAAGGTTTGTGGCTTTCCGCCCATCTACACGTTGCTCGCTTGCAGCTCCGCACACGCCGGGCAGTTGCTGCAGTACGACCAATGGAGTGAAGAACCAACCAGTTCCGCAGTCACCTATGCAAGCCTGGCGCTCTACCGTTGATATATCCCTTTACTTCTCAAGGCAAAGACGCCATGACGCAAAGCCGCGAAGAAACTCGCCTTCGATGCCAGTCCTGTAGATCCCGGCCTGCCTGTTAAATGGAGGAGACAAGTAATGACGCCCATCCGCCCGGCCCCAAGCGTCTTTGCGTCAGAGCGGCTTGGCGTTAACTTCGTAGTGATTTGGCGGCCCGGCGTCTTGGCCCTGATCATCTCGCGCCTCGGTCGCCTGAGCAGTCTCCGGGCACTCGAACCTGCCTACTGCTTCGCCGCAGGCTCCTGCCCAGTCTTAGCGGCGGCGGGCTTGGCGGCCGGTTTCGGCTTCGGTGTCCAGAACTCTGGATCCGCCGAAGCAATCTCCTTGGAGACATTGCTCATCTTCGGGCTGAACGCGTAGATGCCCGACTCGCTGGTCACGACCGAGTCACTGACGAGCTTCTGAAACTTCTTCCAATTGTCATCGCCCATGGCAGCGATTATTGCATTTCGATTCTTCGGCTCGAAGGCTGTATCGATCTCCTTGAAGGACTTCATCGGGACGAAGACATAATAGGTTCCCGAGGGGGCGCCCGAGACCGCCTGGAACGTCGCGTAGCGATCCTCCGAGTTTGCCTTCACGCGCGCGTCCCGATACATCTTTGCCGCGTCGCTGAACTCCATGTCGTGACCGGGCCGAACTCGAATAGTCGCGATTTGGAAGTAGCGCATTTGTCCAATATTGACACCCGGCCGATAGCTCAAGTCCTCGCGATAAACGGCCAAGATCTCTCGCTGGCCCGAACGGAGCGCTCCATCCTGCTCATCAAGCTGTTCCAACTCGGATTTCAGCGCGGTATTCTTTTCGATGCCCTTATCCCATTCCTCAATTTCTGCGAAGGAATCATGAGGCTCCAAAAACCACACTTCACTCGGGCCGGACATCGAGGCGACTGCAAGGTAACTGAAGGGTGTCTTTGCTCGCTTGAAGGCGCGAGCGAAAGCGGCTTCCACCTTCTCATGCGCGGTTCCCTTCCCCGGTTTTATCTCCTCGCGAAAAATCCGAATGACCTTAGGCGGGCCCATTGCCGCAGGCTGCTGGGCCGCCACTTGAAAAGCGAGGGAGAGGAGAATACACGTTGCAAAAAGGATGGCTTTCATCATGAGTCACCTCCATCTGGGTGTGTTGGATCATCGATTGGTCCCAAATTGTTTTAGCTTCTGAAGGGCCTCTTCCTGAACTTGGGCCGACGCGAGATCGAAGTCGTACTTACGGTCAGGGAACTTGAGGGTGAGGCGATTACCACTGCCGCTAATTAGAATCCGATCATATCCTCTTTTGAACGAGTCCTTGCCTTCTTTGACGGCTTGGTAACTCACCGCGTCGGGAGCGATCGTGAGCGTACCCTCGCAACTGCCAATAGTATGGCGGTGGCGCGCGCTTAACGTTATCGGCACGACTCGTCTCGCTTCTGTCGGGCGTGGGGTGGAGGCCGCAGCGCCTGCGGGCTGAGCCTTTCTCCTCGATTCCCCGGCCGTCTTCGGCGCGGGCTGGCCTACTCGCAACTCGGCTCCGCCGGGGCGTGGGTTTACTTCCACGGGGACTGTGGTCGAGTTGCTGGCGGCCGGCGGGCCTGTGGCCCTCGCCGGTTCTACGATGCCGGTTGCCGGGCGACGGGCGCGCCAGAAGGCCAAAGTCCCACCAGCAAGCACGACGGCCGCGACACCCAATAACAAATACGTGCGCCACTTCGGGGTCGCGGTGGGTGGCGACGCGGGCGCTGGGGAAGGCTTCATCGGACGCGGCATGGGTGTAGTCAAATCCAGTTCCGAGGCGCTGGTGGCAATCGGCGGCGCCAGGCGAGTGGCCGTCCGTCCGCGTTCAACCTGAATCTCATCCTTCAGTTGCTCGAGATCGGCAACCAGCACATCGGCGTCTGTATAACGTTTCGCCAAGTCCTTTTCCAGCATGCGATGGACAACCCTAATCAGCCCTTCCGGCAGGTGTCCGCGAAGTTCGCCCAGGGGAAAGGGGTCGACATTTATGTGCTGGTAAATGATGGAGAGGCTATCGCCACCCTCGAAGGGAACACGGCCCGCGAGCAATTGATAGACCACGACCCCCAGCGAATAGATGTCGCTCTGCGCGGTCACCTCTTCTCCTCTGCATTGCTCCGGGCTCATGTAATGAGGCGTGCCGATCAGAGTTCCCTCTTGCGTCAGTTGTGTGGTGCTGTCGCGCACTTTGGCGATGCCGAAATCCATCACCAGGGCGGTCCCGTGACGGTCAATCATGATGTTCGCCGGCTTGATATCCCGGTGAACCACTCCGCGAGAGTGGGCATAGGCAAGCGCGCGGCCTATCTGGGAGATAATGTCGATCGCCTGCCTCGGGTCTACGTGGGGATTTGCCCGGATGAAGCTCTTGAGGTCTTGTCCGTCGACATAGTCCATCACTAGGTAGTGCAGACCGTCGACCTCGCCCACATCCTGGATGTTGATTATGTTAGGGTGCTTGAGGGCCGCGGCGGAACGCGCCTCGCGGAAAAACCTACGAATCAACTCTTCATTGCGATTAAGCGGGGACGAAAGGACTTTGATCGCTACCGAACTACCGAGCGCGATGTGCCGGGCTTCAAAGATCTCGCCCATCCCGCCCGATCCCAGCTTCCTTTCTATGCGATATTTACCGGAGAACGCCTGGTTGAGCCGCTGGACCAATGCCGATTCGGCGGCAGTCTGCCCCAGCTTGGCAGAACTCCCTGTGGCGCCGCCCGTTAATGACGAGCCACACTCTTGGCAATGCTTTGCGGCCGAGGGATTCTCGAAGTGACAAGTCGGGCAGTCCATCAGCTCCCCATCTTCGACGCCCGGCGAAACCGCCGTCCGTGCGCCGCAGCTAAGGACTCGAGAGCCCCATACGGCAAAACCTCACATGAGAACCTTTGGGGGTCGCGATTCCTGCAACTAACTTCAACCAGCGACGGTGACGTTTCCCGTTAAAACAAATATGATCAGTCCGAGTGCGGCGGAAATCGCCAGACTGGAACCAGATAAGAAGAATACAAGAATCACGAGTTGAGGCATGGCCAAGCTCAAGAAGCCCATTGTGACAGCCGGAGCCAGCAACATAACCGATGCGAATGCTTTCCTCTCCATAATCCCCCCTTAGTCCTTTTAAGACAACGACCTTAATATAGCACAAGCCGACCCTTCCGCGGGAAGGGTAAGTCCCCCTACTGTCTGCCGCGGGCCTCTGCCAGCGTGCACGGGTACGGACCGTTGGAAATGGGCACGAGACGTCCTCCTCGCTTGAGCCGAAAAGTTCGCCCTCGCCAAACGATCTTGTCGCCCACGAAGCTAACGCACCAAACGCCAAAGTTAACCAGATCCCGGAAAGGCACGAGCCAGAGATTTCGCCAGAGCAGTCGATCTCCCAATCCCAGGATTCCCACGCGGATTGCGACCGAGTACCGAAGGGCCAGCGTAGAAAGGAATAAAAGCAGCGCGGCGGCGCTCGCGTGTGAGGATATCACCAGAGCGATGCAGGCCGGCATCCCGTGCGTGAAGAGAAGGCCTGCGTAGCCTAGCGGCCGGGAGTGTTTGGTGCTTCGAGCCCAACGCAACTGATGACGAAGGACCGTCCAGATCGAATCCGGCGCTTGAACATTTTCCACCACAAAGCGGGATAGTATGACTTGGAACCCGCGGCGTGCGATCAGGTTCCCCAACAGGAAGTCATCCCCTAAATAGTCCGCAATCTGACCAAGACCACCAATAGCCCCGACCACCGATTTTCGCGTGAGGAGAGTAGCGCCGAGGCCGAAGCGGATACCTTCCAGCTGGCGCGCGACCAATACACCCGGGATGAAATCAGAACTGATACCCACCGCCTCGACTCTCGCCCCGAGTGTCTGCGCCCCGATGCCCCGGTAGGGACAAGTCACCAGCCCGACTTCCGGAGAAGCAAGCGGGGTCACGATTCGCCGCAAATATCCGGCGCCCACACGAATGTCGCTGTCCACTATGAGCACGGCCTCGTGCGCGGCGTGCTTGAGCAGGGTGATCAGATTGCTGACTTTCGCGTTGTGACCGAATACGTCCCGGCATTCAATCAGTCGAATCCGCAATCCGGGGAACCGCTGTTTCAACTCGCCGATGATGCCGCGCACTGGATCCTCAGGATCCTGAATCCCGAATAAGATCTCGAAATCCGGATAGTCCTGCAGGCACAAGCTCTCGAAATTCTGCGCCGCTTCATGGTCGATTCCACGAACGGGGATCAGGATAGAGATGGGCGGAAAGTTGTCGTTACTAGGAGCTGCCTCCGTCTCCCCGAAAAAACGATTCGCGCTATAAATGCAAATCAGGTAGTAGGCTATTGACGCTAATGTGATGAGTGTCAGGGACACCTTGAAGGAGAGGGCGAGAACGACCATATGGAATCACTTAGCCCAGTGAGATCAGCACAACGCCACAGAGCACAAGCAGAGTACCCATCCAGCGAGCAGTCGAGACTTCCTCGCGCAGGAACCATTTCGCGCCGAAGGTACTGGCCACATAAGTCGCCGCGGTGGCGGGAACGACCAAACTCACCGGCGCCAGGGCCAGGGCGGCCAAGAACGCGAGAAAAGAAGCGGTCATGAAGGCCAGACCGATGAGTATTGGGCCGTTCGCGAGCGCCTGGCCTAGGCGCCGGAGAAGCGCACGCGGCGCGAAATCATGTACCTCGCCGGTTTCTTTCATTCCCCTGGTGACGAGGAGATCGCCGGCGGTCGTTGTGAGCACGACCATTCCTATAAGCAGCGCCGTCGTCACGCTCCGACCTCGCTCTCGCGTCCGGAAGTGATCGCGGTTGCGGTCGACGCATTCGTCCGGGCGACCAGCGCAACACCCACGCAGATCAAGATTGTGCCAGCCCAGCGAGTCGGGCTAATCGGCTCCGCCAGCAAGAAATGGCCAAGCGCCGCATTTAAAACGTATCCAAAGGCGGTCACGGGTAGCACGAAGCTCAAATCTGCCCAAGAGAGAGCGGCGGCATAGAGCGCGAAGAAGACAATGAGGAGCACCGTACCTCCGATGACCCAAGGTTGCCGCACCGCCTCCTCGACGGCCCGTAGTAGGCCCTCCGCCTGGGAGATACTCTTCATGCCCTTGCTCACCATCACGTTGCCAGCTGCCTGCGCCAACATGGAGAGGGTCAGCGTCCAGAACGTCTTCATACACTAATTTGGCGAATACGAAGCCGCCGTTTCCAATTGCATGTCGCGCTGGGGCGAATAAAGGTCCAAGGTGATGGCCGTGGGATCAAGCCTCTTGCTCGGCCCGAACGAAGGCACGGCGCTTGGCGCGCAGGCTCAGATACTCTCTCGCTTCGCGGTAGAGTCTACGGCGGTCGTGGCGGCTGAAGATGGCCCTGCGGACGATGCGATAGACCACCCTGGGACGGAAGTAATACCGGTCGTAAAAATGCTCGACCGCCTGGACCAGCTCTGCCCGGCTCAGATTCGGATACTCGAAATTCGGCAGTTGATGACCTTGGTCATCGGTCATGCGGTCATTGGTGAAATAATCATGGCCCTTCAAGTAATCGTAAAACTCCGTTCCCGGGTAGGCGTGCGCGATCGAGACCTGAATGGTCTCGCAGTCGAGTTCTTGGGCGAACTGGACGGTCCGCTCTATCGTTTCCGGAGTCTCACCGGGCAGCCCAATGATGAAATCTCCGTGCACTACGATGCCAACCTTCTTGCAATTCCTCACGAAAGTAAGGGCCTGCTCCACGGTAGCACCCTTCTTTATATTCTTCAGTACTTGAGGATCGCCGGACTCGAAACCCACGATGAACAACCGGCAGCCGGCCGCGCGCATCGCTTTCAAGGTCTCCATATCAACCTGAACGCGCGAAGTGGAAGACCAGGTGACCTTGAGCGGGTTGAGCTTTTCACAGAGTTCAAGCACCCGGGACTTCCTTATGGTGAACGTATCGTCATCGAAGAAGATCTCTTGCAATCCTGAAAAGGCCTCGATCGCGAATCGAACCTCACCGGCAACGTCCTCCGGTTCCCGGGTTCGCCAAGCGTGACCGTCGAAGGTCTGGGGCCAAAGGCAAAATGTGCATAGCGCCGGGCACCCGCGGGTGGTATAGAAGGAGACGTAGGGGTTGAGGAGGAACGGGACGTTGTATCTACGAAAATCCAGGTCTCGCTTGTAAATCGGAGTGACCCACGGTAATTGGCTGAGCGTTTTGAGCGCCGACTCCTCTGGATTGTGGACGACCCCGCCGTTCTTTCGATAGCTTACACCGCTAATGTCTGCGAGGTTTCGACCCTCTGCGAACTCTTTCAATTGATAGTCAAATTCCTTTCTGACGACGAAGTCGATGGCCGAGCTGGCGCGGAGGCTCTCTTCGGGTTGAACGCTAACGAGCGGCCCCACGAAGGCAATTTTGGTCAAGGGTCGGTTGGCTTTGATGTTCTCGGCCAAGCGGACGTCGCTCTGGAAACCGGCGCTGCTTGTGAAAACCACCACGAAGTCGAAGTCCTTGGCGATCTGAACTGTCTCCTGAGCGCTTATGCCGTGTGGAGGTGCGTCGAGCAACCTGCTCTCCTTAATGAGGGCAGCTGGATAGGCCAGCCAAACTGGATACCAAAAGCTGGAGATCTCGCGGGTAGCGGGCCAGCGAGAACTGGCGCCGCCGTCAAAGTTTTCGAATGACGGCGGGTTCAACAAGAGCGTCTTCATCAGCGCTTCTCCACGGATGGGGTCTCCTTACGGATTTCCCCTCCACAATGCCACTCTGATCTAACAGCCGGAACCCTCGTGATCGGCACCAAATGGCGCCGTCCCCCTTCCAGAAAACAGGGTAGAAGAAAGCTCGCCACCATATACTCCCAACCCGCGATGTGTCAATGGAAAGCACTGGGTGATATACCGCAAGTGGAGCTCGCGGACTTGTGGAAACATTCGAATCCACTGTTTCGTTTCTTAGATCACCAAGGTAACATTGCCGTGAGGAAGAGTTCGCAACCGAGCCAGCCTGTATCTCTTCAACCAGTGAAATCATGGACTTAGCCATCGAGACAACCCGATTGTGCCGCGACTTTGGCGCCCGGCGAGTAATCGACCAGATCTCGTTGCAAGTTCCACGGGGCTCGGTCTTCGGCTTGCTGGGCATCAACGGCTCGGGAAAGACCACGACCATCCAGATGTTAATGGGCCATCTCCGTCCGACGGAAGGTGATGTGCGAATCCTCGGACGCGGCTACCCGCGCGACTTAATGGAAATCCGCAAGCGGGTCGGGTACGTGTCCGAGAATCGATATTTGTACGATTGGATGACCGTGGAGGAGACCGTCGAATTCGCTGCCGCTTTTCATGAGACTTGGGACGCGGCCAAGGTAAACGCACTGCTCAAGAGATTCGAACTCTCGACGGCCATGAAGGTTAAGCATCTTTCACGAGGCAATCGTGCCAGGCTATGCCTGGTTGTGGCTCTCGGCTTTAATCCTGAGCTCATCATATTGGATGAACCGACTTCTGGGCTGGATCCCATCATCCGTCGTGATTTCATCGAGAATATCGTGGCCGAGATTGAACATGAAGGCCGTACAGTTCTCTTCTCTACGCACTTGGTCGACGAAGTGGAGCGCGTTGCGGACACCGTGGCGATTCTCCATGAAGGCCAGATGAAAGTCTGTGCCCCGGTTGACACTCTGAAAAATTCGATTAAGCGGGTGCGCTTCACCACCAACGGACGAGCCTTCGACCCAACGCCAATCAGCGGCCTGATCAAGAGCGAAACCGTTGGAAGCGAGCAGTTCTTGACGCTTCGCGATTTTTCGAGCGACACCCTGGAGATGCTTCGCAACGCAGGGGCGAGCGACCCTCAAGTGGTCCCGTTATCGCTCGAGGATGTTTTTGTGGAGGCGGTACGACTGAAGACCCTGTAGGAGCGGTGCGGGGTGCGCATCCGTGCCGGATCTCCAGACCGCGACCCATCTGGCTGGTCGGGCTGCCGGAGAGCCCTCCTACGTCGGTAGGTGTGACTGATGTTTAGCGCTGCCACGCGAGCCTTGTTCTGGAAGGAATGGCGGGAAACCCGCTGGAAATTTCTCGCGTTCTGGACGGCGTTCCATTTACCGCTCGGCATCATGGGTTTTGCGCTCCTGATCCGCCAAAAGAATCGATTTACACTCCAGACTATCCCTCCAAAGATTCTGTACCAGGGGTGGGAGGGGATTGTCTTCATCGAATCGATCTTCATCATCACGCTCGGGCTTGCGCTGATCGCCTTTTTTGCCGCCGGCACGGTCTCCCGGGAGTTGCGGGGAAGACAGATCTTCTTTCTTCTCGAGAGGCCGGTCAGCAGATCCCGGGTTCTTTCGGTCAAGTATTTGGTCTCCGGCCTTCAGGCTTATGTGATGGCGGCACTCACCCCCTCCACCGCGCTCGCCGTGGCGGCCATCGCCTCACTTCTCTTCTCCCGGACGACCGATTGGGGAGACGGGATGGCTCATCTCGGTCCGATCCTGGAGTCGGCATTGAGAATCGGCTTCTGGCGGGCCACCATGGTGCTTATGGTATTCTCTATTGTCTTTCTTTTCTCGGTGACCTTTGAAAGCCAGTGGGCATCCATGGGGGCGGGCCTCGCGTCGCTGGTTGTCATTTTCTACTTCTTCTTCGAAGACTTGTTGGGCTCCATCTTCCTTCCTGCCGCGCAGCAACGAGGCAGGGGGTTCAGCTTGAGTAGGTTTGGTGAGATCGAAGGCCGTACGGTGCTCGTTCTGCTGATCGTGGCGATAGCTTGCTATTTTGTCGCCCAATCATTCTTTGCTCGCAAGGAGATTACTTAAATGAAAAGGCGAAATTGGATCCTCGGTTCGGCGGCCCTGGTTCTCGTAGGAAGCCTGACCTTTTGGCTGATGACGAGTCGGGCGTCCAGTCCGCGAATGGAGCGATATCTTCCTGAACGAACCATTGCGTTCGTAGAGACCGCCAACCTTTCGAATCAACTCCTGCAACTTGTGGAAACGAGGGCTTGGAAGGAATTTTCACAGGCATATCCCGACCTGGCGACAGGCTTCCTGCTGGGCTCGAACTATAGCGGCCTGCTGAAGGCGGACGTGGCGCTGGCCCTCACCGGGATCGAGGAAGCGACCCCTCAGCCAGAGCCGACCGTTGTGTTGCTCGCTGAGTCGAACGACGGAGCCTTCAACGCATCCTTAAAGTCATTTCTCGAAACGAATGTCGGACAGCGACCCGGCTTGAACGAGACCGTTGAGAGCTATAAGGGCCAGCCGGTTCACTCGATGAAGCGAGGAGATGAGACTGTCGTGGCGTACGCGACACTGGGCGGCCTGCACATTTTTAGCAATGGCGGGGCGGGGATTCGCCAACTAATTGATGTCAAGCTGGGTCAGGTACGGGCACTCACGGATAACTCCAGGCTCGCCGCCATGCGCGATCGGATCGGGAACACGGACGGCCTGTTTGGATTCGTCGATGGCGAAACGGCTCGAGAATTCGCCACCCGTATGATTCTGACTCATCACCCCGAACGGGAAGGAGCCAACCCTTCTTTGATACTAGAAAAGCTCGGATTGTCCTCGGTGGCCGCGCTGGGTTTCTCCAGTTCTTTTGAGTCCCAAGGGGTGACGGAGCGCCTTCATCTTGCCTTCTCGGGCGAGACTAAAGGCCTCCTGGCGGCGGCGCTCGCTTCCCCGGGAGTTGGAGTCAACCATTCGCTCGAGTTTATTCCGGCGGATGCGAGGCATGTCTTCACTGCCTCGCTTGGGGACCTCGTGGGGGGCTACAACCAATTTAAGTCGGCGGTTACGCTTCTGGATCACCAGCGAGAGTTAGATCGAATCGAATCGCGTATGTTGGAACGCGGCGTTCACTTGCCGGAAGACCTTGGCTCGGCGCTCGGCCATGAGGCGACCTTCGCCCGGATGGGTAGCGGCGAGGCCGAGCGGGAAAGGATGCTCGCCGTGTTCGAGGCGCAAGACACACCTCGCCTGGCCGATCTTATTCGTCGGATGGCGGAAGCGGAGCGGTGGAGTGCCGAGCGATCGGATTACCGCGGTGTGACCCTTCAACAGTTTAGTTCCAGCCCCGGCACTCCGGTGCTGGCTGTCGCCTCGGCCGACCACTATTCAGTCTGGTCCACCGATCCAGCGGTGCTAAGGAGCGCGATCGACGCTAAATTGGACAAGAACGGCATATTGACTACCGGGCGGTTCCGCGGCGCATTCACCAATATGCCCGCCAACGCGTTGTTTCGGTATTATTCAACCAATGATCGCCTGATCCCGTCTCTGGCATGGTCGCTCGGTCATAAGCCCGACTGGAGTAATCACGCGGAGCCTCAATCGTCGTCGCTGCTTCCGACGGCGGTCCACGGCGTGGTTGAACCGGGTGGCTTGTACGTGGAGAGCTATTCGCCGATTGGCTCATTCCCCCGGCTTTTGGTGGCCGTCGTCTCTCACCTGGAGCGAAGGTAGTCACTGCCCGCCTCGGCAGGCTTTTCCTGCAGGGCGCATGGGCCCGGTGGTTTGAGGGCGGGTAACGCGTGGATTCGTCCCGGAAGGGCGTTCATCGTCTTCTCAAGAGGGAATTGTCGGTCGCCAACATCGGGTCGCACCGGACCGGCCCGAACAAGCGTGGACCTGTGCCCACCTGATGTCAGGGAGTGATGCCTGGCCCCCTGCATTCGCTTTGCAAGTTGATTTTACGAAAACCATCGACGGCCTTTCCTGTTGCCGCTTTAGCGCGCGATGCGATATTCACCTGTGAGAGGCACCGAAATTTCTTTTGACGCTCCCGCCGTCGATTGATAGATTTCCAGAGCGATGGGATCGGGCTCGACCGCGGTCGCGCGGTCAGGTAACACTGGAGAAATCCGAAAACTTTCGACGCTGCTTGAGGTGAGTCAAACGCTCGGTGGCACGCTCAACCTCAAATCCGCCTTCACCCGCGTCCTGGACATCTTGGAGGCCCACCACAGCATGCGGCGCGGGTCCATCTTGTTGCTCGAGGAAGGAACGAGCGAATTGCGCGCCGAGGCCTGGGGCGGAGCCGGCGATCATCGTATTGCCCGCAAGGTGCACCGCACGGGCGAAGGCATCGTCGGGCGAGTCGTCCAGACGGGAAAACCGGTGGTCGTTCCTCAAGTCAGCCACGAGCCCTCTTTACGCGAGGAAATGGGTGAAACCGGGAAGCGCGGGCGAGAGGAACTCTCCTTTATTTGTATACCGATCTCCGTTGACCGGCGGAGCGTGGGGGCGCTGGCGGTTGATCTTTTCTACAAGAAGGATCGAGATTATGATCGAACGGTGAAGTTTTTCGGCGTGGTGGCCTCGATGCTGGCGCAGGCCATCAAAGTGAGCAGCTTGATCGAGGCCGAGCGCCAAAGGCTGCTCGACGAGAACATTCAACTGAAACAAGAATTGAAGGAGCGCTACGATTTTAGGAATATCGTCGGCACTAGCAGCGCGATGCGCCAGGTGTACGAGCAAGTAGCGCAAGTGGCCCGAACCAACACCACGGTCTTGATCCGAGGGGAATCGGGGACGGGAAAGGAGCTGATCGCGCATGCCATTCATTACAACTCTCTTCGAGCCCGCAAACCGCTGGTGAAGGTGAGCTGTGCCGCGTTGCCTGAGAGTCTGATCGAATCGGAGCTGTTCGGATACGAGAAAGGCGCCTTCACCGACGCCCACGCCAGGAAAAAGGGCCGATTTGAATTGGCCGACGGCGGGACGATTTTCTTGGATGAGGTGGGAGAGCTGAGCGCTTCCACCCAAATCAAGCTGCTTCGAGTGATCCAGGAACGGGAGTTCGAGAGGCTGGGCGGAATCGAGACCATAAAGGTCAACGTTCGTTTGATCGCCGCAACCAACAAGGATGTGGAAGAGGCCATGAAGTCGGGTCACTTCCGGCGTGACCTGTACTATCGATTGAATGTTTTCACCATCTATCTGCCGCCCCTGCGCGAGAGGCGGTCAGACATTCTGCTGCTGGCCGATCATTTTCTCGAGAAATACGCGCGTGAGCACAATAAGCGAATCAAGCGGATCTCCACGCCGGCCATTGATATGCTGATGGCCTATCATTGGCCGGGGAATGTGCGGGAGCTGGAGAACTGTATCGAGCGCGCCGTCCTGGTTTGCGAAAGCAGCGTAGTCCACGGTCACCACTTACCGCCGACCCTTCAAACGGCGGAAGGCTCGGGCACCGTCACTCAACTCTCCATTTCACAGGCAGTGGAGGCTTACGAGAAGGATCTAATTCAGGACGCCTTGAAATCTACACGGGGAAACTGCGCGCGCGCGGCCCGACTGCTCGACTCGACCGAGCGAATCATCGGTTACAAAATAAGAAAATACCGCATCAGCGCCACTCGCTTTCGACAGTAGCGACCGGATCACCGGCTCCGCCGCACCTCTGTGCGTATTCAAGCGGCGCGTCCTCGCTCACCGCCGTGGCGTAGCATCGAGTTCCGCGGCTCAGCCGCCCTTCCCTGCGGAATGCCTCAGGTTTTCTGCAAGGTCTCGCATTTCTCTTTAGGGAGGCTACGACTCGCCAATACAATTTCGCAGGCTAGCGTGACAATGCCTACATAATTGTCTGCTCGTGATCGGCCCCGATCCGGAGAGTAAGGTCTATATTCTGCCGGCGGTGAGAAAGAATCGGGTGTTCCGACAAAGGTGTTGACATGCAGTGCACGGCAAACAAGAATGTAGAAGTAATCTTACGGGATCGGTTGACCGAGCAGCCGCGTATTTGCCCCGACGCTCGCATCAGTGCTGCTCGCGGCTCACTTGCAGCGAGCGGACACCAGTGGGCGGTACGTGGATTGCCTGGGTGTTTGGATTGGGCTCGGTGAAGGTTTGTGACACCATTAATCTTGAGCGAGGAGAATGAATGAGCATCGAGAGTGTAATGCGCTTCATAGCCGACCAGAAGGTCGAGTTCGTCAATATTCGTTTCACGGATTTGCCGGGTAGCTGGCAGCACTTGACGGTGCCGGTGGCTGAATTCACTCCGGCCACGTTTGAAGACGGAGTCGGGTTCGACGCGTCCAGCATCCGCGGGTGGGCGTCGATCCATGAAAGCGACATGCTGCTGCTGCCGGATCCCAGCCGCCATTGGATCGATCCCTTCACCCAGGCCAAGACGATATGCCTGATCGCGGATGTAGTAGACCCGCTCACCAAGCAGAGTTATTGGGTCGACCCGCGAGCGGTCGCCAAACGGGCCGAGGCCTACCTACGGTTCACCGGAATCGGCGATACCTGCTACTTTGGGCCGGAGGCGGAATTCTTCGTATTCGACCGCGTGACCTACTTCGTCGAAAACCATGCCTGCGGTTACCAGATTGAGAGCGAAGAAGGAACCTGGAGCGCGCGCCGAGACGACCACGTAGGCCCGGCGATTCGCGGCAAGGAAGGCTACGTACCGGTGGCGCCGCTGGATCGTCTGGTGGACTTCCGCTCGGATGTAGCCCGTTTGTTGGCCCAGGCAGGCATTCACGTAGAGTGCCATCATCATGAAGTAGCCACGGCCGGTCAGGGGGAAATTGATTTTCGCTTTTCGAATCTGGTTCACACGGCCGACAACCTTATGCTCTTCAAATATACATTGAAGAATCTGGCGCACAGGATGGGTAAAGTCGCGACCTTTATGCCCAAGCCCATGTACGGCGACAATGGCAACGGCATGCACTGTCATCAGAGCATTTGGAAAGGCGAGAAGCCGCTGTTCGCAGGGGACGGGTATGCGGGTCTTTCGGAGATGGCGCTGCATTACATTGGCGGCTTGTTGAAGCACGCTCCCGCGATTGCGGGGTTCGCGGCGCCGACCACCAATAGCTACAAGAGACTAGTGCCCGGTTTCGAAGCGCCTGTCAATTTGGCGTACTCCCGCAGAAACCGCTCGGCCGCCGTGCGCATTCCGATGTACTCGGCGAGCCCGAAAGCCAAACGGCTGGAATTCAGACCACCCGACCCGAGTTGCAATGCCTATCTGGCATTCTCGGCGATGCTCTTAGCGGGTATAGACGGCATTCAAAACCGGATCGATCCGGGACCACCCTTGGACAAGGACATTTACGACCTGGAGCCCGAGGAATTGAAGAAGGTCCCGAGCTTGCCGGGCAGTTTGGAGGCATCCTTGGGCGCGCTGGAAAGCGATCATGAGTTCCTCCTGCGCGGAGATGTGTTCAGCGAGAACCTGATTCGCAGGTGGATCGACTACAAATACGACCGGGAGATCAATCCCCTGCGGATGCGCCCATCCCCAGCCGAAGTGCTGATGTATTTGGATGTGTAGTGTCCCCCACCTGATGAGGATTGAAGACGCGGTCGACACCGGACCGATCGGACTAAGTCGCCGCGTCTTCGGCTTCAGACCTGCCCCGCCATTCCGCGCGACGACTCGGTAGAGGCACGGTTTCGTAATGGAAGAGAGACTTGCGCCGACAGATCGCCCTCTCGTCTCGAAGTCAAAATCGGTCTCGCCCCTGCAAGGGACACTTTAATACCGTAGGTGCAATCCACGGACAGTGTCGAAGCGCCGTCGTTCGTCCCTGAAAGGGATGAATTCAATAGCCGTGGGGGCAACCCACGGACTGCGTCGCCAAAACAATCCGATCCTGAAAGGGTCGAAGTCGCGGTGCAATTCGGATCAATCCCACACATAACGCTCGTCTTATTCAATTTGGTCCTAGCGAAATTCGCCGAACTCTTCAGGGTCCGTATGTCGTGCGTTACTGAACCGCCAATGCCGGCGCGGCCGGGAAGCGTTGCCGCAGTCAGTGGAAGATTGTCGTTCATTAGGTAAGAATGTCGGCATGAAAGACGATGAATCGAAATTGCTCGAACAAGCGCTAACGATTCCGGTCGAAACCCAAGCCGCCTCACCCAACAGGGATGGCTCGCCGCGGACCTGCGCGGATTCGGGCCCGTCGGAATCGTCGCGATTCTCATCATCGTCCTCAGTGGAAATGTTTTTGCGGGCAATGTAGTTGTGCCACTCGGCGCCGTGCTGGTGCTTGTCTGGGCCCGCTGGTCGCATACGCCATGGCATGAGATTGGATACGTGCGGCCCAAGAGCTGGATCGGCAGTCTGGTTGTCGGCCTTACTTTCGGGATTGCGTTTAAATTCCTAATGAAATCGATCGTGATGCCGCTACTCGGGGCCGATCCGATCAATCGGGCGTACCAGCACCTAGCGGGAAACCGGACCATGCTCCCGGCAGCCGTGTGGGCGATGATTGTCGCGGGCTTCGCGGAAGAGACCGTGTTTCGAGGGTACATGTTCGAGCGGCTGGGCAAGCTTCTCGGATCTGGCGCCGGCGCAAGAATCTTAATCGTGCTACTCACCTCCGCGTGGTTTGGACTGGATCACTACGCCGTCCAGGGGCTCGCCGGGACGGAGCAGGCCACGATCGTCGGGATTGTGTTCGGCACGATCTTCGCGTTCACGGGCCGGATCTGGATGTTGATGTGCGCGCATACCGGTTTCGATCTAACGGCGCTCGCGATCATCTATTGGAATCTCGAATCCAGGGTGGCCCACCTCGTCTTCAAGTAGGGCATGACTGCGGAACTATTTCTTTGGAGGCGACAAATGGACGGCGTCAAAGCATTCAAATCGGCGCTGCTCGCTGCCATTGTCAGTGCCATGGTGGCAAACGGTCAAGAATCCCACCAACACCAGCATGACACCGCTGAAAAACTTGGACAGATCAGCTTCCCAGTCTCTTGCGGGCCTGCCACGCAGCAGAAATTCAATCGCGCCCTGGCGCTGCTTCACTCATTTCAGTATGTCGAGGCGGAGCTTGCATTCGGAGACGTCTCGGCGGCTGACCCCGACTGTGCGATGGCGTGGTGGGGGCAGGCGATGAGCCTCTATCATCCGCTTTGGGTGCCGCCGACTCCGGAGGAATTGCGGAAGGGCCGCGAGGCAATAGGGAGAGCAAGGGCCGCGGGCGCGAAGACGCAACGCGAAAGAGATTACATCGCGGCTCTCGAGACGTTCTACCAAGATGCGGACAATCTGGGTCATTGGGAGCGCGCCCGCGCGTACGCAAAGTCGATGGAAGGCATCTATCGGCGCTATCCACGAGATCGAGAGGCGGCGATCTTCTATGCGCTGGCCCTCAATGGCACAGCGCCTGCGAGCGAAAAGAATCTGGCCAATCGCACCAAAGCCGCGCGAATTCTCTACCGCGCCTGGCCGCACGAGCCAGATCACCCCGGTATCGCGCACTATCTGATTCACAGCTATGACTACCCGTCTCTGGCGCTCCTCGCCCTCCCGGCCGCGCGGCAGTATTCCAGAGTCGCACCTTCATCGGCACACGCGTTGCACATGCCTTCGCACATCTTCACGCGGTTGGGAATGTGGTCGGATTCGATCCAATCGAACCTCGCTTCCGCCGCCGCCGCCAAGCAACAGGTCGCCAACACACAGCCGAGAATGGCTTCCCAAGATCAGCTTCACGCGCTCGACTATCTCCTGTACGCCTACCTTCAAGTGGCGCAGGACGATCGAGCGAGAAGCATCCTTGATGAATCGCAGGCTTACAGCGAGGTTGATCAGGTCGTCTTCCAAGCGGCCTATGCATGGACTGCCATCCCCGCGCGCTTCGCACTCGAGAGACGGCGTTGGAAGGAAGCTGCCACACTCAGGCTGCATCCGGCCGCATTTCCTTGGGAGCGCTTCCGGTTTGCCGAGGCCAATATTTATTTCGCGCGTGCGGTTGGCGCAGCGCGCAATGGTGACGTGGACGTCGCGCGGCAGGAGGTCGAAAAACTGGCCTCGATTAAATCAACGCTCGGTGGGACCAAGTCCGACTATGATTGGAGCAAGCAGGTTCAGATTCAGCACGATGCAGCTGCAGCCTGGCTCGCGCAGGCGGAAGGAAAGACCGGCCAGGCAGAGCGATTGCTGCGCGCGGCAGCCGAACTGGAGGACTCGACCGATAAACATCCCGTCACACCAGGCGCGATTCTGCCGGCACGCGAGATGTTGGGAGACCTGCTGATCGAACTCAAGCAACCGGAACGCGCATTGAAAGAATATGAGGCCGTGCTTCAGACTGCGCCCAATCGTTTCAATAGCCTGTACGGCGCGGGGCACGCTGCTGAACTAGCGGGCAACCGACAGAGGGGGATGACTTACTACAAAAAACTGACAACGACTTGCGGCCACGCCAACGACCAGAGGCCTGAGCTTCAGCGCGCGAAGGCCTATCTGGCGAAGAAATAAGAAGGGCTCCTCTCCCAAAACTGCGAAGCTGGCTAACGCACCGCTGATGATGAAGACAATCATTTGTTGATTCTTCCGCAATTCAATATTTGAGGCTCCTTTCCAAAAAGTGTCATGAGAGACCAAGCAGCACAAAATTGCTTTAAATCCGAAATCCGAAGTTGAACGGTACGACTACCCGTCATCGAATTGGAATCGCGATGGTTACTTCCGAATGAAGCATGAACCAGAGAGTCGATGACGAAGAGTTGGCCTGAAAGGCCGGAAGACAATAGCCAGGGGCAAGCGGAGCGCTGCCCCTGGATCAAGAACCGTTTCCGATCCTCGACCCTGAAAGGGTCGCAGACGGTACTCAACCTTCGACCCTACAGGGTCGGGATCCGCTTACTGTGATGACCAGGGGCGGCCCGCCTTGCGGGATTGCCCCTGGCTAATATCTTCAACCCCTGTCGGAGTTGGGAGCACCACATCATAAGCCTCGACATTATTATGCAACTTCGGAATCCGGGTCCAATCTCTGACGACCTGTTGCGAACTCCTGAGCCTGCTTCAGCGGGCTTTCCCGAGGGGCGAATAGGCCCGCCGTTCCGACGGCGGATTACGCGGGGTGGCGGTTCCGCGAGGCCGTTTCAGCGGCTAGCCCGCGAATAAAGCCAATCGATGCGAATCTCTTGGCGAAGATTCGCGGGATTAGCGGACACATTGGTTCGAGCAGTTTTCTCCTCCAGAACGGCGCATTCACACCCCTTAGCCTTCCGCGGGCCTCTCGCAGAGAAGGCCACTCGATCAACAACGCCGCTCAGGTCGTCACGCTAGAGCGGTAACCTGGGCGGCTCGCCGCCACCGCTGCAGTCGCAACCTCCACGATCTAACATGCCGGTCGAAATGGGGGGTGAAGAGCAGATCAATACGCCATTGTTAATTTCTCGGCACGCGAAATTCGGGGTAAGATCGAGCCGACTGTGAGGGACGAGTTTCGCATCAGGTTCGTCCAGGCGGCTAAGTCCGCAAACAATGCGAATCCACGCGGATCAGATTAGCGAAGATTCGTGGGATTAGCGGATGAAGCTGTGTGTCTGGCCCCAATGGATTCGCACTCGAAGGCTTCCTTCTCTATCGAATTCGCGCAGCGCTTGCCGCTCTGCGGTCTGTTCGCTTTTGCGGCGACTTTGCCTCATTCAATTGCCCTCGCGCAGCTCTCCGCAGGCGTGATGCTCCTCGGTTGGATCGGGATGCGAGGGTGGTCAAGGGAGAAGTTTCGGTGGCGAACACCGTGGACCTGGCCGCTGCTGGCCTTTGTCGCTTGGAGTGTACTCTCGGCGATCGTCTCCTACGAACCGCGAATCAGTATCGACAAGCTTCGGAGCGTGAGTCTGTTCCTCATCTTCTTCCTGGTTTTCAATCTCGTGGATGGGTCTCGACTGGTTCGGATGGTGATGCTGACGCTGGCTTGCTCCTGCTTGATCAACATTGGCTATGTTTACGTCATGAAGATCCGCGGCCGCGGGATGGAGATTGTCAGGCTCGCGCCGCAGAGCCCACTAGCCATGGCCGGGCTTCAGGCAGGAGATGTCATCTTGCGCGCGGGAGGCCGAGGCGTGAGCGATCAATGGGAGCTAGCGCAGGCGGCGAGGCGGCAGCCGATCCAGGCTCTCGAGCTATTCGTGTTTCGTCCGGAGATCTACTTCTATCTCACTGTGCCACGACCTCCGGGGGGATGGCCGAGGGAAAACGGGTGGGGTCTGGAGAGTAAGCGGTGGCATAGCTTTCGGGCTTCCGGATTTTACGACTGGAACTACTTCACCTACGCCGAAGTGCTCCAACTCATAGCCTCTCTGATGGTCGCTTTGGCCTGGACTGCCGCGGGATGGCAAAGAGTTTGCTGGTCTCTCGCCGGGGCGGCCACGACCGGCGCCATTGCGCTAACGCTGACGCGCGCGGTATGGGCAGCATTCGCCGTTTCTGTGGGCGTGATGATCTTTCGAAGCGGCAAGAAAGCGTTTCTGATTTCGGCGATCGCGCTGGGGCTTCTCCTGGCGCCTATTGCCCTAAACGCGATGCGCGAAGGACGGCGGATCTCGCTCCTCCAGCGCAATGAGCCTAGTGCATCTTACCGGTTGACCATCTGGCACGAAGGCTGGCGACTCCTATGGTCCAAGCCGAGACATGTTCTGGTAGGCGTGGGTATGGACAGTATCAAACGGCACTGGCACGAGTGGGGATTGTTCGCGGGCGGACGACTTCCAGTCGGGCACATGCACTCGACGCCGCTGCAGCTCGGGCTCGAGCGAGGCGTACCGGCACTCCTGCTATGGATTTGGTGGTTCGGTGTGTATGTAACCAGGCTCTGGAAGCGAACCGGCGCGGGAAATCAGGTTCGCCCGATGGGCGATCGCGCACTCAGCCTCGGCGCGCTGGGAGGAACAGTGGGTTTCCTGCTCAGTTCGCTGGTCCACTACAACTTCGGTGATTCGGAAGCGATCATGACCGTCTACCTGATAATGGGCTTGGTGGCCGCTGATGAGGCTCGAAGAGGGAGAGAGAGCGAGAAGACTCTAAGCTCCTTCCCTCACAGCGGTACGTCGCCTGAAGTGTTGTCGGTTTAAGGTATGTGACCGGGACAAATACGAAGCACGAGCTGGAGCATCGGGGGTCGAGTAGACGCTAGATTGCAGTCCCTTTGAGATCGGTGCATCCGGGCGTATACTCTTGTGGACAAACACTCGATGATCCATCCGCGATGTCCCACGCTTCGTTGACCATCTTGGCCGGTCCCCGGCAGGGCGAGAAAATTGATCTCAACCGAAAAGCGCTGCTGATCGGCTCGTTCGAGCAGTGCCAGATCAGACCGGCGGAATTGGGGCTGCCCGACGAACTAACCGGCGTGATCGCCAAGATCGTAGGGGATCGCCACGGCTACACGATCGAGCCAGGCATACCTCAAGTCGAAGTTCTGGTCAACGGTCTTGTGCTATCACAGACGCACAGGCTCGAAGATCAGGATGTGATCGGTTTGGCGGGAAAACCCGATCTGATTTCTTTCCGCGGCCGAAAGGGCAAAGCGGCTGGAACCGCGACCGATCAAGAACCTCACCGAGCGCTACATGTGGCGGAAATCGCGAATAAGATTGCCTATGTAGAATCGATGCTCAAGCGAGTGCTCCTGCTGGATCGCGAAACCTCGACCCGCGTAAAGGCATCGGCAGTCTTTATAGGGCTTATTCTCCTGGTGGCCACATTAGGGTTCATCACGAATGAATATCACATTCGCACGGAAGTCGAGCGGATGCTCGAGTTGACGACTGGTCAGCAACAGCAGATGGAGGAATTAAGAAAGCAGTTCGAGCAGATTCGCCAAGACGTTTCGGGTATGAAGGCTGGCTTGGAGGGAGAGCTGACGCTCGCGGAGCGAATTTCCGTCACGTATGGTCCCAGTATCTGTCTAATCGAGGCAAACTACGGCTTCGCGGACCGAGCCACCGGCAAGACCGTTCGCATGGCTGAAGGCAATGAAAACGGTATACCGATCGCATCCGGTAACGAGCGCTTTCGGGTGAGCATTGACGGCACGGGAGCGCCGGTAGAAGAGACGGTCATCGGTACGGGGTTTCTGGTAGCCAAGGGTTATGTTCTGACGAATCTACATGTCGCCCGTCCGTGGTGGAAGAACGAGGTCAGCGATCAGATTATCAGCCTAGGCTTCCAGCCCCGGACAAAGCTGCTTTACGCCTATTTCCCAATTTCGCAAACCCCGTTCAGTCTCGAGCTGGTTCGAAGCATGGAGGAATACGATTTAGGCTTATGCCTGTTCAACCCGGGCTCGGCTTCCATTCCCACGCCCCCACTGGCTTCGGATTCGACTCGCGTGGAAGTCGGACAATCCGTGGTGCTGCTTGGATATCCAGCCGGTGTGGAGGCGTTACTCGCGCGGCTTGACGAGAATGTGTCGCGACGAATCATGGCTTCCACCGGGATGCGCGTTCACGAAGTGACTCGAGAGTTGGCACAGCGAGGATTGGTCAGGCCGCTAGTCACCCAGGGCCATATAAGCGCGTTGCTGTCATCGCGCATTGTCCACGATGCTGCCACGACGACGGGAGGGTCCGGCGGACCCCTGTTCAATCGAAGCGGCCAAGTAATTGGAATAAATTACGCGATGTTCACGGAATTCGCTGCATCTAATTTGGCAGTGCCGATTCGCTGGGCGCGGCAAATGCTGAACGAGCAGGGCGTGACTGTCCAATGAGTTGATCATCAGGATTGTACGGAATGTTAGACGAGGGCGGCTCCATAGGGTAGAATGCCGGTGCGACAGGGATCCCGGTTCCCGTTCGGCTTAATCATTCGAGGAGGAAATCATGAGCAGCAAACCCATAGCGCAACCCCTGCCTGAACTGAGCGTTCCGCGCTCGGGCGGACTTGGCCAGCTACTGACACGCGTGAGCCCGTTTGCACTCCCTTTCATACTGGGTGGGGGGTTCGTCCTCTTGCAGTGGCGGGGACTGGTTAACCACCTCCAGAGCGAAAGTAGCCTGGTGGTTCTGGCGCTGATAAGTTACATCTCCGCTACGGTCTTTTATTTGCTCTACTTATACCAACGTGAGGAGTTATTGACGCGCTTGGCAGTGTTAACCCACGCGCTCGGCTTCGGCCTCAATTTGGCGGCATGGGGAACCCGGGGTGTCATTGTAGATCACTATCCACTCAGCAATTTATATGACACCGCGTTGGGATTCTCGATGACGACCGCGGGCGTAGGTTTGGTCGTGTCATCAATCTATCGCCGGCGTTTCGCAGGTGCCCTGATACTCCCGGTTTCGACCTCGCTCTTGATACTGGCAATACTTTTCGGAGATCAGATCATCGACCTCCCGCCTGTGCTCGTCAGTTATTGGCGGCCGATCCATGTTTCCATTGCGATGACCGCATACGGCACATGCGCGACTACTTTTGCGCTGGGTGTCCTCTACCTGCTCAAGGATCGAGTGCGATTCGAAGTGATGGCGCTCGTTGCCTCTCTTTATTCAACCGCCGCGCTGGCGCTGATCGGTGGCCGATCAATTCTTACCCAAGGGACATTTCATCTCAAGATACTGGTGAATGGCTCCCGGATCCCGATTAACGAGCGAGAGACCGAGTTCTTGGTGGGCACTGTGCCCTACGTGGGTGAAGTTTTGCGGGTGGCGCTCTTCATTTCGCTTGCTGCGTCCGTTTGCTATGCGGCGTACTTGTTCATGTCGGCAGAGCGGCTGAGAGTGGTGGGTCAATGGCTCAGTCGGGGCCTGGCTCTCGTGTTGGCATTTGGCTTGGGATGGATGGTCTATTTAATCCGAAACGCCGGCCCGGCGGCGGCGAAGATCGAACCGGCCCAACGCGCGCTGCTCAATAGCGCCTGGCTGTCCGAATTCGGACCGCGGATGGATTTCAGCTTTCGCGGGGCGCCCGTGGAAGTCACGTCGATTTTTGTCGCGTTGGCCCTCACGCTGTTCGTGGTGGCCTTTGGGTCGCGACTTGAGCGAATCCTGGGCTCGGTGCCCTCCCTCGAGACCCTCGATGATTTAACCTATCGAGCGGTTACGGTGGCCTTCCCGTTGCTCACGCTCATGACGATTACGGGTGCGGTTTGGGCGAATGAGTCCTGGGGCCGTTATTGGGGATGGGATCCTAAGGAAACCTGGGCTTTGATTACCTGGCTCTTTTACGCCACATTCCTCCACACGAGGATCACACACGGTTGGAAGGGGCGCCGGAGCGCACTCTTTGCCGTGCTCGGATTCATTTCGGTCATCTTCACATACTTGGGAGTCAGTTTCATTCTTCCAGGTCTGCATTCTTACGCTTAGAGCTCGAATGGGCCCCGGTAGATACACCACCCGTTCAAGCGATTGGCGAGATCGATTGAGTAGGACAGCCTGGTCTCACCCGGCGTCCTCGACCAGGGTCTGATTCACATTTAGGGACCTCGATTCCTCTGCGCGCCGGTCGGCCGGTTGCGGAATTTCCCATTTCGCGACCGACCGAGAAGGTCGGCGCAGGTTCAAACTAGGGAAGGCTATGATTCGATCCGGAAGAATACGCCGTCGAGCGGCAGGCGACGTGGCGATACTCGAGCTTAGCGGCCGTCTGGAACCTTATCAGGAGGGTGACGAGTTAATCGTGGAGGTGGAGCGCGCTCTGAAGGAGGGAACCAATCGGATTGTTCTGGACGCTCGGCGCGTCAGCTTCATCAGCTCGCTGGGGGTTGGCAGCTTGATCAATGCGCTCAGGCTGGTGGAGAAGAACGACGGCGCGCTCTGCCTGCTCAATCCTTCATACTCAGTCCGGCAGATTCTTTCCGTCTCGAAACTCGCATCTCTTTTTCCGACATTTACCGATGAGGCCGAAGCCCTGGCGGCTTTGCGCGGGAAGCAGCCGGCGGACAACAACAGGAAGGAGAGCCCAAATTGATGGCAGATCGCACTGCCTTGGGATCTGGATGCGAGAAGCTGTGTTAGGTCGGCAAGGTAACACCGGACAGACGCGCTATTGGTTTTTGGTGATGTTGCTCCTTTGTACTCCCCTGTCATGGTCATCAGGAAGAGTGGCAACTGCGCCCTCCCAAGCGCGAAGGACATTTGTGCTCTTCGATGACACGAAGGGTGAAACGGAGGGAAACGCCGACTGGATCGTGGCTGGAACCGGGAGTGGTCCGACGCGTGAACCGGAGATCGTTCCGCAACCCGAAAACCCCGCTCTGGAGGGCGATTGGGACGGCGCGCTCTCTTCCTGGGGAGTAGAGCTCTCCCAACGGGGGATCGATATCAACACGCTTAAACGAGGTGAGCGTTTGACATTCGGAGACCGGACGAATCCCGCCGATCTATCCCTCTACAATGTGTTGGTCATACCGGAGCCCAACGTCGCGTTCACAGACGAGGAGAAACGGGCCATTTTGCAATACGTCGAACAGGGCGGAGGCCTGTTCATGATCGCCTATCACGGCGGATCGGATCGCAATAACGACGGCCTGGATTCTGCCGCGATTTGGAACGATCTGATGAACCAGAATCCGGTCAGAGCTAATCCGTTTGGCATTCAATTCGACGGGAACAGCGTGAACGAGCGATCCAATTCCCTCGGTGATTTTAATGACGTGCACGTGCAGGCGTTGTTAAACGGCCCCGCGGGTCGTGTCTCCACCGTTAGATATCGCGCTGGCTCCACGATGACCATCAATCCGGCCGGTAATCCCAATGTCCGCGGCGTCGTGTTTCAGAGTGGCGTCTCGCCTTCGGGCTCAGTCGGAGTAATGGTCGCGCTCAGCCGGTTCGGGCGCGGGCGTGTCGTGGGAATCGGGGACAGCTCGACCTGCAGCGACGGGACGGGCGATACCAGTGATCGATTGCTGAACGGCTGGTCGGAGCCAGGGGTCAATCACCGGGAGTTCTTCATCAACGCCACAATCTGGCTCACGCAAGCATCTCAGCGCGCGACTGAGCCGGCGATCATCGGGCTAGACCCGGACCGGGCCTTCTCTGGGACGCCGGAAACCATCAACATTTATGGCAGAAACACCAATTTTGCCGTGGGCCTCACTCGAATCAATTTCGGGCTGGGAATTCAACTCGAAGGAGTCCATATCGTAGGCCCGAGAGTGATCCAGGCGAGCGTGATTGTCGACCCGGCGGTGTCGGGACGGCGCGATGTCCTGGTGACGACGGTTAATGAATCGGTGGTTGCTCCTTCCGCGCTTTTTCTGCCCGGCGGCCTTCGCCCGTCGGAGTTGATAATCAACGAGGCGCTTGTTCGAGTTCCCGATGGCGTGGCAGGCGACGCGAATGGTGACGGAATGCGGGATGCCGCTGAAGACCAATTCGTTGAGTTGGTGAATGCAGGCGCCCAAGCACTGGACATCGGCGGATACGAAGTGGACGATTCCGACACACCGGGCAGTTTCGTCTTTCCGGCGGGGACGACGATACCTGGAGGAGAGGCGGCTGTAGTCTTCGGGTCCATCGATTTGGACCGGACCCCGTTGGAATTCGGCAACGCCCGAGCGCTACGGTTAATTTTTGGCACCGGATTGCCGGCGCCCTATTTTGGTTTCTCAAGATCTGGTGATTCGGTGATTGTCCGCCGTTCCCGGGGCGGAGCGGAGGTCACGCGGCTCGACTATACCAGCGACCGGCCGGTGCCCCAGCCGACCTTTCAGTCATTCAATCGGAATCCGGATCTGACCGGACCGTTCGATAATCACTCGGCAGTGCCTCGCGCAGCCGGGAGACTCTTTTCTCCCGGAACGCGCGTGGACGGTAGACCCTTCAGCCGGACGATACTGAATGTCACACCCGATAATGTTCCAGTGATGGGGGGACCGAACATTTCGATTATCGGGCGCGGCTTTGGCCGGCGAGTGATCTCAGTATCATTCGGCGGGCGGGATTCGCCAAGCTTCGAGCGCTTGAGCGCACTAAGGATATCGGCCAAACTTCCGGCGGCGAACTTCACCGGTCCCGCGGATGTGCTTGTGAAAGATGAAATGGGCCAAATTGTTGGCGTCGACGCGATTTCTTATTCCTCGAACAATGTATCAGCAAGGCCGGGGAGACGGTGACGGGAGCAGGGCCCGGAAACGATCGCTCACCGTGTAAGGGTCATAGACTCGTTTCCGCAGTAGGCAAGGAGGTAATACCCATGTTGTCAGGATCCAAATATTCAACGCATCCAAATCAATGGTTCAAGCTTTCCACGCGATGGGTGACCGCAGTTTGGGTCGTGGTCCTGAGCGGGCTGCTCCCCAATAACTTGTTCGCTCGGGCGACGAAGCCGGTCGATGGTGACGACTTGATCTACCGATCGGTCACCAGCAACGTAGCGAACACTGTAGCCTTCATCAAAGACGACGGAATCTACGTTTCTGGTCAGCGTCGTGTTCGCAGACGCGTGCAACTCGGCGACGAGGCTCCGGGCACCGGCGGCGGACTCTTCGAAAGATTTACTTCCGTTGCGCTAAATTCGTTTATTGAAACTCTTCCGATTG
>JACXTT010002002.1_pt1 | contig 33037 bp, 34 predicted proteins | sample 9270951 | NCBI WGS metagenome assembly JACXTT01 (sample SAMN15532306, study PRJNA645909) | rock metagenome | isolation source: weathered quartz diorite | place: Puerto Rico | collected 2017-06-21
CCGAGCAGGCGTGGCAGCATCTTCTCCATGTCGCTGGCAAGTGTGTTGAGGTTGAGAACGGCAGGAGTCAGAACCTGCTGCCGGCTAAATGCCAACAACTGCTTGGTCAGTGAGGCAGCGCGCCGGCCTGCTTTCTCGATTTCGAGCGCGTGCTCGCACAAAGTATTGTTTGTACCGAGGGCTTTTTTCAGCACTCCGCTATAGCCGATAATCACACCAAGAAGATTGTTAAAGTCGTGCGCAATTCCACCGGACAGCCGACCGATCGCTTCCATTTTTTGTGCCATTCTCAGTTGGCGTTCGAGCACGCGCTTTTCGGTAACATCCTCCGCAAACACTTCGAAGTAAGCTGGCGTACCGTTTTCATCGTTGATCCGCCGGCCTGAACATCGCACTGTGATTGGCGCGCCGTCTTTGCGCTTCCATTCCATCTCGAGATCCTTAATCTCTTCTGACCGCGTGAGAAGCTCTGCCAAACGTTCGTATTCACCACTGTGCTTAAAGACGTCGTTTGCCAGCTCTTTCTTGAGAAGGTCCTCCATCAAGTCATAGCCGAGCATTTTTTGAAGCGCAGGATTTACCTGCAAAAAGCGGCCGCCCGTACTCGCGCGATAGATCCCATAGGGCGCATCCTCTACGACGGATCGGAAGCCTGCTTCCGAACGCTGCAGCGCTTCCTCCGCTCTTTTGCGCTCGCTGATATTGCGATTTACGATTACGAGTTTTTCTGGCTCGCCGTTGGCATTCCTAATGACGCTTGAGGTGGATTCGAGAACCACCCAAGCACCATTCTTATGGCGGATTCGATACTCGAGCGTGCTTCCGATTCCAGAACGCCGAGCGCTTTCGGCCGCATTTTTCACGCGCTCGCGATCATCCGGGTGAATTTGCTCGAACGCGGATGAGGCTTGCAATTCCTCAGGCGTATATCCAAGCACTTTCTGGTAGGAAAGACTGTTATAGATCCGCCTTCCGCCGATATCCACGACTGCGATCATGTCAGCGGCGTTCTCACTGATTAGGTGAAACAACTCCTCGCGCTCTACCAGTTGCCGGCGAATTCTGTGAATGAGAAGGTGCTGGTAAATCGTGTAGAGATCGAAAAGAAAGACCAAACCGACCAAGCCTCGCATGAACTGCGGGAGGGCATTTGTCACGTAGGAATCTTCACGACCGTGCGTCCCCGGGAGAAGGAACGAGGCCAGGCCCACCGTGAGCAGCAACGTGATGATGAATGCAGATGCCCACAGCCACCACTCCCGCCGCTCGATTCGTTTGAAGTTTGCGCGGAGAGCGGTAGCTTGCTCGTCGTGCTGACGATCCACTGGTTTTCGCCTAAGCAATGGCAAGATCCAATTTCTCAGCCTCGGTTTTCCTGAATGCTTGGTCTGTTACCGCCAACGATTTTGAGATTCTGTAAGCGCCGCTTATGCGCTTATGCCACTCACTTTCTCCTGCACGAGCGCAGCCATGTAGGGCTTAGATTTTTTCGGCTTAATTTGCGGCCCATCCCTGAAATGCTGGACGTTTTCTACGGTACAGAGACAAATGTGGTGTCTTTCCTGACGTGCCGTGTGCCATTTAGAAACGCAGGTGCCGATTCGAGACTAGGCTGCAACACAACGAAGAATCAGCATGCCGCGTAAGCCTCGGTGATCAGCGTTTGAGAACAAGCGTGGTAAAATCAGGCTTACGGGGGCGACACGGTTTCGACGGAAGCTGTCGCGTCTCGGAGGCATGCCGGGGGCCAACCACCCGCAATCGGCTGGAAACTAGAACTGCCAACAACAACTTGGCACTTGCTGCTTAATTAATTAAGCGCACGCTTCCCCGGGCTTTGCTCATGGGCCCGGTAAGAGGCGTCACACAGTGAGCTGGCCCGGCCCTTTCGGTCCGTAAGGGTCGGGCGAGAACCATCGGACTAGCTGCTTGCGTTTCTTGCTCGTTCTAAGCGCGGGCGGCGAAACAAACGGAACTGAGATAAGCATGTAGGCTCCGTGGCGTAGCGCTTTTCGGACGGGGGTTCGACTCCCCCCGCCTCCACCATTCTTTCTAACTGAATCCAAAAAAATTATCTGCGTCTGTTCTGCCGTGTACCCCGCGTGTACCAAGATGATTTGCTACGGCGATCTGCAAGCCACAAAATACAAAGACGCTAAACACCCGGCACTCAGCGCCAGCACTTTGAGATTCTTCCGGGGGACGGAACCACCTGACGCTGAAGCGGAACCTGCGGCTCGCTAAAATATCCGACAATACATCCTGGGGCTTGGGGACACTTTGCACGATTGCGTTGTACAATCGCGCCTGCTTGGGGGGTGTAGCAGACATATGGCGAATCCTGGGCATCATTTCGTGGCCGTAATTGGCGGTGCGATTTCAGGTTCGGTGTCGGCGGAAATTCTGGCGGATCACGGAATTCGAGTCGCCGTGTTCGAGCAGAACACGCGGCCTTACGGCAAGATTGAAGACGGTCTGCCGCGCTGGCATGTTGAGCAGCGCAAACAGGAATACGCTCGAATCGACGCGCGTATGAAAAAACTGAATGTGTATTTCATCCCCTCTACCAAGCTGGGCCGAGATTTTGATCTTCCGCAACTTTTCAAGTGGGGCTTTTCGGCGGTGATTCTTGCCAATGGCGCGTGGCGCGACCGAGAATTAGGCGTGCCAGAAGCAGAGCAGTACCTCGGCAAAGGCCTCGTTTACCAGAATCCGTTTATCTACTGGTACAACCACAAGAACGAAAAGGATTACGACGGAGCACGCTATGAAGCGCCCGACGAAGCCGTCGTGGTGGGCGGCGGGTTGGCGTCAATTGACGTGGTCAAGGTCCTACAACTCGAAAATTACGAGCGCGCTTTAAAGGCTCGCGGCATTCAGGCAGGCATGCATGAGTTGGAAAAGGGTATTCCGGAAGTCTGCAAAACGCACGGCATCAAGCCGGAAGAGTTGGGCGTAAAGGGTTGCCTCTTACTTTATCGCCGCCGCGAGCAGGATATGCCGCTGGCGCAGCCGCCTGACAACGCCACGCCCGACCAGGTTGCCAAAACAGAAATGGTTCGGCAGAAAATGCTGCGCCTGGCGCGCGACAAATACCTATTTCGCTTTCAAGACCGCAGGGTGACGACCGGAGTCATCGTCGAAAACGGAAGGCTTGTCGGTTTGAAAGTAGCAGAAACGAAAGTCGAGGGCCGCAAAGCCGAACCGATCCCCGGATCCGAGCAAGAACTCCGCACGCCGCTGGTCGTTTCTTCGATCGGCTCCGTGCCGGAGAAACTTTCCGGGATCAACATGAATGGTGAATACTACACGTTTGCCGGAAAGGACGTGCCGCGGTACACAGCTGTGGACCGCGTGTTCGGCGTCGGAAACGTTGTCACGGGACAAGGAAACATCCGCGTTTCGCTGATTCACAGCCAAAAAGTGACCAAGCGCGTGGTGGATTGCATGAAGGGCGGCGATGGAAACGCAGGCGCTGTAGTCGGCAGTGCTGAACAGCAAGTCGCGAGTGCTACAGAAGCGATTGGGAAGCAAATCGAAGAGATCCCACCGCTTTCAGACGAACAGGTGGCGTCAGTGGAGCGGCAAGTTCATGCCTTGCAGGAAAAGGCGGGTTACACTTCCGACTACGATTCCTGGATTGCCAAGGTGACTCCGCCCGATCTCGAATAGTGCCGAAAAAAGTGGCAAAAAAAAGATTGAAACAGTTCGGGGCGGGTGCGACCGGGTGTACAATGCCGCGCGGCTGGGATATCAATGCGGAGGAAGGGCCATGATAGTAGGTGTGCCGCGAGAAAGCTTTCCTGGGGAACGGCGCGTGGGGCTCGTGCCTGCGGCAATTCCCAGCTTGACCAAAGCGGGTCTCGAAGTCGTGGTGGAGTCGGGAGCGGGAACCGAGGCGGGATATCCGGACGCAGACTATGTTTCTGCGGGAGCGAAAATCCTGCCGGCCCGGGCCGACGTATTCAACAAATCTGACATTTTGATTCAGGTGCTCTGCCACGGATCGAATGACAAGACAGGCGAAGCAGACGTGCCGCTCTTTCATCAAGGCCAGGCTTTGATTGGATTCCTGCGGCCGCTTGGTTCACTCCAAAGCATTCAGCAGATTGCTTCCAAGGGTGTGACCTCATTTTCTGTGGAATTGATGCCGCGAACTACGCGCGCGCAAAGCATGGACGCACTGTCTTCGATGGCGACAATTTCCGGATACAAAGCGGTCGTCCTTGCGGCAGATACGTTGCCGAGAATTTTTCCAATGCTCACTACCGCAGCGGGAACGATTACTCCCGCACGAGTGTTGGTTATCGGCTGCGGTGTGGCGGGGTTGCAAGCCATCGCCACTGCACGCAGACTCGGCGCTGTGGTGTCCGCGTACGATTTGCGGCCGGTCGTCAAAGAGCAGGTGCAGAGCCTGGGAGGCCGCTTTGTTGAGCTCGAAGTGGAAGCCAAGGATGCTCAAGACGAACGCGGTTATGCGCGCGCTCAAGACGAGAGTTTTTACGACCGGCAGCGTGAACTATTAGGGAAAGTAGTTGCCGAGAATGACGTGGTAATCACCACGGCGGTGATTCCTGGCAAGAAATCTCCGATTCTTGTGACCAAGGAGATGGTGGCGCGTATGAGGCCAGGCTCGGTCATCGTAGATTTGGCTTCTGAGCGTGGAGGAAACTGCGAGCTGACTGTCACGGGAGAAAGAGTGATCGAGCACGGTGTCACCATCATCGGCTTGATTAATGTGGCCAGCACGGTTCCCTATCACGCCAGCCAGATGTATGCGCGAAATGTTACGGCGTTTTTGCTCCACCTCGTCAAGGACGGGAAACTCCAGTTGAATATGGAGGATCAGATCGTGCGCGATACCCTGCTGACTCAAGGCGGCGAAGTGGTTAACGCCAGGTTGCGCGAGTTTTATTCATTGCCTGCGCTAGCCGCGCAAGCCTAGGAAGGAGCGAAGAGATGAAGCTGGATTTGCTGACGAGTCTCTATGTTTTCATGCTGGCCGCTTTCATCGGTTTCGAGGTAATCAGGCGAGTTTCTCCATTGCTGCACACGCCGCTCATGTCGCTCACCAACGCGCTGGACGCGATCGCGGTAGTGGGCGCGATCATCCTTGCGGGAGAGCATAAGAACACTCTCGCGGCGATCCTGGGCACCATCGCCATTGTCGCCGCTACGAGCAACATCGTCGGCGGTTTCATCATTACTGACCGCATGCTGCGGATGTTCAAATCCAGCGGGCCAAAAAAACCATGATCTTCAGCGAAAATTTCATTGAAATCACGTACATCATCGCAACCGCACTATTCATTCTTTCGCTGAAATGGCTGAGTTCACCGACCACGGCACGGCGCGGGGTATGGGCCGGTGAAATTGGCATGGTCCTGGCGATCTGCGGAACTCTGTTGTATCGCGGCATCGTCGATTACAAGCTTGTCTTCACCGGCCTTGTGCTTGGTGCAATTATCGGCGTTCCTCTCGGCAAGGTGGCCATGACCGCCGTGCCGCAACGAACCGCACTCAGCCACGCCTTCGGCGCGCTTTGTGTAACTTTGGTTGGCACCTCGGAATTCTATTTGAGGACGCCCAACATTCCCCCGTTCATGATGGCAGTTCTTTCCTTGGAAGTGATTCTCGGTTCGCTTACTTTCACAGGCAGCTTGATGGCCGCGGCGAAATTGCAAGAATTGCGCTGGCCTCCGCAGCGTCCCGTCACTTATAAGGGACAAAACTTCGTCAATCTTACTTTCCTCTCGCTAGCCATCATCATCGCTGTGGTTCTTGTCTTGCACCCTGATCAGACGCGCCTATTTCCTGCTTTGATTTTCATTCCGCTCATCTTTGGCGTGATGCTGATCATCCCCATCGGCGGAGCTGACATGCCCACGGTCATTTCGCTCTTGAATTCCTACGCAGGGCTTTCCGCTGCGGCGATGGGCTTTGTACTCAACAGCAAGCTGCTCATCATAGCCGGGGCTCTGGACGGTTCGTCTGGTTTCATTCTCTCAGTGATTATGTCGAAAGCGATGAATCGGTCGTTCACCAATGTTCTTTTTGGCGGATTTGGACAGATCCAAACTGCCGCGGCCGGAGAGCAGGAGGCTAAGCCTGTCAGAAGCGCCACCGCCGAAGAAGCTGCCTCGATTCTTTCCGCTGCTAGTCGCGTGGCGATCGTTCCGGGATACGGCATGGCCGTGGCGCAGGCGCAGCACAAAGTTCGCGAGCTGTATGACGCCCTCACTAAGCGCGGTATTGATGTGCGCTTTGGTATCCACCCGGTCGCGGGCCGCATGCCCGGCCATATGAACGTGCTGCTTGCCGAAGCCGATATTCCTTACGACAAGCTGATGGAAATGGACGCGATCAACGGCGACTTCCCGCAAACGGATGTAGCGCTGGTCATCGGCGCAAATGACGTCACCAATCCCGCGGCCCGCACGGTGGAGTCCAGCCCGATTTACGGCATGCCCATTCTTGATGTGGACAAAGCCCGCACCGTCATGGTCATCAAGCGTGGCATGGGTGCGGGTTTTGCTGGCATCGAGAACCCGCTGTATTACATGGACAGCACTCTGATGCTCTTTGGCGACGCCAAAGGTTTCGTCGGCAATATCGTCCGTGAATTGAGCGGTGGGCACGGTTAGAGTCTAGCCAGGTTCCAGGCAACCCCAAGAAAAAGAGCCTACTTACACACTATTTTGTGCTAGGATGCGCTCAATTGAGCCGCTACCAAGGAGCGACGTCCCTCTATGCTGTTGCAGCGAGGGCCGAGGGCCCGCACCCCTTTTGGCTACAAACAAGCTGTGACGCGGTAGATATGGGATTGGTCAGTTGAAGACGTCTCTCCGATGAAAGGAGGCTCTCAACCGATGCATCGAACTCTGGTTTCCTCCAAAGGTATAACCCAAGTCGGATATCACGAAGATTCGGAAGTCCACGGAACCCTGGAACTTGAATTCGAGAGTGGCAAAGTGTATCAATTCTTCAATGTCCCGCCCAAAGTGTACGATGAATTGATGCACGCGTCTTCTCGCGAGGACTACTACCAGGCAAAGATTAATGAGCATTTCCCGTGTTCGCGCGTCGGCTAGAGAGACCGGGAGCATAAGCGGCCAATATGCCCAATGACCCTGAGGTGGCCAAGGCTGTAGGAATGGTGTCGGAAACACTAAAGCACGAGCCTCGCTCCAAGGGCATCACCACACCTCGAAAGAAAAAACCCAAAGAACTTGCGGTCATTACCGAGTGCTGCACAGGCTGCGCGGGCTCGCCGGCGTGTGTGGAGTATTGCCCCGTGGAAGATTGCATGTTCTGGGTACCCGACGAAGACCATCCGCCGTTCGGGCGCATTCAAGTGGATCCTATCCTTTGCATTGGGTGCAAAAAGTGCCTTAGTAAAGGCCCCGACGGCTGCTTTTTGGATGGCTGTCCTTGGGACGCCATCGTAATGGTCGACATCGCCGAAGTCGAAAAGGCCGTTGGCCCGATGACCTACTGAGCGAGGTAGAAGAGGGTGCATAGCAACACAAACCGCGTCGAAGAGAAAGTGATCCCCATCCTTCGCGTTCAAGATGCCGCTGTCGCAGTAGCGTGGTACCAGCGACTAGGTTTTCACCAAACGTCAGTGCACCGCTTCGAACCCGGCCTCCCAGCTTTTGTCACTATCGAGCGCGGATCGATGAAACTGTTCCTATCAGAACACAAAGGCGATGCAAGGCCGGATACCCTCATTTACCTTCAGGTTGCAGACGTCTACCCGATTGCGAAAGAATTCGGAGTCAAAGTCGAGGAAGCCCCATGGGGATTCGAAATCGAAATTCGTGATCCAGACGCGAACCGGCTGCGAATGGGGATGTCTAAATCCGTATCGGAAAAAGCGTGAGGGCCGGCGCTCCCCGCCACTTTGTCATGTAAAGAATCGGACCAACAACGGGAAGCACCCTAGGTACACCAGTTTTATCTTCGATTTTCGCAGCTTCCACCTTCCGCGGCGATCCTTTGCTGTCTTCGTTATTTGGATCGCGGCTCGGCGACGGATACTTTGTTTACTCGAGGCAAAGCAAACCGAATTAGTGGAGGGAGTGCAAGGTGATGGTCACCCCGCGCTCCGTGTTGAGTTGAATGGTCCGAGCCCAGTCCAGTTCGCTCATCAAGACTTCGCCTGATGCGCCACCGGGAGTCAAATAAGAGACGTAATCACCATCAACCCAGTACGACGTTACCGGATAGATGGTTTCTGATTTCAAGGCAAGGAGCGTGAGCCGGGCGGGCTGGCGAACAGTCACGGCGGGAGAAGCCTCCAGCTCGGAAGGCCTGCTGGGCGGCAGATAATGCAGGTTGGTGTACCTGCCGTACAGCGGCGCCGAGTTCGACTGCGCGGCGTAAGAAGACGACGTGGCGCCAACGGGCTGTGGGGACATGGACGGCTGCGGCTCAGCGCTTGCCTGTGGGCGAGGCGGTCTCCAGTCCGGCCACGAGGATCTCGAGGCCAAGAGGCGCGGCACCGTGACATCGTCCATTAGGCGCAGCGTCAGCATTTGTTCGCCCTTCAGAGCGGGGCGCGGTCCGCGTGCGGGCAAAGTCAGAATTTTCCAGGGCCAAAGTGGAGGAAGCATCCATTCAATGAGGTCGCGCCTGGCGTGACCTTTGCCGAGGATGTCGCCTTCGCGATTGGTGCGAAAGCCGTGGACGCCGATGAGTTTGCTATTCGCGGAGACATCTGTGCCGGGCAGGCCGATCCGGTCGAAGACGAGCCTCAGATTACCCTTGCCAAAAAAGTGGCCGGGGTCCTTGCTGGCTTCCACATGCCCTGCCATGTAAGCGCCGCGCGGGAAAGCCGCGCGCCCAAACTCCTCCACCGAGCTGAGATGGCAGAGCACGGGATCCCCGACTTGTGTGGTTGCCGTCGAAAGATTTGGTTCGTTCAACGTGCAGCGCAAAAGCGTGCCCGCAGGAACGGTCACGTCTTGCGCCTTTGCTCGTGGCTGCATGCCGAAGAAAAGGATTGAGAACAATGTGAGAAAAATCTTGTACCGCATGGCTGGCCTCCGGAGAGGGGCAGAGAACAACACCGAACGGGAGGAAGGAAGAGGACTGTGGAAGTCGTCTGGACCCCTGAGGTTTACGAGCGGAGTGTACTCGCGGGTTTTGCGGAGAGCAAGAGGGGAATCGGGGTCTGCGGCAAGAGAGATTTTCCGATTTCAATGTGCACGTCGCCGGGATTCGAGAACTGAAACCCTACCGGACCCTAACGTTGAAAGGAGGCGCGGGAGCGAATTGCGTTGTCGGTTAAAGCGGCTTGCCGCCGGACGCGATCGGAAACATCAGGCAACTCACGCTCATAAGCGCGAACGGCCGGCAGATCCTCGATTTGCCCCACAAGGTAGAGAGCGCGGAGCGCTTCCCAAACTTGCTCTTCAGCAGGTTCCACCACAGCCAATTCAGATCCCTGTGTGACGACCGCATTTGGAGAGAACGCGGACTGGCGCACACGTCCGCCGATGGGCGAGCGCACTTCGAGTGTGTGCTGTCCATCTTGAAGCTTGGCAATCAGGCCGCCTTGGTGAACTGAAGTTCCGTCCTTATCTATGTCGAGGATGCGTCCCGGACTGGGAGCGCGAATGCTGGCGGGTTGGAGCAAAGCTACGATCTGCGGGCGACCGGAAGCATCGCCGAAACGCACAAGGGAAAGCGCAGCATTGCCCCGCACAGTGATGGCGGGATCCTGCAACATTTTCAGCAGTGCATCGTGAAAGGCCTGGCTCGAAGTGTCCTGGCCCATGACCCAGGCATCTGTGTTGCGCACTTCCTCTATGGGGTGAGAAGCGAGCCGCACAATATCTGGGTACCAGGGTTTCGCGGTTGGCTCGCCACGCGCCATGCTGTCACCGACTTGCACCAGGGCATGCTGGATGTGGCGCGGGTGCTTTTCGTCGTTCAAGTATTCGCCGATTTGCCTGGTGGAGAGCGGGCGTCCAAACCAGGTACTCCACCAAAACAGAAACGGCATCAGCACGATCAGCCAAGCGACAAGGAAAAAGAGAACGCGATTTCGAGTGGACATGCGGCGATGAGAGTGCCCGCTTCCCGTCGAAGGAACATCCGGAAGACCGATTGGCGGCTGACCGGTTTCCGAAGAACTGGACTGAGTGGCCATATCTTCGCCTGAATCCACTTCTCACATGAAACAAAGGAACGCTGACACAAAGAATACGCGTTGCCAAGTAGGCGCAGCATTCCTTCGATTTTCCTCAGGACCGACTGCGCCTCTACTAGCAACGAGACAAACTTAGTCTGTTTTTGGCGCGGGCGGCTCTTTTGCGGCCGAGACCTTGCTTTTGGGCAAGAACGGCAGGAGCCCGCGATCTCGCAATTCAAAAAAAGCATTCAGAAAAAAGATGCCAGATAGTGTCAACAAGATCAGGCTCATGAAGAGGCCATCCACATTCAGGATTGACCCCGTGGCGATAATCAAGGCAATTCCAGCAAGAGGAACAATGCCAAGGACGAGGGATAGCAGCAGCATCACGACAGGCAAGAAACCTCCTCACACAAACGAACGGCCAAGAATGGCTGTGCGACCAGAGTGCTCATTGCTTGAAGGAGGCGTCAACGGTCTTGCTGTCCTTTGGGGCGAGCGTGATTTTTTGATCTTGCTCACCGAGCTTTTCATGAACAAACGCAAGAGTGTAGTCTCCCGGCGGCAGCCCTTTGATTTCAAATTTGCCATCCGGCCCCGTGACGGTGTAAAAGGGGTTTTTCACTACGCTAATATACATCTTCATCCAGGGATGCTGGTTGCATTTGACGGGCAATAGAATTTCTTCACGGGCGAAGCTTTTTTCGAGTGGCGCGGCCTGTGGCGCCTGGGATTCATTCCATTCGCGATTGTCTTTCGGTGTGGGGTGAATGTTGTGAGTTGTTGGATCGCCGTTGATGATCTTTATGGTCTGACCGGCCATTGCGCCAAGTACATGCGGCCCGTATTTACATCCGGCCTGGGTCAGAGTGACTGCATCCTTAGGAACGTCAAACGCGCGGTTGCCAAGTCCGTCCTTCACATAAACGAAGACGTTGGCGAGACGACCGTCCTTTACGACGACGTTTTCAGCTGTGTTGGAGCCTTGGCAGTTGGGATCCTGGCTCATGTCTATTTTCGCGGGCTTCGGTGCCGCACCATCGAATTTCACGGTACCACTGACGCTGGCTGCGGTAGCTGGATCAATCGGCGCCGCGGCAGGAGCGGTTGAAGACGGAGCGGGAGCGACCGGCTGCTCTTCCGAGGATTCTTTCTTGCCGCATCCGTCCAACAGAACGATGCCCGCAAGAAGCAAGAGAACGGAAATGCTGATTACTGGTTTTATGGTCATGTTGTATTGCACCTCTTTTTTTGAAAAATGAAAGTCAGCTTCTATTTTTGAACGGGCTGGCCCACCATGCCGGCCGAGTTCGTCGCTGGCGACGCAGCGCCGCCCGCGGCACGTGAGCGTCCCATAGCCGCGCCGACGCGTCGCTGCTCCTCCGGAGAAAGCTGAAGGATGTATTCCACAAGCAATTTGCTGTGATCCTTGTCATACCCCTGGAAGGAAGACGGCGTGGGGCCGGAGAAAACCCAGCGGTTATTTTCGCGCTTGAACAGGCCCGAGGGCATGGACGTGCCGGGACTGATGGCCTGCGGATCGATGAGCCAGCGTTCCATCCAATCGGATTTGAGGCGCTGCTTCGCCATCAGGAAATTCGGAGCGGTCGCGGTGCGGTCGTGCGTGGGATCGCCAGTGGCATGACATTTCAGGCAAGGGGCCGCGGTGCTGCTGAAAAGGCTGCGAGCCATTTCGGTTTCCTTGGCGGTCAACGACGGCGGCGCGTCTGGGATGTACGGTAGCGGCTGCCGGGAGAGCGCCTGGAAAAAGCGTACCAGCTTGCCCAGCTCATTGTCGGAAAAAGAAAACGTCGGCATGCGCACCTGAAGATAAGAGCGAACGCCATTGCGGTTGTTATCGTTGTCGTTCAACGCAGGATTCTTCAAAAAGCGGAGCAGCCATTCCGGATCAACGCGCGCGCCTTCGGTAAGGAGCTTCGGCGGCAAGAGTTCCTGCGCATCCTGGTAGCGTTTGACCGACATCAGCGCGGTCTTCTGCCCCGGCGTGAACTGATGGCAGCCGACACAATTGTATTTCTGCACGATCCACCAACCCTCCTGAATATCTCGGCGATAGTCGAGCGGACGGTACTGATAGTTGGTGGGGAGAGCGCTTTCCTGACTGCCCATGAGAAAAGTAGTGAGGGCGCGAACCTGATCTTTTTCAAGGTGAAGATTGGGCATGCGCAACTTTTCCGTTTCGGGCAGGCTATCTATTTTGCCTTTGTCCCAAATATTTGGCTCCGACAGCTTGTGCTCGAAAAAACCCTTGTGGTCGTACCAAGGTTTTTTGGCTGGGCCTTCGGGCAAGCGAGCGAGGTCATCCGGATCGGTGATGGGTTCCTTGCCGCCGCGCTGCGCGACTTCTGTGAGCAAAGCGAAATCAAGGCGTTCAATCGGTTTGCTGCCTTCGAACGTAAGCTCCGTGCCGATGCGCCCTTCCTCTTCGAGGCCGGAGATTTCATGACATCCGGCGCAGCCAAAGTGGCGAACCCACTTCTTACCTTCGTCCTTCAACTTGAGATCGTCCATGAATGAGGCGTCGGGATATTCCGATGGCTCGCGCTTTTTCAAGCTGATGAGATATGTGGCGACATCTTCGGCGTCCTGGACCGAAAGCCGCAGGCTCGGCATAACGGTCATGTTTTGAACCTGAAGCTCGTGGCCGTCGTTGGGGCAGCGGCTGTGCTCGAGGTCAAAGACGAAGGGCAAACCTTTCTTCTTGTAATCTTCAGGACCAATATCCTTTTTCTCGTAAGGACAATAGGGACGAGTACGTTCACGCGCGTTGTGAACCCAGCGCACGAGATAATCGAAATTATCTTTTTCACCGACGCGAGTGAGATTCCCGGCGAAGTGAGCTCCTTCCATCTGGTCACCCTCGCCGATGGAATGGCAGCCGAGGCATCCGCGCGTTTCGAAAAGCTCCCTGCCGTGCACTGCGTTGCCGGGCTTGTGCTTGGGCAATGGATCGGTGAGGGCAGACTGCCAGAGGAACGCCGAGATGGCTTTGATCTGGCCGTCGTTTAGACGAAAATCCGGCATTTTTGTGGTGGGGCGAAAGTTGCTGGGCTTCGTGAGCCAGACAGGAATCCAGTTCCTGTTCAGCTTGAGGCGAACGTCCTTTAGATTAGGACCAACTTTTTTAATGTCCTGGAGAAGGCTCTTGCTGTTGTGGTCGAATTGGACAACGCGCAAATCAAGTTTGCTGTTGGCGACCCTGAGCGCGACCGCGTGATCGTTGAGGCGATTTGCTTCTTCGTTGCTCGCGGCGGCATCGGCCTGCTTCATTAAATAGGCGGATTGCTTCAGGTTTTCCTTCTTTTCCTGTTCAATTTGCTTAATTTGCTGAGCGATAGAAAGGAGATCCTCCGGCTCTCTGTCATAGCCTTCATAGCGATGGCATCCGACGCAGCCGCGCTGACGAAAGAGGTCTTTGCCCTCGTCAATGACTTGCCATTCGACGTCACCACTGACAAGTTTCATATCCGTGGAATGGCAAATCTGGCAGCCAGCTTCGACATTGTTTTTGGGGAATAGTGGCCAGAGCCAATGTTCGTACGTGCCATGGGCTTTTTCAATGCTCGTGGTCGCGCGGCCATTGCCTTGATGACACGGAGAGCAGCCGAATTTTTCCGGATCGTGCGTCTTCAGAAGTTCGGGTTCAGGATGACTTGTGAAGGCGTTCGCGTACTCGTCCGGCTTCTTCCCTTTTAGCGACATCGACGCAGCGGTTAATTTGACCGGTTCGCGTATGCCCATGTGGCAGGACTCGCAACGATCGACAATGTTGGCATCAGGGACGTTGATTTGCTGGATTTGCGGAGTCCAGGCTTCCGTCTTGTTTTGAAGACCCCGGATTTGCGCGGCGGTGAGGTCCACCATGTGTTCGGAGACATAAGCGTCGAGCTTTTCCTTCTGCTCGTTGAGCGGCTTGATGACTTCAGCCAGTTCAACACCTAAGCGGGTTCGCTCGTCTTTGAGATCGTTGTAGGTCTCCTCTAGCCGATTGTAGTCGTAGGTTTGCGTACTACCGTCCGGAAATTCGACCGTCGTTTTCTGCTGCTTGTAACGGTCGAGATCTTTTTGTTGGCTCTGTTTCGAAGAAGAGCCTGTCGTGGTTTCGATGCTGTAAGTCAAGGCGTTTACGTAAGCGCGCCGGTCGGTGAAGACGTTTTGCACGGCGAGGATTTTCGCGCTCAGAACGTGCAACCTGTCGTTGATTTCCTTTGCGCGCGGAGAAGCGTCCTGATTGATTTTGTCGTAGGCCGTTTTCAGCGCTTGGTATTCGGCGCTGCTCTCAACACCCTTCTGCGAATCGCTGGAAGTGAAGTGAGCGCCGCCAAGAAATGCCGAATATCTGGTTTTCCATTCTTTCTGGAAAGCCTTCCAGGGGCGTTGCCCAAAATCTTCGTCCCACAGAGCCCAGAACAACGTAGCCATCAGCACGACCGTCGCGATGACGTAATGCGGCGCGAGGGATTTGCTGACCACCGGGTCGTCTTTGGAAACGGGCCGTTCCACCACCGGATTTCTCCTAAATGTTAAACCACGGCGTAATCCACACGTACTTAATGTGGAAGAGAAGCCGAATCACGATTTTGATGGGCAGCGCCATCATTGTGATCAAAAAAAACATCATGAGCGAATATTGCAGCAGGCTCATGCGCTGATAGTTCTTGGGGTTGTGCCGCCAGAACAAGGAATGAACGACAACGCCGGCGCCGGCGTAGTACCCGCCGACCACAACCGCTCCGAAGATGCCCTTTGCCAAATTGGATGTGATGCCGAAAATATCCGGCAAGTCACGATTGACTTCGTAGATGAGCCGGTTGTGATCCCAAGTTTGTCCCGGCCAAAACCATTGCCAACCTGGCCCGCGAATGAATGTGCCGATGATAATCATCGAGACCCACAGGACGATGAAACCGAACAAAAACGTGCTGATGGCGAATTTGCGCTGCTTCCAGGTGTAATAGCCGCCGCCGAGTGGATTGGTATCAATGTAAGGAATAATCATGAGCCCGATGATGATCAGCGTGGGCATGATGACACCGGCAATCCACGGATCGAAATAGACGAGCATTTCTTGCAACCCGAGGAAGTACCACGGCGCTTTCGCGGGATTCATGGTCAAGTTTGGATTGGCCGGTTCTTCAAGCGGCGCGTTCAGCGTGATGGACCACACCATCAGAATGATCGTAACGATGATGGCGGCGAGAAATTCCATGCGCAGGAGAAACGGCCAGACGTGGACTTCTTTTTGCCAGCCGGGCTGGAAAGGCCAGGCTTTGCGGTGATGCGTTTTCGCGAGAGCAGCGTCGCCTTCGAGCTGTGCGATGAGCCGATCGTTCGCGCTTGCTTGACGCCAGGCGAGATAAAGATAAAAAGCGAGAAGCGGGATTAGCGCGACGATGGGGACATTGTCCGGCGCAGAAATGATTTCCCACAATTGCTTCCAATCCATGGCTACCGTTGTGCCTCCTTGACTTCGGATTCGAGCACAACAGGTGCCGGGCCTGAAATTCCACCGTCTTTTCGCACGCGCCAGAAGTGAACAATCATGAAAATGGCAGCGATGATGGGAATGCCGATGCAATGCCAAATATAAGAACGCAGTAGAGCGTTTGCGTCGACAATCGAGCCGCCGAGAAGACCAAAGCGCACATCATTATAAGGAGTCATTCCGAGTTGCGCACCAAACGGGCCTTCGTGTCCAAGAAGTGGAGTGGCTCGCGCCATGTTGGTTCCGACCGTGACCGCCCAAAAACCGAGTTGATCATCTGGCAGCAAGTATCCGGTGAAAGAAAGAAGTAATGTCAGAACGAGAAGAATCACGCCTACGTTCCAATTGAATTCGCGCGGCTTTTTGTAGGAACCGGTGAGGAAAACGCGGAACATGTGCAACTCGACGGCAATGACCATGAGGTGCGCGGCCCAGCGATGCATGTTGCGGAGGAGCTTGCCGAAGGGAACGTCATGTTCCAGATAAAGGACGTCGCGGAACGCCTGCACTTTGCTCGGGTGATAGTAAAACATCAGCAAGACGCCAGTGAAGGTGAGTACGATGAAGAGATAGAAAGTAATGCCGCCCATCCCCCACGTGTAGCTGTAGCGAACCGCGTCGCGATTTATTTTTGCGGGATGTAGATGCAGAAATACGTTGGAAAGGACGCCCAGGGCCCGATTCCGTGGCGTGTCGTCATGCTTATGCCGGAAGATGGAAGTGTATACCTGTGTTTTGGTGGGCTTGCGGATAATCTCGGCCTGCTCTTTGGCTTTGGAGGGCAGGTCTTTCTTCAGTGATGAAGTGGCCGCTTTGATGGCCGATAAGGAACGACTCAAAAGGCCAACAGACTTGCCATTTTTGGCGTTCGAGTTTTTCTCTTCAGGCACGAAGACTCTCCTGTTTTGCCTTTCGCTTGAACCTGTCTCTAGCCATCTCCTTGGTTGGCCCCGTCTCCTTGGTTCCGATGGCTACACGGACAAAAATGAGCCAGGATCGCTAAAGTGACTCGTTTGTCCCTTGGGCCACTGATAGAGCCGCGAAACATCCACTATGATCTGGCCGTCCGGCGCAACTTCGATGTGAGCGCGATCCATGGGCCGCGGCGCGGGCCCTTCAAAATTCACGCCTTCATTGTCGTAGCCGCTACCGTGGCAAGGACACTTGAATTTGTTCTCACTGGCCTTCCAGTCCGGCGTGCAACCGAGATGCGTGCAGCGCGCGTAAATCACGAACAAACGATCAGGAGTGCGATCCACCCAAATGCGATATTTTTGCTGCCACTTTGTATCTACACCGATTGCGTAATCCGACGGATAGCCGATCTTGAAAATAGTTGGAGGTTCGAACAATGTGCGCGGGAGAAAAAAGCGGAGGAAAGCTATAAACCAGGCGCCGAGGAAAGCTGTGACAGCGCACCACACCAAACGACGCCGGCTTTCGTTGGTCTCGCTGTTTTTTGGCCCGACTGACGCTACGCCTCCGGCGGGTGCTGCTTTAGAGGTTCCCACGGCGGGAGTTCCCACATAGCTGGTTGCATCCCCAGCGCTGGCAGCGGCTCGATTGGCCGCTGCGGGATTTGGTTTGTCCGATGCCGATTCCGGACCCGCCATGCGAAACCTCCTGCAATCGCTTTCTCGAAATTATGCGGCGACAGAAAAAACGTTCGCCGCTTCCCTCCCGTGAGTGAAGAGCCCGTGGCCCGATAAATTTGCCGTAAAATTCAAACTGGAAACAAAAGAAAAGGTACAGACTGTCGGATGGGCCGAAGTATTTCGAAACAAACTACACCCGAAGCGTTGTGCGGTTAAGAGCGCTCCGGGCCTGCCGAATTGAAACGTCATTTTGAAACATCGCGAGGTCCTTGCCATTCCGCTGGACCCCCAGTAAACGCGTCGGATGTTACTTAAAAGAGAAAAAGACGTCAATGCGTCTTTGCGGAGTCTTGGCAAGACAGCCTTTGCAAAAAAAAGAGCGAGCCGACGGGGGCTCGCTCTTTTTTTGAAAAGTGCAACGTTCTACCGCACGGCGGCGCACGGATTGCAACTTATGAGGGGATATGCGAGCGCCCTACACAGTGTTCCCGGTGCTCGCGCGATAGGCTAACTTCTGCCGCGTCTGCGGCGCTAGTTATGTTCCGATACTCAACGAACGCCGGACTAAGCGGCGGCTGCGCCAGCCTTGACGCGATGGACTGACGAATTTTCGACCGGAAGAGTTTGCACGACTGGATTCCCTTTCAGCAAGGGAATCAGACTTGACGCCACTTCCCGAAAAAGTCCTCTTTCATAATTTTCCACGTCCGATGCACTCTTCCACAGCGTCACGCAGGAGAACTCTCCGGAGGCGGGGTCCAGCGATTCGATGTTTTCAAGGAATCCTGGCTGCGCTTGGATGCGGGGAAGAAATTGGTTGTTCAGTGTATTCCGAAACTCATTCACTTTGGCCGGGTCAACGGTGCAACTGATGATGCGAGAGAACATGGGTTACCTCCTTGCAGAAATTCTCTTCGAGGCACTTGCGGGATGGACTGAAAGACGAGCACCTCGTGGGGAATGACAGGAACACTAGCGCTGTTCCAACCATTGGGTCAAGGACATGGTCCCTGGACAGCGGCACGAAAGTGCAGACAAAAAAATTGGGAGCGTGCGAAGAACTCGCACCGCAAAATCCTCCGGGGCGCAAACAACGTGCTTGCGCCCGCAAAGAGGTATGATAGACTCCCGGCGGTTTGGACCTTATTTCGGCTGAGTTTAGCTCGGGGAAAGCAGCCGGTATTCCGGTTAGACGTAGTTAACGGAAAGGTTCAGAGTCGGGAGGTCTCGGTAAATGGGCCTCGTTCTTCTCATCATCATCTGGCTGATCACACTCGCCAGTGCGTCCTTGTTCCTCGCCAAAAATAATTGGTGGCTGCCCACCGGAGCGTCCGCCGCGGCCGCGGGAATCGACCATCATTTCACCTTGACATTTATTTTGATGGGAGTGGTGTTTGTGGCCGCGCAGCTGATCTTGGGATTTTTTGTATGGAAATACCGAGAGCAAGGTTCCGCTTCGAAAGCACACTACACGCACGGCAACAATAAATTGGAAATTGCGTGGACCGTGCTGACGGCGGTTTTGTTCATCGGCTTGAATTGGGCGAGCAGGCCCCTTTGGGCCTCCGAGCGATTCGATGCAGCGCATGCCGGCGCGGTGCAAGTCGAGGTCACGGGGATGCAGTTCCAGTGGTATTTCCGCTACGCCGGACCGGACGGCAAGTTCGGCGCGACCAAACTGGAACTGGTTGATCCGTCCGCGGGCGGAGAAAGTGCTGTAGGTCTCGATACATCGGACCCAGCCTCCAAAGATGACGTTGTAACTGCAACGATGTATGTACCGGTAAATCGCGAAGTCGAGGTGATCCTCAAGGCGCATGACGTAATCCACAGTTTTTTTGTGCCCGCGATGCGATTCAAACAGGACGCTGTGCCGGGTCTTGCCATCCACATGCATTTCACTCCTATCGCAACAGGTGATTATGAAATTGCGTGCGCGGAGCTTTGTGGAATGGGGCACTACAAGATGCACGGCATGCTGAAGGTTGTCAGTCAGGAAGAGTTTGATAAATGGCTGGCAGCACGGGAGGCGGAGAAACAATAATGGCTACCGGGGAATTCGCTGGCCACCTGCCGCACGCTCACGCAGCACCTCAAGGTTTCATTCGCAAGTGGGTCTTCAGTCTCGATCACAAAGTGATCGGCCTTCAGTACTACTTTCTAGCGCTGACAGCCGTGTTCGTCGGCATGCTTCTTTCGCTGCTGATGCGGATCCACCTGATCTGGCCCGGCCTGTCGTTGCCGTTCATAGGAGAGATCAAGCCTGAAACATACCTCAGCCTGCTGACCATGCACGGCACGATCATGGTGTTTTTCGTGCTGACGACGGCGCCGCAGGGCGGATTCGGAAATTACTTTTTGCCCATACAAATCGGCGCGGCGGACATGGCGTTTCCAGTGCTGAACATGCTGTCGTTTTGGGTGACGTTTTTGGCGTTTGTGGTGCTGATCGCCGCGTTTTTCGTGACGGGAGGAGCGCCTCTGCACGGCTGGACGGGTTATCCGCCGCTGAGTGCGCTGCAATCCGCGGGAACCGGTCAGGGTCTTGGCGCGGACTTATGGGTCATCAGCATCGCATTGTTCTGCCTCGGGGCATTGATGAGCGCGCTGAATTTTATTACGACTACGCTGGACATGCGGGCGAGAGGCATGTCGCTGATGCGGATGCCGCTCACGTGCTGGGCGTGGTTCATCACGGCGATTCTAGGACTGCTGGCGTTCGGTGTTCTTTTGTCAGCGGGAATTCTGCTGCTGTTAGACCGGAATGCCGGAACGAGCTTTTATGTGCCGCTTGTAGTAGTGAACGGACAAGTCGCGGCGCACAAAGGCGGCTCGCCGCTGCTATGGCAGCACCTGTTCTGGTTTTTTGGCCATCCGGAAGTGTACATCGCGATTTTGCCGGCGATGGGATTGTGCTCGCAGTTGGTATCGGTGTTCTCCCGCAAACCGATCTTCGGCTATAAGGCGATGGTGTACGCCATGCTGTCGATCGGGATTTTGGGATTCATGGTATGGGGCCATCACATGTTCATGAGCGGGATGAGCCCGTACACAGCGTTTGCGTTTTCCGTGATGACCATGGCGATCGGCGTTCCGTCAGCGATCAAGACATTCAACTGGCTCGGGACCTTGTGGGGCGGCAAGATACGCTTCACACCGCCGATGTTATTTGCGATTGGATTTGTGTCCTTGTTTGTTTCAGGCGGAATCAGCGGGCCGTTCCTGGCGCAACCGGTTCTGGATATTCCGCTGCATGAAACGTACTTCGTGATCGCGCACTTCCACTTGATTATGGGTGTTGCGTCCATCTTCGGGATTTTTGCCGCGACCTATTATTGGTTCCCCAAAATGTTCGGCCGCATGATGGATGAGCGCATGGCAAAGATACATTTTTGGGTGAGTTTTGTGGGGACGTATGCAGTGTTCATGCCGATGCACTATTACGGGATGGCGGCGGCGTTACGGCGGTATTCGCAATCCACGGAATTTGCTTACATGCGTGAATTGCTGCCCTTGCAGCAATTCATCACGGCGGCGGCGATTGTGACGATCGCCGGCCAATTTATTTTTCTGTTCAATCTTTTCTGGAGCATGAAGTACGGCAAGAAGGCCAGTGATAATCCGTGGGAAGCGACGACGTTGGAATGGACCACGGCCACGCCGCCGCCGCATGACAATTTCGCCGGGCGGACGCCGGTTGTGCACCACGGGCCCTACGAGTACAGCGTACCGGGAGCCCTACGCGATTTTGTGATGCAAACCGAGCCTGCAACTGAAAAGGTGAGTCATTAAACTCGCGATGAATAACTTGTCCTCATCCCTTGTCGCCGACACGCTCCCTGGCCGAGCCCGTCAGGATATAGCGCTGCCTTTCGAAGCGCGGTTGCGGCGTGCAAGGTTGGGACTGTTGGTCGGGCTGGTAGGAATTGTGATGGTTTTCATTTCGTTTACCAGCGCGTATGTCGTCCGGCAAGGCTTACCTACGCTCGATCCCGGCACGAATACTTTGGTGCGGGATTGGTTCTCCATACGGCTGCCCAGCCTTTTGTTTCTGAACACGGTCGTTTTACTGCTCAGCAGTGGAAGTATGGAACTGGCGCGGCGCCAGGCGTTACGGAATTTCCGGAATGAAGCTGAAAGCGGAATTCCCTGGCTTGCGCTGACCGTTTTGCTCGGCCTCTGTTTTCTGATTGGCCAGTGGACCGTCTGGCAAAAACTGGAAGCCGGCGGCTTTTTCATTTCCACGAATCCGAGCAGCTCGTTCGTTTATCTTCTGACTGGGACGCACGCAGTGCATTTGCTCGGCGGAGTTCTGACGCTGTTGTTTGCCTGCGGCGCAGCCTTGTTGCGTCAACCGGCGGAATCGCGAGCGGTTGTTGTGGATGTCGCAGCCTGGTATTGGCACTTTATGGCCGTTTTGTGGATTTACATTTTTTGCCTACTTAAGTTTGCTCGCTGATCGCGAAGGGGGCGCAACTGCATGGCTGACGCGACGCTTACGCACAACATGCCCGCCGAATACGAACCGTCTTTATTCGGCACATATTCCAAGAAAATTGGGATGTGGCTGTTCCTGATGTCGGACTCTCTGACGTTCGGCGCGCTGCTTTTTGCATACAGCTACGGGCGTATTTCCACGCCGCAATGGCCGACTCCGTTTCATTCCGAAAGCATCGTAAATGCCACAATCATGACAGCATTTTTGCTTACGAGTTCGTTGACGATGGTGCTGGCGGTGCGCGCGGCTGTGAACAAGGACGCAAAGACTCAGCGGTTATGGCTGTTAGCAACAATGGCGTGCGGCATGGGATTCGTGATTCTGCATGGACGTGAATGGACGAAATTGATCTCCGAGGGCTTGACGCTTTCTGTGTTTCCCAAACTGACCGGACACGCTACAACCGGCGAGCTCGCAGGCGTGGCGCAGACCGTGCCGCAATTCCCTGCGACCTTTTTCGGATTGACCGGGATGCACATGCTGCACGTGACACTCGGGGTGGTCTACCTGGGCGTGGTCGCGTTGCGGCGCTACTTTATTCCTGTGCTGCTGCTCTTTTGGCTTGCGGCCTGGCTGGGCACACCGCCGACAAGCCCGTTTCACTACGGCGCGCACGTTCTGCTTTTGGCCGCAGTGGTTTGCTCAATCGTGCTGTGGCTGAAGCCAAAAATTTATGATTCATCGGACGTCGAGGTGGCCGGTCTGTACTGGCACTTCGTCGATTTGGTGTGGATGTTCATCTTCCCGCTCGTCTATTTGATGTCTGCGAAGATTCTCTAGGAGCCGGTGAAAATGGAACCGTATCAGCAGGCTATCGCGGAACAAGTTGCGGAAGAACAGCGGCATCATGGAAAAGCGCAATTCTTCTGGGTTTGGGGCGCGCTGCTGGTCATGACGGCAATCGAGGTCTACCTGACCTATCAAAATATGCAGCCGCTTCGAATGCTCACTATCTTGATGGGTTTGTCGTTGATAAAAGCTGCTCTGATCATCGGCTTTTTCATGCACATGAAGTATGAGATTTCCCGGATGAAGTGGCTCACCATGTGCGCTCTGGTGATCTGTCTGTCGCTGATGCTAATCTTCTTCCCAGATGCGTTCAGGATTCTTTCGTTAGGTGCGAAGTGAAGCTTCGAACCGCCATCCTCGTCGTCGGCTATTTGCTCTGCGCCTCGTCGGCGTTCAGCCAATCTTGCGCCATGTGCTATGGATCCGCGCAGTCCACTTCGAAGGAAGGCCAAAAAGCGATCAACAAAGGCGTGCTTGTGCTGCTCGTCCCGCCGGTAAGCTGTTTGACTCTTGGCGTGTGGCTGGCTTTTCGCTATGGCAGGCGACGGGACCTCGAACATAGCCTGTCGCTTGGGGTCGTGGAAGCAAGTCCTGAGGCGTATTGAGGAGCGAAAGTTCCTTGCCTTCGTTCTTCGGAGTTTCAGCGAGGCAGGCATTCCTTCACTGCAAGTTTCTCGATCCCCTTTGCTTTCAACCTTCACGCAGTCAAATCCCTATTTGGCTAAAGACTTCTCAAGAGCCGAAGTGTCCCAGATTCGGATTTCGCCTTCGGCATAGTCGGCAGCCAAGCGTGAACCAGCGGGATTGAACGCGATGTTTTCGATGACACGCGGAAAGAAAGGATTGGGGGGCAGAGGAGGCTCGAACGTGAAGATTCTTTCTCCTGCTGGCAGCTTGGAAAGAACGATGCGCTTGTCGCCATGAGCAGAGGCCAGGAAGTGTCCGGTTGGATGAAAGGCGAGCACGGCAACGGGAGAAGTGGAGAGGGTGATTCGTAGCGGCTCGCTGTAAGCGCCAGCTTCCGTTAAGAGCACGGAACCGTCTTCGAGTCCGGCACCGCACCAGTGGCCATCCATGGACCAGGCGAGCGCGAGAACGGAATTGCTGCCAAAGCTGCGACGCGCGCTGTGAGCGCGAACGTCGTAAAGCCATACCGTGTCCGTAGATTCGCCGGCCGATTTCGCCAGTCCGACTGCCAAAGAATTGTTGTCCGGAGAAAAAGCCAAACTCTGCACTGCGCCTTGTTTGTTCAACTGAAGTTCTAGATCTCCCGTCGCTGTATTCCAAATATTTACAACGCCATTCGAAGCGCCCCCGGCCAGGAAGTGTCCGTCCGCACTGATGGCCAGCACCGGCTGAGGCGGAATCTTTTCCAGGAAGGTTTTGTTTTCGAGCATGTCGCCTTGGGCCATTGGGCGGCTAACATTGATCTGGTCGTTGTAAGAGAAAGCTTCGAGCGTTGGCTCCGGCGCGATCGCGACTGCGAGAGCTTTGCGGCGCTCGACCAGAACAAACTGCCCGTCCCGCGGACGGAAGTAGAAAACGTCTCCGCCCTGCACGGTGTATTTCTGGACCAACGGAAATTCGAATTTGGTGCCGCGCGAACAGGAACAGGCGGATAGTACGAAGAGAAACAAAACCACCAACCTGGAGTGGTTTCTCATGAGGAGCACCTCGGTGCATAGATTATGTGATTTTTGCGTTGGGAAAGTTTGGCGATTGGTGGCGCTTGGCGCCTTCTTGGCAATGTTCGGTGGCGGGTGCGGGCATTCGGGCACGGATTCGCGCGAGTCGAACGATGCGCGGCCGCTTTTTCCGGTACCCGAGAAAGGTGGATGGGGATTTATTGACGATCGTGGAAAAATTGTGATCCCACCGCATTTCGAAGCCGCGTTGCCGTTTTCGGAAGGACTTGCCGGCGCCAAGCGCGAAGGGCGATGGGGATTCATCAATCGAAGCGGCGCGGAGCTAATTCCGTTCCAATACCGCACGGTGCAAAGTTTTCACGGTGGCGTCGCGATTGTGGACACCGGCGTGGCGGAACATCCAGTCGGCGTGATTGATGCGAACGGGACGTGGGTTTCACAGCCAATGTTTCGTCAACTATCGGCCGCCGACGGACCCGATGGGATGTTGTTTGGGCAGAAAGAGCCGGGAGGTGGCCCTACATTCTTTGATCGCAGTGGAAATGCCGTTTTGGGCCCTTACTCGCTTGCTTTTCCCTTTGCACAAGGACGAGCGCGCGTCAAAGCAAGAGACGGGGAGTGGATCATCGATTCGTCGGGAAATTTTATAGCTAAACAGCCCGTCGCTCTCGAAGGGATTCGATTTTCCGATGGACTGATTGCGATACGCCGCGACCGCAAGCTTGGCTTCATGGATCTCGATGGAAACATCGCGATTGAGCCAAAGTTCGATCAAGGAGGAGAGTTTTCGGAAGAGTTGGCAGCGGTTCAGTTCGAAGGCCGCTGGATTTTCATTGATAAATCGGGGGCGACGAAGGCGCAACTTCCGCAGGATGTTATTTTCGCTGAGCCGCTTTCCGATGGGCTGGCATTAGCGACATCCGCCGCACAACCGGACCGGAAGTTTGGGTATGTGGACAAGAACGGCCAATGGGCAGTGAAGCCGGTGTGGGACGACGCGAATCCATTTCACGATGGCCTGGCGTACGTCGGCATCTGGAGAGGTGGCATCGTGGCGTATATCGATCACAGAGGTAAGCGAGTCTGGGAGGGGCGAAGCATTCCATGATGCAAACCGGACAGCTACATCCGCTCCGCACTCTTGATTTGTGCGGAATTTGTTGGGCAGAATCTTCAGGATGAAAAAGGAGTCAAGAAGCGATGAAACTGAAACCGATTTTTGTGATTTCAGCCGCAGCGGTTCTTTTGGTATGCCCGTGGGTAAGTGCGCACGGGCGAGAATCTACGAGGACGGCTGCTTCTGCAAATGAAGACTCGAACAACGCATTTCTTGGCCGATGGGATTTGACGCTAAAGGCTCCCGATCGCGACTATCCCTCGTGGCTCGAACTGAGCGAGGAGAACGGCCAGCTAAAGGCGCAATACGTCGGGCGCTGGGGCAACGCGAGGCCGCTGCCGAAAGCGGAGCTGTCGAAAGGGCATCTCACGTTTGTTTCGCCAAAGGAAGAGGAAGATTCGAAGGCCGATTTGGTTTTCGAGGGAACGTTCGCAGGGAAAAATCTGTCGGGAACGGTAAACGGGCCGGACGGCAAGACGTGGCGGTGGACGGGCGTACGAGCGCCAGCGCTAAAGCGCAGCAAAGAGCCGAAGTGGGGAAAGCCGATCGACTTATTCAACGGAAAAGATTTGACCGGCTGGAGGTCGCTCGATCCAAAGGCAACAAAGGCCTGGAAAGTGGAAAATGGAATGTTAGTTACTCCGGGGAATGGACCGGAGCTCGTCTATGACGGCAAGTTTGAAGACTTCAAGCTCCACGTGGAATTCAATTGCGCTGAGAATTCGAACAGCGGCATTTATTTACGGGGACGCTACGAAGTTCAGGTGGAGACGGATTCCCTGGACGAGCCGCCGAGCCACCGGATGGGCGGCGTGTACGGATTTTTGGCGGCAGAACCGGAACAACCGCGAAAACCGGGAGAGTGGCAGACGTACGATATCACGCTGATCGGGCGAATGGTCACCGTGGTTCAGAACGGCGTGAAGATTATCGACAACAAAGAAGTTCCAGGAATCACGGGCGGCGCACTGGACAGTCACGAAGAGTTGCCGGGACCAATCTATCTTCAGGGAAGCGAAAAAGGGCGCGTCATGTACCGGAAAATCGTCCTGACTCCCGCGGAAAAATAATTAGGTCCACTCTCCTTCGTAGAGCAGGTCAACATATTCGGCCCGTCCCATCATTTCCCGAATTGCGTCTCCATCGGTCACGGGCAGCGTGGCCTGTCGCGTAACCACGGACATTTTATAGCCTCGGGAAAGGAAAAATTGCAACACGTCGTTCGGTTCAAATCCCAGGCGGCGCATGCCCTCGGGAGCAAATTCCAGGCAAACCATCAGCCGCGGAAATCTCTCGAGCGTTTTGCTCATTCCCTCGCAAACAGCAAGTTCGTAACCCTGAACGTCAATCTTGATAAACGATAGCTTTTCAATCCTTTGTGTTTCGACAAATTTATCTACCGTCGTTACGGGCACCCGCACGATTCGTTCATTCTCGGGCAATGCCTTCCGAAACTCCTCCGTTACGATGCGATGGTCGGCGGAATGGTCTTTGTTGTGCCAGAACTCCAGCTCCCCTTCCTGGCTGCCTACGCCGATGTTCAGCGGTTCGACTCGACCTTGCAGGCCCTTCCGCCGAATCAAATCCTCAAGGGACGTGTAAGAATTCAGATCCGGCTCGAAGGCATACACCTTCGCGTCAGGGGCTATCCCTTGCGCAAACACCCATGCCGTGTAACCGATATTCGCGCCGATATCGAGTACATCCCCGTCCGCAAAAAGCCTCGGCGTCCTTCGCATCAAATTCAAAAATGGATCTTCATACCAACGCTTATAACAAAATGACGCAGCGAGAAAACCCCGGCGCAGCAACGGGACCTGGAAGAGTCCTGTCTTGCGCACAACGCTGTACGTGCCCGTGAGCACGTTGATGAGAGTCTTGCTGCGCATTCACCGTGCTTTCAACGAAAATCCGTGCGCGTCTTGCCCTCTAGCCCCACTAGATACACCGTGCTGTGACCGTCAGAGGCAAGCTTCTGCAATGACCAGTGATCTTCCAGCAGCCGAAGAACAAACCAGTCGGGGTCATTGGCGTCAGTGGGATCGGAATACAGTAGGAACTCACTCTGACGTTCTTTAAAGGCGGGATACTCGATCACTCGCAAGGGCGCAAGGGTCCGAAGGGCGAGAAGCTGCTTGTCATTGAAGTCGGATCGGCCATGCGCGAGAGCGCTTGGGTAGTCCGCTACAAACATTAGACGTTGCTTCCACGCCGGCGCAGCGTAGTGCTCCGTCTCGAGATAATCGTGCCCTTCCGAAACGACGACCGGCAATTCGTCGTGCCCCGCTTTCAACACCAGCTCTTGCACAGGCTGCGGCTCCCGAAATCCCAGTTGATACAGGCCATAATACGAAAGCCAAAAACCTGCTTCCTGGACTGCGATTGCCGCACACAATAGCACTCCGATCAGCTTCAGCGCGCTTCGGCTCAAAAAACCCAGCCCCATGGCAGCTATCATCACAATTCCGATTGAAACCGTTAACAAATATCGTGGCGCCATAAGTGTGTGGCTAGTAGTCTTCACAATAACGAACAAAACGATTGGCAACAGCAAGAAACCGCTCGCCAAAATGTTTTCGTGGAAGTGAGGCTCGGATTTCGAATTCGCTCGCAGGGCTTTATAAACAAGCAATGCGGCGACGGAAAGGCAAATTGCGGAAAGCGAGATCTCGGCCGCTTCCGCCCAGGAAAACCCTCCGGCTGTCCCCTGAGGCATTCCCAAAAGCCATCCATAGATTCGCAACGTTTTAAAAAACTCCGGACGCATCCATGAGTGTTCCGTGTAGTAGCCTTTCATGTGCGCAACAATTGGCCAAAACAGAATCAAGGGCAAAACGCCGCAACACAACGCGGCCCAGACCTGCCAACGCAAACATTTCTTTTTCAAAGCGAATAAGGCCTCTGCTGCAAAAAGCGGCCCCATCATAATGAACGCGTAGTAGTGAAACGACTCGGCGGCGGCCAGGCTGATCGCCAGCACAAAGATCCACTTAGTTTGAGGTACACCCTGATACGCGAGAAGCGCCAAACTCAGGGCTCCTCCAAGCAGGCCGTAGCCTCTCGCCTGCGCCGCGTATCTGCTGAAAAAGGGCGTCATCAAAAAAATTAGGACGGCCACGAACGCAACCAGTTCATTGTGACGGCGCCGCAACCAGAAAAAAATACACCCCACCATGCAGCAAAAACCCAGTGCGGCCGGCAAACGCAACCCCACTTCATCGTTTGCGCTAACGTATCTGCCTAGTTTTTCAACCAAATAAAAAGGGGGAGGCTGGCTATCTGTTCCCCGCATCAATGCCTGCCACACTGAATGAAGATTCGGCTGCTGAACCACGAACCATGCGCATAGTTCGTCGAACCACAAATGATGAATCGCGGCGTTAAAAACGCTTCGTACAAAAACGTAAATAAGCAAGAAGACTACTGCGGCACGAATGAAAGGTTTCCGACCACCAAGCGTCGCGTCACCAGTCGCGGAATTATTCAACTCTGGCCCGCCTTGATCCCACAAGTCACCGCGCTCCCGTCGCGCTATGCTCCAGCGAACCGTTTATCGCCGGTTCTTTCTAAGTTCGTTCGTGGTTTTCCTGAAATGAGTTTACCTGCGGTGAAGCGTGCCAAGGCGAGGTGAGGCCGTTCTCGGCCTTAAGGGTAAATAGCATTTTGGAGAAAACGAAACTCGCGGTAAGCCGGTAGTTTCATCGAGGACCACGCCTCGGGTCGTGTATCCTTTTTGTGGGAACCTGGAATGCCACGGAAATCGCTTGGGCCGAGACTCCTGCTGTATTCGTCCATACAATTTGTCGTGCTGAGTTTTGGCGCGATGTTGTTCTATCCCGGCGGAGCGATGTACCAGCCGGGCGCGCGCCGTTATTTATTTTTTCAGAATTTCTTCAGTGACCTCGGAGCGACCGTAACGCGTAGAAATCAGAGCAACGCCGTCGCCATGGTTTTGTTTGTAGTGGGCCTGGTTTCGGTGGGAATCAGCCTGGTACTATCTTCGCCCATATGGAAACACGTGATTGCCGGACCCGGCCGCGGAATGTTTTTTGGACATGCGGCGCAGGTGCTGGCGGCGCTCGCTGGAATTTGCTACGTAGGAATCGCGGTAACGCCTTGGAATCTGATCCTCGGCGTGCACATGTTTTTTGTGCAGTCCGCGTTCACATTACTGCTGGCGTTTGTGATTTCTCTGACGGTGCTGCAAATGCAAAACAAATGGCTGCTTCAGTATATTGCATCGAATCTGATCTACATCGCGATTCTAAGCGGCTACGTTTTCGTTCTATTTGACGGGCCCAATTTGGAAACGCTGCGCGGACTCGTCTTCCAGGTCGTCGCGCAAAAATTCATAGTGTACGTCTCCATCTTGAACCTGGCTTACCAGACAATTGGGGTGATTGGCGCGGAAGAACAGCGCGCATCCTCTGACTTCAGCGGCTACCACTCTTTCGAAACAAATTCGTAATCCACTTTGATCGCTTCCATCACCGGCATGTTGAGGAAGGGATCTTCCTGTTCGATAAAATAGTGTTTGATGGAAGCACGCTTGGCTGCCGCGAAGACCTTCTTCCAGTTGATCGTACCGTGTCCGAGTTCGGTTGATCCGGTTCCCTCCCCTTCCGTGGATGGCTGTCCGGGCCGAATGTCCTTCACATGAAGCAGCTCGAAACGGTTGGGGTATTTCTCGAGATAGACCGCGGGATCGTAGCCCGCGCTGGCCACCCAGCCGATATCCATTTCCATTTTCACCAGTTTCGAATCGGTGAGGCGCAGCAACTCGTCAAACGCAATAATTCCCTTCTCCTTTCGAAATTCCAGATTGTGATTGTGATACCCGAGTTGCATCCCCGCCTTTTTCACTTTTTCGCCGACCTTGTTGAATTGTTCTGCGTTCCATTTCCAATCGTCGAGCGTAATTCCCGCACGGATCTCTTCATAATACTTGTCCGCGTGAAATCGGCCGGGATTCGCGACAAACGGGAAAGAACAAACCATGTATTTTAAGCCAAGCTCGTGAGCGAAAGCGATTTTGGCGTCGAGGCCCTGCAGCAACTCCTGTAAAGAATAGTGGGCCGCAGGAAGCGTTAGTCCCGCGCTCTCGATCGCCATGCGAAATTCCGCCGCTGATTTGTCGTAGTAGCCCGCGGCTTCCACCTCTTTGTAGCCAATGGCGGCAACTTTGCGAAGCGTGCCATCGAAGTCTTTGGAAAGCTCGTCCTTCACGGTATAGAGCTGTATTCCCGCAGGAAGCCCCAGGGCTCCAGCGGAGCTAACTCCAGCTCCAAATAAGGTTGCAGCAGCGAAGGTGCTGCCTGCTTGGAGAAATTCGCGTCTGGAAAAAGGATGCATGGCTCACCTCTCACCGTAGTGTTCCGTATTACACGCAAGACACTTTATACTTGCAAGGCGCACGAGAATCAATTTTTTGAACCGAATGAGGTGATCACATGGCCGACTTTTACCTGCTGAAAACGGAGCCAACGGAATATTCCTTTGCGGATTTGCAAAAAGACAAAGAAACGGTGTGGGACGGCGTTTCGAATCCGGTGGCCGTGAGGAATCTCGGAGCAATGAAGCCGGGCGTGAAATTAATCATCTACGAGACGGGCGATCGCAAGAGCGCCGTCGGAACGGCGACGGTGCTCGGCGTCAAAGTATCCAATCCCAAAAATCCCGAAGTAACGGTCAAAGCAGGAAAATCAATCGCGAAGCCGGTTTCTCTTGCAGAGATCAAGGCAGACAAGCTGTTTTCCGATTCTCCGCTAGTGCGGATTGGGCGCCTTTCGGTTGTGCCATTGACTGCGCCGCAATACAAAAAGCTCGCCGGCGAATAGAAACAGCGAAGTGAGAAGGCCCATGATGACGCTGATCGGACTCGCGGCGCTGCTGCTGATTGTCTTTGCGGCGATGAGTTTATTGAACAGCGCAAACAAAGCCCCGGCCGTAGGCGCTGCCGCTCCGGAGTTCACCTTGAATTCGCAGGAGCAGAAACCCGTAAGCTTGCAGGATTTTCGCGGCAAGTGGGTCGTGCTCTATTTTTATCCAAAGGATTTCACCAGCGGCTGCACGATCGAAGCGCACAATTTCCAGCGAGATCTCGGCGAATTCGAAAAACGTAACGCGGTAATTCTCGGCGTCAGCACGCAGGATGAAAAATCTCACCAGGCTTTTTGCACAAAGGAAGGACTGAACTTTCGTTTGCTGGCCGATACGAACGGCGACGTATCCAAGAATTACGGATCAGTAGTAAACCTGGCAGTCACAAAACTTTCTTCGCGGCACACGTTCTTGATCGACCCGCATGGGACAATTCGCAAGGTCTGGCCGACCGTGGATGCCGGCAAACACAGCACCGAAGTTCTCGCAGCGCTGGACGAATTTCAAAAAGCGGGATGAAGAAAGCGCCGCGGCCTCAGCCCTTCGCCTGGTCCTTGATCTGCTTCGCCAATTTCTCGATGGCCTGAGCTTTCTTGATGAAAGCAATCGAGAGTGTCTCGCTTGGATTGTTGTGCATCATATCTTCTCGAAGCTCATTCGCCATTTCGCACAATTTCTCAACCTCCAGCCGGATGGCTGCCTGCAATTGGCGATTTAGATCACCCTGGCGCTGGGCCGTAGTAAGTTGCGGCCCATTGAGCCCCATCGGTGCATTCTGATTTGTCGGGGCATTGGGGGAAGGTTTCGGCTGCGGCGGAGGCGGGCTCGGGTGCTGTTGTGCAACGGCTGGGATCAGTTGTCCAGCCGCAGCAAATCCCAATGCCACACCGAAAACAGTCAGAACATTACGCCTGGATTGAATCATGAGGGCCTCCTGAGGAGCATGGGCAGGAACACACTTCTGGAGCTTTTATACACCCGTCGCCCAACGTTTGCTCTGAATATTTCTCGGGTTTCCAGCCAACAAAAGCCCACGACTAATAAAGTTTCGACGTGTCCTGCGGCAGCGTCGCCGGAGAAACTTCGCCCTTTACGTAATGGTTGTACCAGGCCAAGTAGCGCGCGTAGCGGTCCGCAATGTGCGTCGGCGTGGAAAATTCATGAAACTCGCCCGGATAAACAACCAGCGCCGTTTCGCGGCCAAGCGCTCTAAGCGCCTGATACATCTGTTCGCCCCCGAGGATGGGCACGTTCCAATCCACGCTGCCGCCCATAAAAAGCGCCGGCGTCGTGATGTTTTTCACTTTGTAGAAAGGCGCAAGCTTGTCCCAGAGAACTTTGTTCTCCCAGGGATAGCCCAACTCCGTGAAATAGTCTCTCTGATATTGGTCGTGGCCGTACATGCTGGTAAATTCCGCCGCGCCTGCGCCGGAAATCGCGGCCTTGAAGCGGTTCGTCTGCCCAATGATGAAATCCGTGGATATGCCTCCATACGACCAGCCACCAACGCCCAGTTTGTCTGGGTCAGCAATCCCCTTCTCGATGGCGTAGTCCACCATGGCCATGTCGTCTTGATAGTCTTTGTTGCCCCAGTCCGCCCAAATCGCTTTGCAGAAATCCTGCCCGTAGCCGGTGGAGCCGCGCGGGTTGGGAAAAAGGACGGCGTAGCCATTCGCTGCGAGCAGCTGCGCGAATTGAGCGAACTCTGCGTAATAAGCCCAGACCGGTCCGCCGTGTGGACGCAGGAGGGTCGGATATTTCTTGCCCGCGACGTAATCGAGCGGCTTATAAAGGTACCCGGCGACCGTCGTTCCGTCCTTACTTTTGAACTTCACGTATTCCGGCTGGGAAAGTTTCAGCTGAGAAAA